>Ga0209536_100017405_pt1 | contig 10181 bp, 7 predicted proteins | sample DeeMarSeWOR28_12_FD_187461 | JGI IMG/M metagenome (GOLD analysis project Ga0209536, IMG submission 187461) | Marine sediment microbial communities from White Oak River estuary, North Carolina - WOR-2-8_12 (SPAdes) (version 2) | ecosystem: Environmental > Aquatic > Marine > Intertidal zone >... | reverse complement strand
TATGCATCGTTGCGGGCTCCTCGTTAATCCGGGATATCCCAGAAGTTAAGAATGAAAATGATCGTGCAGATGTATAAGATACAGGGATCGAACCAAAATGGTCAACGATAAAATCGGAAATTGGAATACCGGGCGTTTGGTGCAGTTTTGACGGGGGAACGAAGGCCGGATGCACGATGCCCGCCTTTGGTCAGGATCTCGATCACAAGCAGCAAGTGCTTTGATTACATGGCCAGATTTATAACATCAAAATTTGAACATTCGGATAGCTTTCGTATAGCTTAAAACTTTTGCTATTCATGAGGTGTTTTGGACTGATAATTGATGAGATTTCCGGCCAGCAGGATGTCCCGGTCTTTCTCCGTCAGATCGGGAATAGACAGCCGGATCTGTCTGATTTCACCTTCGTCAATGATCCATGCGTCCACCGCTTCGGATCCCGTTTCAATCACGGAGCGGATACCGGGCAGGTAGATATAGTCGTTCAGAGAAAATGTTGAAATATCCCTGTCGGAAATCAACGGCAAAATTCCCCAGTTGATGCAGTTCGAACGGTACCGTTTGGTGGCATATTCACGGGCGATATTCGCCCAGGTCCCCAGGACCTTCTGGCAGGACGCCGCCTGTTCTCTGGCCGAGCCGTCGCCGGGCTTTACGGCACAAACCAGGCTGCCGATGCCGGTGGTGTCCGCAAGGGAAGCGATTTCAGCGGCCGGATCGATTTTTGCGGCAATGACATCATAAATTGTTTTTATTTCGGCGGGGAGTTTCTCTGCTGCGGCCCCTTTGCTGGCCTCGTACATTTTCTGCACCTGCTTGGCCCGCTCGACATAGCCCGGATCCTTTCTGCTCAGAGTGGATTCGGCCAGCCGCAGGGGGTTGGAACGGTAGGAGGCCGTTTCGCCCGAGGGGATCAGTTCATCGGTCGTGGTCACCGGATCTTTCAAAACCGAAACCACCTTCAGCAGCAGGTTGCGCGGCAGCGGGTCCATTTTGGGCCAGTCGACGATATTCGGGCCCATAACAAGGGCTTGATCCTTCAGCGGATTCTCGAACCCGTTGTAAACTTTTTTCTCGTATATATCTTTTTCAAAGCGGAAGTCGTAGTGCTCCCGGTATTCACCGGACCCCGCAGCGGAAGTCAGATAGCCCCCGTTTCTGCAGGTGGCCGCAATCGAGCGGGCGTCCATCAATGCCACGGCGGAAATCTGTCCTTCCCCCGGCTTCGAGCCTTCACGATTGGGAAAATTTCGGGTGGTATGTCGGATGCTGAAGCCGCCATTCGAAGGTGTGTCGCCGGCGCCGAAACAGGGGCCGCAGAAGGCCGTGCGCGTAACGACGCCGTTGGACACCAGCGTTTCGATGGCGCCATTCTTCATCAACGCCAGATTCACGGGCTGACTGGCCGGATAGACGCTCAGGCTGAAATCGGCGGCAGCTGAATTTCCGTTGGAAATAATGTCCGCCACGGCGCAGATGTTCTCAAACAACCCGCCCGAACACCCGGCCACGATACCCTGGTCGACTTTCACGTTGCCGCCCTCGACCTTGTCGACAAGTGAAAAACGGATCCGCTGATTGTCGAAAATCCCTTCGGCTTCCGATTCCACCTTGCGGAGAATGTCTTTGGCGTTTTCTTTAAACAGGTCTATTTCAAAGACGTTGCTCGGGTGAAAAGGCAGCGCGATCATTGGCTTGACCCGGGACAGATCGACGCGGATCAGGCCGTCATAGTAGGCGACATCATCAGGAGACAGAGGGGCAAACGACGCTTCACGGCCATGGACCTGATAGTACGCTTTCACTTTGTCATCGGTACACCAGATGGAGCTCAGGCAGGTGGTTTCGGTGCTCATGACATCGATTCCAATGCGGAAATCGACTGAAAGATTTGCGATGGCGGGGCCGATGAATTCCAGGATCTTGTTCTTGGCAAAACCAGACTCGAACACCTCACCGACGATGGCCAGGGCGACATCATGCGGCCCCGTTCCTTTTGGCGGCTGTCCTTCCAGGTACACGGCGACCACGTCCGGGCGGGGAATATCGTAGGTCCGCTCCAAAAGCTGCTTGACGATTTCCGGCCCCCCTTCGCCGATGCCCATTGCCCCCAACGCGCCATAGCGGGTATGACTGTCCGAGCCCAGAATCATTTTTCCGCAGCCGGTCATCATGTCCCGGACATACTGATGAATGACCGCCAGGTGGGCCGGAACATAGATGCCGCCGTATTTGCGGGCGGCAGAAAGGCCGAAGACATGATCGTCTTCATTGATGGTCCCGCCGACCGCGCACAGGCTGTTGTGGCAGTTGGTCAGCGCGTACGGTACCGGAAACCGTTTCAGGCCGCTGGCCCGGGCGGTCTGAACGATGCCGACGTATGTAATGTCATGGGATGCCAGGGAATCGAAGCGGATCTCAAGGTTTTCATCGTCATTTGAGTTGTTGTGCTGCGTCAGAATCCGATAGGCGATGGTTCCGGTCCGGGCCGTTTCCTTGTCGATTTGACCCTCAGACAGGGGCGCAAGCGCTGCCGCGGCCAAGCGCCGGTTGATTTCCTCACTGGTTATGGCCTCACCGTCTTCGACGATCAGCCGTTCTTGAAAAACAAAGACGCCTTTGTCCGATAAAGTCACCATAGGGCTGTTTTTTTCCTCCTAACTAGATTAAAAAAGAGAGATATTCCTATATGAATTTAACCGGACAGTCAAGATGTTTCGGGGAGGCAACCTCCCCCTTGGAGGTACGGAGCCGGGCCAGCAGGCAATGTCATACTTTCTACGCTGCAGCACCAGGTAATCAAGCAGCCGCCAAAGAACCAATTTCCAACGCCTTCAAAAAAAAACAGTGTTCAATGAAAATATACTGGAAAAATTTGTCTTAAAATGGTTAGTTATGGGTCAGCAAGGAATTCGGGCCCGGAAGCCCGTCCTTGAGTTACCCGTAGCGGGTCCTGTTTTACTGTTGAACGGGCTAACTCCGAAATTCTAACATCGAAATCCAAAACAAATATGAAATTCCAATGCGCAAAGGCTCAAACCAGGCAGTTAAAAGTTCATTTCATAACGGTGAATTTGTTTTGAACATTAGAATTTTGGTTGTTAGGGTTTGTTCGGTATTTCGTGCTTCCAATCTTATGTCGATTCATATCGTACGCCATATACTTCTGGCTCCCGCAATGCCGGGCAGGCATGGCCCTGAGGACCAGGTTTTGGATGATACAATAAACTATGGAGGTAGGCTCAGATGAATTTTGAAACCTTGTCCCAAGCAAGGCGCAGCTACAGATCCTTTGAATCCACTCCCATCCCGGGCAACCGGCTGACCGCCATTTTAAAAGCCGGCCAATGGGCCCCCAGTCCGCTTAATTTGCAACCCTGGGAGTTTATCGTTGTCTCCGATGCCGAAACCAAAGCGACAATCAGAGAAATCGGAGAGGCCGCCCGGCAGGAAGTTGTCGACGGCGGCGGTCCCGGTTGGGCAGGCAAGTATGATATGGCCTTCCTCGAGGAAGCGCCCGTTTTGATCGTGGTGGTGATCGACCCTTCAAAGGGGGGGTTGGGTGATTATTTCGGGCAGAAAAGCGGTGCCCTGCAGGCCGGTTCGGCCTGTGTCCAAAATATGATGCTGGCGGCCGCAGATATGGGGATCGGGTCGCTGTGGTTTACGTTTTTCAGGCCCGAAAAGCTCAAAGCGGCGTTGGATATTCCAGAGCATCTGGAAATCGCAGCGGTTGTGCCGTTCGGGAAACCAAAAGATGTGGTCAAAGCCCCGCCGCGCAAAAACGCGGAGATTTATCAGGAGAGGTATTCCAAATAAAGCCGAGCAGCTTAAATTACGCCGGCAGCTTATCTTTGTCCATGCGCCGGCGTTCTTCATCTCGAATTTCACGCCTTAAAAGTTTGCCTACTTTGGACTTGGGCAGCATATCCCGAAATTCGATATAGGCGGGGACTTTGTAGGGCGCCAGCCGTTCGCGGCACCATTTGACGAGTTCGGCGCCGCCCACCCCCCTGGCGTCTTCTTTTAACACCACAATGGCCTTGATCCGCTCTCCGACCTTTGCGTCGGGAACGCCCACCACGCAGGCCCCGATGACGGTCAGGTGGTCCTGCAAAACCGCTTCCACTTCCGATGCCGAAACCCGGTAGCCTTTGTGCTTGATGATGTCGGCAGACCGCTCCACGTAAACCATCTCACCGTTTTCATCTTTGCGCACAAAATCACCCATGCGGTAGAAGATCTTGCCCTGCAGCTCGACGTAGGCCCTCTGGGTTTCTTCCGGTTTGTTCAAATATTGTTTCAGCGTATAAGGCGAAGTGACCAGCAGTTCTCCCACCTCATTTTGCGCTACCGGTGTCAATGTCAGCGGATCGACGACGAGACATTCCCGGCTCTTCAGCGGCAGTCCGATGGAGGTCGCTTTGGGTTCCCTTTCGATCCGGCTGTAGGTGACATGGCCGATCTCGGTTGAGCCGTACACCTGATAGATCGGTATGCCGAATCTTTTTTGCCAGCGGTTGAAGACCTCCAGCGGCAGCACATCGCCACCACAGTAACAGTAGGTCAACGAACTCAAATCGTAACGGTCGATACGGTCATTTTCCAGAATCATCCGGTAAAGGGCGGGCACCCCTAAAAGCCAGCGCGCCCGGTGGCGCTGGATGGTTTCAAGGATCGCGTCCACCTGGGGCGAGGGCATCAGTAGGGTGGTATTGCCCTTGTTCAGCCCCAGCGCCATGAACAGACCCAGCGCCATGATGTGAAAAAGGGGATTCACCGCGATGTAGACGTCACCTCCCTCTTTAATGTGGGTACCGGCAACATCTTCGGTCACGTCGTTTACATAGGAAGTCATCCCGATGTGATTGCCGGGGACCCCTTTGGGAAAACCGGTGGTGCCGCCGGTATAGAGGATGTAGGCCAGGTCCGACCGGGGGTCCAGTTCTGCCGGCGAATCAATGGGCGGATGCTTCAAGAGCGTTTTAAAAGCATGAACGCGGCTTTCCTTTATCACCTTGCCGTGGGGGATCTTGTCAAAAAGAAATCCGAGATATCTTTTCCAGAGGGGCAGCAGGTCCACCAGATTGGTTACAATGACCCGCTTGATATCGATGCCCACACAGACCTCGCTGGCGTAGCAGTAGTTCGTGTCCATGCAGATGATGGTCTCCACGCCGGAATCCCTGATCATGTAGTCAATCTCATAGGAGGTATAGACAGGTGATACCGGCACCATGACGGCACCGACTTTCTGGATGGCCAGAAAGGCGATAATCCATTGGGGGCAGTTGGGCAGGTAGAGCATGACCCGGTCGCCCTTGGTGATACCCATGCCGGACAGGGCGCCGGCAAAGCGGTCGCTCATCTGCCTGAGCCCGGCAAAAGAGAAACGCTCTCCCAGATAAATGACCGCCGTTCGGTCCGGGTAGCGTTCACTCATCCGGTCGAAGCGGGTAAAGGTCAGCTCTTTTTCTAAAATGTCATCATCCATTCGACTGAAACATTTCCGGATTGCATTCAGCGCTCAAATCCCAAAATAGGCCGAGCGCACATCGGGGTTGTCCAAAAGTTCCTCCCGGGTGCCTTCCATCACGGCGGCGCCGTTTTCCAGAATGAAGCCGTAGTCCACGATGGGAAGCACCGGCCGGGCGTACTGTTCCGTGATGATAATCGAAATCCCCTGTTCGTCTCGAATTTCCTTGATGGCCCGTACCAGCACGGCCTGCACCAGCGGGCTGAGGCCCAGCAGGGGCTCATCCAGCAGCAGCAGCTTGGGCTGCGCCATCAGGGATCTGCCGATGGCCAGCATCTGCTGTTCACCGCCGCTTAAAAAGCCGCCGATCCGTTTTTTAAGACTTTTCAGCGCCGGGAATATTTTATAGACATACGCCAGGGTTTCTTTTGCCTGTGCGGGAGATGCCAGATAGCCGCCGATGCGCAGATTTTCCAGAACGCTGCTTTCTTTAAAAATGCGGCGCCGTTCCGGACAGAGGACGATGCCCATCCTGGCGCGCCGGCTCGGTTTGAGCCCCATGATTTCCTGTCCGAGGTAACGTATCTGCCCCAGCACCGTAATGCGCTCGCCGCCGGCCATCTCCTCTTTTTTGCGGATATCTTCCATGATACCCGAAAGGGTGTACATCAGGGTGGATTTGCCGGCACTGTTGGCGCCGAACACGCCGATGATCTGGTTTTCCCCACAGGCAATGCTGACATTATTGAGCGCCAGCATGTTTTCGTAAAAGACCATAAGGCCTTCAGCCGCTAACATTGCCGACCAGCTCCTCTATGTTTTCCGAGCCGAAATAGGCCCTTTTAACTTCTTCGTTCGCCATAATCTCTTCAGCGGATCCTTCCATGAGTTTTTCCCCGAAATTGAGAACCATGACCCGATCGGCCACCCGAAAAAGCTCTCGCAGGCGATGTTCGATCATCACCAGGGTAATACCGTCCATTTGAAGGCGCTCGATGAGCGGCACCATGCTGCTGATTTCACTCATGCTCAAACCTGAAAAAATCTCATCGCAGAAGATCACTTCCGGGTTGAGCGCCAGGCAGCGGGCCAGCTCCAGGCGCTTGAGATAACCGGTGGGCAGGTTGGACGCCATCTTGTAGGGAACGAAGGAATCGCGCTCGAATCCGATTTCCTCCAAAATATCGATTCCGACTGTATTGCGGTCCCCAAGTTTGCCGCCGCCCCGCCAGCCGCCGGTGCGTTTGGCCCGCGGTGAAAACAGCGGGATGACCAGGTTCTTGTAGGCCGGCAGGCTGTAATAGGGGCGCATAACCTGAAAGGTTCGCGCCACCCCCATGTCCGCGATTCTGTGGGCCGGCCTGCGGCTGATATCCTTGCCATGGAAAAGAACCTGTCCGGATGACTTTTTGATAAAGCCGGTAATACAGTTGACCAGGGTTGTTTTCCCGGAGCCATTGGGGCCGATAATGCCCAGGACTTCCCCCTTGAATACATCGAAACTCACCCGGCTGAGGGCCATTATCCCACCGAAGGCCTTGGAGACGTCCCGCACCTTAAGGATCGGTTCCGGGTTCATATGCGGGTCCACCTTTCGAACTGATGATATTTTCGCTGCCCGTAAACCATGATGCCTTCGCTTCGAAACACAATAAATCCCACCAGGATCAGCGAGTAAAATACGATGCGCAGCGTACCGAAATCCCTCAGCAGTTCCGATATGGGCACCAGGATCAGGCAGCCGAGAACCGGGCCGACCAGCGTTCCCCCACCGCCGATGACCGTTGCGGCAATGGGGAGAATGGAAAAATCGAGCGCGAACTGAGAAATTCCGGACCACATGTAAATGTGCACCAGACAGGCGCCCCCCATGGCGCCCATGGCCGAGGCGATGAATACGGCCATGGCTTTGTAATGGGTAATATTCATCCCAGAGGCCCGAATGGCCTGATCATTGTCTTTGATGCCGCGAAAGACAAGACCGATGTCCATGTTGACCAGACGCCGGGCGGCAAAAAGAAAAAACAGCATTACCCCGATGACGGTGTACTGTTCGATCCAGGGGTTGGGAAAACTGTCGATGCCGATAATGCCGTCCGTGCCGCCGAGGATGTCCAGGGCCTCGATCAGCCGCATCGAAAACAAGGGATACATCAGACTGACGATGGCAAAGTAAACGCCTTTCAACGGCAGGCAGGGCAGCAGCAGCAGGGTGCATATGGCGGCACCGAAAAGGGTTGCCAGCGGAATCGTTACCAGCGGGGGCAGGCCGAAAGAGGTATTTAGCACTGCGGCCAGATACCCGCCGGTCCCCACGAAAAAGGCCCCGCCCAGGCTGACCAGCCCGGCGAAATGGGCTAAAAAGTCGAAACTGAGGGCCAGCAGGGCGTAGATGCAGACAATCGAAACCACCCGCTGCCAGTACATGTCCGGGAGTATCAACGGCAGCAGCAGCATCCCGACGATAAACACCAGCCTGGGAACGGACAAATAAGCCAGTTCGCGCCAGGACATCAAGGCATACAGGCTGTCCGATCGGACCTTGATTCCCCGGTCGATTCTTTCTTTTCGACGTTCTCCGGCGTCCATCTTCAGACCCTTTCCTCCAGTTCTTTCTGGCGGCCGAACAAACCGGACGGCCTGATAATAAGGGTTAAAATGATGGCCAGCAGGGCGACGACCATCTGATAGTGGGGTCCTAAATAGACCACGGTCAGGATCTGGGTAAACCCGATGAGAAAGGCGGCCAGAACCGCGCCCACCCAGCTTCCAAGCCCCCCGACGATACAAACAGCGATGGCCAGGATCAAAACCCGATAGCCGGCCTCCACCACAATATTTCCGAGCGGCAGGAGGCAGATGGCCGCCAGTGCGGCCAGGCTGGACCCGAAGGCCATGGCGACCAGCGCCATGGCGTCGGAATCGATGCCCAGCATCATGGCGGCGCGTTCATCCTGGGCCATGCCTTTGAGCGCCAGACCAATGCGGGTGTAACGCGTAAACAGCCAAAGCAGGCCGACAACGGCAGCGCCGATGACGACGACCAGCAGGCGCTGATAGTCCACCGACACACCCAGGAGGGTCATGCTGCCTTCGACAAAGGCCGGCAGGGTGTAGGTCATGCCCTTGAACCCGCCCCACCGCAAGCCTTCGAGGATGGCCAGGCCCATGGCATAGGAGGCGATAATTTCCGAAATTTCCATCCCCCGCACCCGGATCAGGATGAACCGGTAAATGAGAGATCCGATCACCCCGGCGGCGACGATGGCAAGAACAATGCTGAAAAAATAGTTCAGGCCCAGCAAATTCAGAAAAGCCCAGGTCCCGAAGCCGCTCAGGACAAACAGGGCGCCGTGAGCGAAATTGGGAAGCCGGCTGACGCCGTAAACCATGGCAAAGCCTAAAGCATAAAGTGCCAGAGAGATACTGTTGATGGTGCCGTAAATCAGAATTTCCATGACAATGTCCGCATAAAAGCAAAGGGCTGCCGGCCATTATGATGCAGCACAATTCACCCGCAACAAAACTGTTTTTTTCAATAATTCAAGGCGGCCTTAATAATTTTCGGATCTATAACCAAAAACAAGGCGGCCTGCCGAATGTCGGCGGAAACTTCATTTCTTCATCCACGGCGGAAGCTGAATGCTGCCGGTGGCAATACTCTTGGGGTATACCACGATTCGATTGCCGTCCTGCCACTGCAGGATGCTGCCCACGGCACCCTTTTCCGGATCGGTAGAGGGAATCACCTGATGGCTTTTGGGATCGAAGCGCAATCTTCCATATACGCCCATTATATCGGTTTTTTCCAGCTCGGTGATGACCTTGTCCGAATCCAGACTGCCGGCACGTTCAATGGCATCCTTCAACACGTACACCGCCATGTAGCTGCTGGATGTTCCCAGCCCTTCCGGCTCCACCCCCCACTTATTGGTGTAAGCGTTATAAAATTCCATGGTCCAGGGGGTTGCATTTGACGGGGCGTTGCCGGCATTGACCACATTGCACAGGGTATATTCACCCTTGCCGCCGGTGGCTTTCCAGAACCCGGGCTGCTCCGCCGCCGCCAGGGTGGACCCGAACGGGAGCGCCGGGATTTTCATTTCGTACCACTGCTTCAACAGGATGGCGCTTTCAGGCATATCCATCCAGATATTGATGATTTCCGTGTTGGTCTTTTTGGCCTTCAGCAGACCCATTGAAAAATCGGTCGCTCCGGTGGGGTAAATTTCCAGGCCGGTGACGTTCCATCCTTTTTTGGTGGCGATGCTCTTGATAATGTTTGCGGCTCCCCGGGCGTGAGAGACATCCTGGGCGATAATGAACAGGTTTTTAAAACCGTAGCGTTCTTTCAGTTCGGTGAAATTGGCAAAAATTTCTCCTACCAGGTTTACCGCCTCCCCGTGGATTCGAAAACAGTATTTAAACTTGTCGTACTGCTTGGCCACCAGGGCATGGTATTTGGGGGTCAGCACGCCGGTGGTGAGGATGGAAACTTTCTTGTATTTGGACAACAGCGGCATGGCCGCCAGGGCCGCTTCCGATCGAACCGGCCCACCGACGATAAAATCGGCTTTTTTGTCCAGGATCAGCTTTTCCACCGCCAAAAGGGCTTCGCTGACCGGAACACCGGGTTCAAGATCCCGGGTGTCAATGACCTCAACTTTAAAAGGCCGTTTTTCCCCTCCTACGTTGACACCACCCG
>Ga0209536_100017404_pt1 | contig 10181 bp, 7 predicted proteins | sample DeeMarSeWOR28_12_FD_187461 | JGI IMG/M metagenome (GOLD analysis project Ga0209536, IMG submission 187461) | Marine sediment microbial communities from White Oak River estuary, North Carolina - WOR-2-8_12 (SPAdes) (version 2) | ecosystem: Environmental > Aquatic > Marine > Intertidal zone >... | reverse complement strand
GAAAGATGTGGGTGGTGCGGGACAATCGGATGATGCCCCTGTTACCCCTGGGTCCTCCCGAACAACCCTGGCACAGCAGCCAGTACCAATCGTTGCCGGAAGTGTATGTTCAAAACGCCAGCCTGGAAATTGCCTGGACCAAAATTATTTTTGAAAAAAATACAATTGCGGGCAATGTGCTGATGCCTTTTTTTACAAAGGATTACGAAGGATTTGATGTGAACAGCGAATATGACTGGAACCTGGCCGAATCCCTGGTAGAGACCGGCCAGGCTCAATTGCCGTCTGTTGCTGTCCCTGCATATTCATCGAAGGAGCGCCAAAAATGAATTTAGAAATTAAGCTGATACCTGCAGCGGAATTTCAGCGGGTCCGTGCCGCTGAGTTCGACAGGTTCGAAAAATTGTCCCTGCTTTCTGATATGTGTCGGGCCAATGCACTGGCAACCGTGAAACGAGCAGGATCGGGGCACCTGGGCTCGAGCCTCAGCTCGCTCGATATTGTCGCATATCTCTATTACGCTGAAATGAATATTGAAAAATTGGGTATCCATCACCCCGACCGCGATATCTATTTTTCATCCAAGGGTCATGACGTGCCCGCACATTATGCCGTTCTTTTTTCGATGGGCATACTTGCCGAACAACAGTTCATAAACCTCAGACGCCTTGGCGGAACACACGGTCACCCTGAAGTCAGCCTGCCCGGAATGGAGGCCAATTCCGGCTCTCTCGGAATGGGCATCTCCAAGGCAAAGGGCATGGCGCTGGCAAAGCGATTGAACCAGCACGGCGGCCGTGTGCTGGTGATGACCGGCGATGGTGAATTGCAGGAGGGTCAGATTTGGGAATCCCTTCAGACCGCAGCCCATCAAAAAGTCAGCAACATCTGCATCATCGTTGATTTCAATAAAATTCAGACGGACAAATCGGTGGAGCAGATTGTCAGCCTGGGCGATCTGCAAAAGAAATTCGAGATATTCGGCTGGCACGTCGAACGCTGCAATGGGCACGATTTTGCCGAACTGGAAAAGGTTTTCAACAAGCTTGCGCAGGTGAAAGACAAACCCAAGGTGTTAATTGCCGATACCATCAAGGGTAAGGGGATCTCCTTTATGGAAGGTCCGACCGCGTTAAATGACGGCAAGGGGTTGTACATGTGGCATTCCGGGGCACCCGCCGATGATGAGTTCGAAGCCGGTTACGCGGAAATCATCGACCGTATCAATGCCCGTCTGAAGGAAAACGGCCTGGGGGCTGTAGGCAGCCAGGTCATCGATAGCAGAGAAAAATATCGCACAAGACTTAAGGATACCGCCGAAAAGGTGGTCAGCGCCTACGGAGAGGAGCTGGTGGAGCTGGGCGCAAAAAGAAAGGATCTCATCGTTCTGGATGCCGATCTGGCGGCAGACTGCGGCCTGAGGCCATTTGAAAATGCCTTTCCCGAGCGCTTTATCGAAAATGGCATCGCCGAACAGGACATGGTTTCGACCGCCGGGGGATTGGCACTTTCAGGTTTATTGCCGGTTGTCAATTCTTTTGGTGTATTTCTGGCATCCCGTGCCAACGAGCAAATTTACAATAATGCCACCGAAAATACAAAAATAATATATGCCTGCCACTATGCAGGGCTCGTGCCGGCCGGCCCGGGAAAATCCCATCAAAGCGTGCGCGACATATCACTGTTTGGTGCTTTGCCGAACTGCATCATCATTGAGCCCGGTTGCGGTAAGGAGACCCGACAGGCACTGGCGTGGTGTGTGAATACCTCCGACCAGAGCTGCATGATGCGATTGGTTATTTCACCCTCTCCCAGAACCATTACCTTACCCAAAGATTATCAATTTTCATTCGGCCGGGGATCGGTGCTCAAAGACGGCAAGGATGCCGTGATGTTTGCCTACGGACCGGTATTGCTGAATGAAGCGCTGACGGCCGCGGAAATGTTGCAGGAAAAAAATTTTTCCCTGAAAATCGTAAACATGCCGTGGCTCAATCGCGTGGATGCCGATTGGCTTGAAAAAACCGTCGGCGATATCCAAACAATTTTTGTCGTCGACAACCATATGCATTATGGCGGCCTTGGCGACCTGATGCTGAATTCGGTGATGAAGTCCAATGCTTTGCGCCACAGACAGGTATTTAAATTTGCCGTGGAGGATTATCCCGCCTGCGGGACACCACCGGAAACCCTTTCCTATCACCGGCTGGACGGAAAAAGCCTGGCCAGTCGAATTATGGAAAGCGCAAACGTCTAAGGCCGTTCTGAAGCGCAGAGAGCAGTCAGGTGCCGGCCGAATAAGGAATCATACGAGGGCATTTTAACAGCATGACCACAACAAAGACACTGTTGCTCATCCCGGTTGAAAACCAGGTGCGCGAGCTGGATCCCAAGCTGCTGCTTGCCTGCCTGGCCGCCCAGCGCGGCTTTTCATCCGTCATCGGGTCGCGCCGGGAGATGGAATTCGGCATCGACGCGTTCCCGAAGAGCATCTATCTGTCCAAAAGCATGACCATCCGCAGTCTTCTGTTTTTCCGGGTAGCCAGCAAATTCGGGCATCAGATCATAACCTGGGATGAAGAGGCCCTGGTTCATCTGCCCCCCGAAACCTATTTTTCGCGTCGCCTGGACCCCAGGGCAATCCGGTATGTTTCCCATCTTTTCGCCTGGGGAGAGGACAACGCCGACCTCTGGCGGCAGTACCCCCATATGCCCAGGGGGATTCCGATCCATGTTACCGGGAATCCGCGCAGCGACATGTTGCGGCCTGAAATTCGCCCCTTCTATGAGAATGAGGTAGAAAAGATACGCGATACTTATGGGAATTTTATCCTGGTCAATACCAATTTCAACCATGTCAATGCCTTCGGCCCGGACATGAATCTGTTCAAACCGGTCAGCATACCGGGGCAAAAACCAAAATTCGGCCGGGCGGCAAGGGGCATGAGCCGGGAATACGCGGAAGGTTTCAGGGACCACAAGCAGTCTATTTTCGAGGATTTCAAGCAGATGATCCCGCAGCTGGATAGAGCCTTTCCGGATTACAATATCGTTGTTCGGCCACACCCGACTGAAAGCCAGGAAGTTTACCGCCAGATTGCAGACCGATGTGAGCGCGTGGCGGTAACCAACGAGGGCAACGTGGTCCCCTGGCTGATGGCCACCAGAGCCCTTATCCACAATGGCTGCACCACCGGTGTTGAGGCCTACACCATGGAGGTGCCTGCAATCAGCTATCGGGCATCTGTCAATGAATATTACGACAACGGGTTTTACCGCTTGCCCAACAGGCTCAGTCACCAGTGTTTCAGTTTTGAAGAACTGCGGCAGCACCTTCAGCACATCCTTGACGGCAAATTAGGAGCTGCGAACGGCGATGAAAGACAAACTCTGGTCCGCCGTTATCTGGCGGCCCAGGACGGACCGCTGGCCTGCGAGCGCATGGTGGATGTTCTTGAACGCATTGCGCAGGAAAGCAGTGTGGACACAGAGGAATCTGCCGGCAAAAGATTCGAGCAATGGCTTGTGGAAAGAGGGCTGCATCTGGCCAAAAGCGTGAAATCAAAACTTCCGGGTTCACATAACCGCCCCGAATTCCAGCGCCACCGTTACCCGGGCATCGCCCCGGAGCAGTTGCAAGAGCGCATAGCCCGCTTCCAAAAACTTCTGGGCTACAACCAATCACTGGAGATCGAAGCGATCTCCAACGTGATTTTTCGGATTAATCCTTAAAAACGATAAGGAAAATCCGCGGTAAAATGTGATGAGCACAAAAATACCACTTATCATACCTGTAGAAAATCAGGTGCGGGAGCTGGATCCCAAGCTGCTGCTGGCCTGCATTGCAGCCCGGCGCGGTTTTTATTCGGTGATCGGCTTTCGCCGCGAAATGCATTTTCATATTACCTCATTTCCACGCGGCATATACCTGTCAAAAAGCATCACCGCTGCCAGCGAAATGATGTTTCAGATCATGTCCAAGCTGGGACACGAAATTGTGGCCTGGGACGAAGAAGCCCTGGTTCATCTGCCGCCCGAAACCTATTACTCGCGACGCCTCTCGCCTTCGGCAATGGGGCATGTCTCCCGGTTTTTTGCATGGGGCGAAGACAACGCCGAGTTATGGCGGCAATATCCCCAGCTGCCCGACGGCGCAGAAATTCATGTGACCGGAAACCCGCGCAATGATTTGCTGCGCCCGGAAATGCATTCATTCTATGAAGAGGATGTAAAAAAGATCCGTAACACCTTTGGAAACTTTATTCTCGTCAACACGAATTTTAACCATGTCAATGCGTTTTCAGCGGTTCAGAATTTAATCCAGCCTGCGAAAAATCCTGGCGATGAGCCCAAGTTCGGCCGGGCCGCCAAGGGCATGAGCCGTGAATATGCCGAAGGCTTCCGGGACCACAAGCAGGCTGTATTTGAAGATTTTAAGCATCTTATCCCAAAACTGGATCAAGCGTTTCCCGATTACAATATCATTGTCCGACCGCATCCGACTGAAAGCCAGGAAATTTATCATCGTATCGCGGCAACATGCAAACGCGTTCAGGTGACCAACGAGGGCAATGTCGTACCCTGGCTGCTGGCCACCAGAGCGCTTATCCACAATGGATGCACCACCGGCGTGGAGGCCTATGCAATGCGGATTCCGGCTGTCAGCTACCGGGCATCGGTCAATGACCACTACGACTACGGTTTTTACCGCTTGCCCAACAAGCTCAGCCATCAGTGTTTCAATTTTCAAGAACTGCAACAGACCCTGCGAGACATTCTTGACGGCAAATTAGGAGCTGCGGACGGTGAAGAAAGACAGATCCTTGTCCGAAGGTACCTGGCCGCCCTTGACGGGCCGCTGGCCTGTGAGCGCATGGTGGACGTCATCGAAGAGATGATCAACGATCGGTCCGAATGTGAAAAAACCGGTTTGCGCGGCAAACTCGAGGCCGGTGCGCTGGCCACCGGCCGGGCATGGGTAAAGCGTGCCAAGGCATATCTTCCGGGATCCCATAACCGGCCGGCATTTCAACGCCACCGGTATCCTGAAATTTCGATCGAGGATATACGCTCGCGATTGGAGCGGTTTCATCAGGTGCTCGGTGATCATGGCGAACTGAAAGTTGAGCGAATCGCCAAACAGTTTTTCCAGATCGGTCCTTGAGGCAATTTCGCGCCCGAATCTGCCTTGCGCACATAGGCGCAGCGGTCCGATTGGAATACCGGGTTTTAGGAAAAAATGAGTCATGTGATGTTTCATGAATTTTCATGACGCCAACAAAAATAACAACGTCTGATCAGGAAAAAAAACTGCGTCGGCTTGCATCGGCGTTTCATTGAGATTGGAGGAAGACCATGAAAGTATTTATTCTGGGGGTTGGAAAATCAGGAACAACTGCCCTGACATACAAGGTGGCCGGCGGTTTGCCGAACTGCCAGGCTTTTTCCGGCGGCCGGCCCGGCAAATACTTGGGCAACTACGAAAATGCCGTATATAAACATACCTATGAAGAGCGCAAGGGTAAGAGTTTTGAGATCTACCAGAAACATCTGGAAGCGGAAAGCTATGATCGCTATATCTGGATTGCCCGCGATCCCAGGGATTCCGCCGTCAGCCGCATGCTTTACCGGTGGCACCGGGGTTACAAAGGTAAAAAAGCGCAATTTCAGGCCCACCTCGATCTGGTCCTAAAAAAGGAACAGGATCCCCGGTCTATCCCATTTTATGAGATCTGCCGTTACACCGGTCACAACAGTTGGCCCGTGTCCACAGAGGAGGTACTTGCAGAGGAGCGCAACCGCTGCGAGCGAATGAGTGAATTTGTCAAAAATTTGGGAAACGAGTGGTTCGTCTTTAAATTCGAGGACATGGTCGCCAACGAATACAGTGCCTTGAACACCTATCTCGGTTTTGAGGTGCAGGCGGAAACCGAAGTTCCGGTATCGACCGGCAAAGCAAAGGTCATTCGCAAGAAAGCAAGCGGGGATTGGCGCCATTGGTTTACCCCGGAAGATGTAGATCTGTACAAACCCGCCTATCTTCCTTATCTGGAAGCTATCGGTTATGACCGCGATGATTGGGAATTGAGCCCGAATCCGCTGATCGAGCCCGAGTATTCATCCGTGTACATGCAAAATCTGCCGAAAAAGAATACGATAAACTCCCTGCGGAGTTTGAAAGATTTGGTAAAACGCCGCTTTGCAAAAAAGAAAAGCGTGAATTAAAAGGTAGCAGCGATATCGAGTATCTTTTGATATTCTTTTTTTGTCATTTCATCGATGATCTCTATTTGCTCCTGAGTCAAAGTTTTGTAACGACTGAGGGTGCCGGCCATGATCCCGGGCTGCTCTGGTTTAAAACTCGTATTGGCTGCGATGGGGGATTTATTGAAAGTGGGTGTCAGAAGAATAGGATCGAATTCAATATCCAAAAAGGCAGCTAAATAGCGCATCACCGCCTCGGTGTCCCTGATCAAATCCTCAAATCGGATGATGCACACGCGATCACCATACTTGTCTTTATTGCGCACCATCGCTTGCGCGCTCTCAACCCATTGATTCAATGCTACGCGGATATCCGAGTATCTTCCATCTTTAACGGGGTGCCTGTGAGCTGAAGGAAACCAGTTTTTTGCATCCCTTATACTGGATATTAGACGGCCGTCCGGATATACCTCAAAAAATGAATCTATACTATCTTCCACCATACCCAACCTGGGCGTGAAACCGGTGATAAACTTCTTGGGGCCATAAAGATTTTGATAATTAATCCAGGCGCCGAAGTATGAGGTCATATAGGCATCAAAAACATCACGCAGCTTTATTGGTTCAACCGAGTTTACAGTGTTGAGAAATATCTTTTTCTGAAGAGGCGGAAAAAAAATAAAAGGAAATGTTTTATCCGAATTATGCCCTTTGGTATAACCATTTTTAAAATGATCGATGACGCTCTCTTCAAATAAAATCTTAAACCAATCTCTTGGATGATTATTGAGATTGATTTTCGGCCAAATATATTTTTTGGGATGGCCGATCATCAATTCATCCGGATGGCAATAAATTTGCGGATGACCATCGAATAGTTGACTAATCAACGATCCCCCCGAACGCTGGATCTGGGATATTAATACAATCGGACAGGTTATTGGTGAAATATTATCCAGGCAAACCCGGTACAATTGTTTCAGATGAGGCCCATGCTCTCGCAAGGCCTGCAGTCTTTCGCCTATCCTTGCTATCTTTCTTTGATATCCGGCCAAACCCATTTAAAAAACAACCGCCTCCTTTAGGGTCTTGTAATATACTTCTTTAGTCATCTCGACAATTATTGCTATTTCTGATTCTGATAATGTTTCATGCCGCGCCAGGGTGCTCTTGACAATACCGACCTCATCATCCTCAAAACTTGTATTGGCCCTTATCGGCGACTTATTGAAAGTGGGTGTCAGAAGAATAGGATCGAATTCAATGTGAAGAAATTCGGCCAGGTAGTGCATAACCAATGAAAGGTTGCCGACTAAATCCTCGAATTTTATAATACAAACACGATCTCCGAATCTTTCTTTGTTCCATATTGCCGACTGCGTGCTTTCCTGCCATTGTCGCAGGGCAATGCGGATATCCGAATACTTATCTTTCTTTATTTTCCGATTATGCCTCAATGCGGAGGGGTACCAGTTATTGGGATCCCGAACTATGGATATCATGCGTGCATCCGGATAAATCTTGAAAAAGGTTTCCATGTTATCCTGCGACATCGCCAGTCTCGGTGTGAAGGCCGTGACAAATTTTTTCTGACCCGTACTGTTTTGGTTATTCAACCATGCACCAAAATAAGAGGTCATATATGCATCGAACACATCACGCAACCTTATCGACGGTATGGACTTTAAATACTTCAAAAATATTTTTTCTTGCAATGCCGGCAAAAAAAGAAAAGGAAACGTGATATCGGAAGTGGGCTCCTTTTTGTAACCATTTTTTGAAAGCCGGATGACACTTTCTTCAAAAAGAAGTCGAAACCAATGTTCTGCAGTCTGTTCAAGATCTATCTGGGGCCACAAATACTTCTTGGGATGCCCGATCTTCAATTCATGGGGATGGGCATGAAGCTGCGGGTGACCATCAAACAATTGGCTGAGCAGCGACCCGCCCGATCGCTGGATCTGGGAAATCAGGGCAACAGGTTCGGTTACGGGGGAGATGTGATCCAAGCACACACGATACAGATTTTCTAATTGCGCTCTTTCGTCATGGAATGCCCGATACCGGTCTTTGAACCGGACGGCTTTCCTGTATAATTTTGCAAAGTCCATTTTTTTATTAAACGCCGCAAAAAACGATTACCCGTGAACCTTTGAAAATATTTTTTTAAACTCCCTTGGCACCAGCAATTTTGATATATCTTGCCCGACGCCCCTTCCGACCCCTGCCCAGCGGTAGGGCAGCGTATACCCAAATTGGACGGCATTTTCATGAGTCATGTAATTGACAAGGCTGGCCTGACCGTCATCCAGAAATTGGCGCCACTTATCAGGATTACTTTTTCTTATTTCATTCCAACCCAGATTTCTCTCCTGCCAAAATGCCTGAGCGGTGATAATCCCGGGCGGAGCCGCAACATCGTCTAACAATCGAGGACTGAAGGGTATATTCAAAAATTCACAAACCGTTTTCAAAACCGATTCGGTTTTATCCGTCAGGTCCTCGTATTTGAGGACCAGCACATTGCTGTTGGCTCGTATTTCCAGTATTGCCGTCGTTATTTTTTTATAGAGCAAAGCAAGTCTTATTACCGATTTGCCCTTTTTAGTGGTGTGGGTCAGCTGAGAGCTTACCACATTTTTTGGTTCCCGGACCATGCAAATAAATCTGGCATCCGGGTAATAGCTCAGTATTTCATTGTAAAACAATACATGCCGAGGTGTCTTTTCAAGGAAGGTATCGATCTTGTCCTTATTGAATGTCCCGATAATATATTCGAATATTTCTCTTTTAGATTCCAGTTCATAAATAGATTCTTTATCAACCTCAATCCGCGATCTCTTGGTTAAAACCCGCCATATCTTGTCCTGGTCTTTTCTGCTGAAATCGCGCTCCGGCATCCCGCAAGCCGCATGTGAGAAAAAATGGGTCTCGGGCATCGGAAAATATAAACCTGAATTGCACAAAATACCATGGATCAGGGTCGTGCCGGATCTTGGCATTCCAGCTACGAAAACCGGATTTCTATATTTGCTTCCGGGCATTGTGCGCTCCAGATCAAACCATTTAAAAATTACCCAAATGGGGTTGGGATTCCTTATGCTTGCGGGGCGCCACCGATTTGGCGAGCCCGAAAAGCCATTTGGCAAGCCACTTTCGTCCTGCAAAATTGGGCAGGCGGCTGGCCAGGGGTGCCTGGGCGCGAACGTGCCTGCTCAGGCAGTTTAATTCGCGCCTATCAAAAAAATCCGTTCCAACAATGTCCAGCAATTCAAGTCCGAAGTCGAGAAATCCATATAGCTGGCTTATGGACAGGGCACGCAACAACTTGCTGCGAGCCAGGCTGGAATCCATTTTTGACAACATCTCCCTCCAAATGGGTGGTTGCCGAAAATAAAGCGCATCGCCGGAAAGCAGCTGCCCTCTGCTGTTGCCCACATTAGCCCCGATTGCGCGCTTGCGTGTGCCGGTGCGCAGATTGATCAAGTCGAAACCATAGCGCCTGACAAATACATCAACATCCGCAAACAATGGCTGGCCCAGGTAAAGCTCTGCAAAGGCGATTTCAATCTCGAGGCCGAAAACAGATGCGTTCAACACAGAGCCTGCCCCTTCCAAAATCGCCAATTCGGTTCCCTGGGTATCCAATTTGATAAAATCAATATCCGTCAGTCGGGCATCTTTTAGGGATTCATCTAAAGACCGACATTCAATGTTTATCTCTCCAACGATATCGAATCGCTCCGAATCCGGGAAACGATCCAGCAGCGCACGATTCGGTAAAAAACAGGATGAATTTTTCTGTTTGCGCGTGAGATAAAAAGTAAATTCTCCGCTCCGGCGGTGAAGTCCGACATTCAGATAATATTTCAACCGGTCCTGTTGGTCCTGCAATGCCTTAAAGGCCCTGGTGTCCGGCTCAAATCCAATTACCCGCAAATATCGGCTATGGGGCTGCCACAGTGGCATCATCCCAC
>Ga0209536_100017403_pt1 | contig 10181 bp, 8 predicted proteins | sample DeeMarSeWOR28_12_FD_187461 | JGI IMG/M metagenome (GOLD analysis project Ga0209536, IMG submission 187461) | Marine sediment microbial communities from White Oak River estuary, North Carolina - WOR-2-8_12 (SPAdes) (version 2) | ecosystem: Environmental > Aquatic > Marine > Intertidal zone >... | reverse complement strand
GAAGTATGTTGAATGGGCCGAGCTGGCCGAGAATTGCTATACAACCCAGATACCCGCCGTTGTCTGTTGCGGCCCGGCGGGAGAAAACAAAAGCCGTCTGGGGGCCCTGCTGCATGGTCCCGGTTCTCAAGCGGCGCTTTGCGGGTTCGGTGGAGTTTTCGGGTCCAAGAATCTGAAAGCAATCAGCGCGATCGGAACAGGTGATGTGCCCATTGCCGATCCAAAGGCGTTTATGGAAGCCAGACTCTGGTTTCGCCAGTTCCAGTGGAATGTTGACAATCCGCGCGAGGCCGAGAGGTTCGGGCGCGGGGGGCCCTACGCCCTGATCAGCGGCCGTCCCAGCGGCGGCAATACCCTCAATCGCGATATTCCACTCACTCCGGCGCGCGCGGCCGCCTGCGCTTCGTGTCCGAGAGGATGCCGCATGAGACTTGCTACGAGCGACAGCAATGAGTCGGTCTGCGGCGGTACGATGACGATCACGGTCCAGGGATCCACGAAGTTCACCCGCCAGGGCAATGATCTGATGCAGAAGTTCGGCCTGGGGCACTGGCAGTTGATACCCCTCATGAGGTATGTACAGACGCTTTACAGCAAAGGCATTCTGGGGAAGGGGAAACAGATCGACACCGACCTGCCTCTGGATCAGACCGGAACATTCGGATACGCCGAAACCCTCATGAGGCAGATAGCTCTGCGTGAAGGGATCGGCAATGACCTGACCGAGGGTTGCGCCCGGTTTGCGGAAAAAATCGGTCGATACGATGAGGACGTGAACAGCGGCGAACTCAGCTTGGCCTACTATGGAACGGCGAACCATTACGATCCGACGATCGAGGCGGAATGGGGTTTCGGCTCCCTCCTAGGCGAACGGGATCTTATGCTGCACATGATGTCCAACTATCCCATACACTGGATGGCCTGGTCGGGCGACCCGTATCTGACGGCCGAAGAAACGGCAAAACTGTACACGGATGCGATGGAGCCTTACCAGGGGGATCCCTTCATGGTGGATCACAGCGACGGGCCGACAGGGATCTACTCCGATTCCAAGGTCAAGCAGGTTGCCTGGATCAAGCATTATGAAAAATTCTGGGTCGGTGCCGGAGGTTTCTGCGGCTGGCGCTGGCCGATGTGCATCACCAACAATACGGCAGACAGAAGAGGCCCGACACCGCGGGCGGAGGAGAAATTCTGGAATGCTGTAACCGGGAATGATCTGACATTTTCCGACTACATGGAAATCGGGCACAAGATCTATACGCTGGACCGATCCATCTGGGTACTGCAGGGAAGGCATCGTGACATGGAAGTTTATCCTGACTACATCTATGACAGGCCGACCCGGGGACATGAGATGACGATGTATATTGACGGCAAATGGAAGTTCGACACCGGCGCCGGCCGCAGGCTGGATCGGGCTAAAGTCGAGGACTTCAAAACCCGGTTCTATCAGTTTGAGGGCTACAATCCCGAAAACGGCTACCCGACGCGCGAGACTCTCGAGAAGATGAATCTCGGGAAGGTTGCGGATTTACTCGAAAGAAAAGGCAAGTTGGGCTGATTCACCCGGGCAATACCCATAGTTTGGCCCATTTGAAGTGTGAAATGTAAAGCCATGTGAGTATAGGGAGAGACTAACCGGGGGCGTGAGATCCCCGGTTAGGTTGAAGAAATAGATCGAGCCCTGAGGGTCGATAGATGCGTATCAGTAAAGATTGTCTGTCGCCCTTCAGGGCTCGATCTATATTCCAATCTCCGGGATTTCACGCCCTGGCAATTTCCTGCCAGCCCTTACAGGGCCTGAATTCTCAACTAGAAAGCCTTTCAATAACTTCTGTTTGAGTTTATGTCTATCAGCCGTGAAGGATTGAAGATGTCCGTTTCCTGTTTGAATATTTGACCTTCGATTTTTAATAACTATATTGATATGACATCAGCGACGGAATAAAGAGAGGGTTGTTGAATGTCGGAATCTGCATTTCAATCATCGGTCATGGACGCACCTGAAGCGTTTGAAAGCTATTATCTTGAAACCCGGAAGGGATTTTTCTTTGCGGTCAAGGGCCAGGAGCATCCTCCAGATCGCTGGATCGCTGTGCTGCGCTATTTGCCCGACCCGAAGATGGGCACACGTGAGAAGAACGGGAAGTTCTACCGCCGGTTATACGGATTTAAAGAACAGGTGCAATGGATAGAAGAAGTTTGTCCGCAGTATCGGGCATATGATCGGATTTTTCGAACAACGCTGCAGAGTGTGTCTCGATCGCAGGTCCGAAAAATTTACAATCCACGGCAGAAACTTTACGAACTGACGCAGGCAACAGTTCGAGACGGACTTGAAGAAGATGTCGTCGATTTCTCGGTTTTATTGGAGAAAGAAGCCCGTGTGCCGGCATCTTCACTGGGAATTACCGGGTCTGTACTCATAGGCATGCATACGGATCGCTCTGATATCGACATTGTCGCATTCGGTGAAGATGGCTGTAGAAAAGTACATCAAGCCCTTAGCAGGCTGCTTGCGGATTCGTACTGTAAGGAATTGAGGCGGCTTGATGCAAAGGGAATGGAAAAGCTTTATGCCCAGAGAATTGTCGATTCGAAAATGGAATATAGTGAGTTCGTGCATCTGGAAAAGCGAAAGGTGAACCAGGGCACTTTTCGAGGGCGTCCTTATTTTATACGCTTTGTGAAAGAACCCTTTGAAGCGGAAACGGATTACGGACAATTCCATTACACTCCCATAGGCCAGGAAAAGCTTCAGGCGGTGGTTGTAGAGGATCATGACGCTATATTCACTCCCTGCAGGTATGGCTTGTCAGGAACTCAAACCACAGGAAAGAAGCGGATGCCGGAACCGAATGAGATTGTTTCTTTCCGGGGCAGATTCAGCGATCAGGCTCGAATAGGAGACCGTATTCTGGCGACAGGAACTCTGGAACAGGTTCAGGACGGTCAGGGAGTTAGCCGGCACCGTCTGTTGTTGGGGAATTCCAGAGAAGATACAATGGTTGTGATGAGATAGTATCGGGCTGACACATGTTTCCGTCATGTCCGGAATCCTTCCGATGAAAGGGACATTCCCAGCGAAATGGCTATTATCACTGTTTCGATAATCCTGGTTGCTGCTATAGCCTTGCTCGTAAGCGAGAAGCTGCCGACGGATCTCACCGCTATCGGCATCGTTGTGGTACTCATGGTGTCCGACACGGTAAGTCCCGCCGAAGCTCTGGTAGGATTTTCAAATCCGGCCATCGTTACTGTTGCGGTTCTTTTTGTCGTCAGCCGTGCGCTTGTGCGCAGTGGTGCCCTTGATTTCATTACAGCGTCGGTGATGAAATTTTCAAAGGGAAATCCCAGCCGGTTGCTTCTCCTGAGCCTGTTCCTGGTCGGAGGTTTTTCCTCCTTTCTGAATAACACTCCTGTTGTTGTGTTGTTTATCTCGATAACTATCGCCGTATGTGGCGAGTACTCGCTAAGCCCGTCCAAGTTCCTTATGCCCATTTCCTTCGTTTCAATTCTTGCAGGGACAAGTACCTTGATCGGAACCTCCACGAATATCATCGTCAGTGATCTGGCGGTTCAGAACGGAATGCGCCCCATAGCCATGTTCGAAATGTCCCTTCTGGGGATACCCATGGCAATGGCCGGCGCCGTTTATTTATACTTCTTTTCATCCCGAATTCTCCCCTCCCACAAAGAACCGATCGGTGAAATTAAAAGCCGGGGGAAAACGCGTTACATATCCGATTTGATTATTCCGGGAGACAGCCCTCTGGTAGGACAGCATGCAAGAAATTTTTTTCAGGAGCGGTTTCCGGATTTTGAACTCTTCCAGGTCTTCCGAGGCTACAAAATTCTGGAACCGGACCGGGATGAAGTGATATTCAGGCAAGGAGATGAAATTCTGGTCAAGGCTTCCGCGCAGCACCTGGCGCAGATGCTGGACAGCCGTCATGCAGTTCTTCCCTATGAAGACAGCGAATCGGCCACGCGACCGCACGACAGCAATTCAAGGATTTTGGAATTGCTGGTTCATCCGAATTCCAGTGCTATTGGGCAATCTCTCAACCGGTTTATAGCATCCCTCGATATTCACATTAGAGTGCTCGGCGTCAATCGCCACAGGAAGCATTACCCTGCAGGCCAAGTCCGTCACCTCCGACTGGGCTTGGGGGATATAATTCTGGTGCATTTGCCTCTGAACCACCTTGAACAGATTCGTTCCGCTGAAGAATTTATTGTCATAGAGGATGTACACAAGTCGATCGTAAACCGGAAGAAAGCACCGCTGGCAATGAGCATCTTTTTGATGATGATCCTTGCGGCGACCTTTGGAATTGTCAATATCCTGGTTTCTGCTATGGCAGCAATGCTCCTGATGATACTGACAGGATGCATCAGTCTCCGTGAAGCCTATCGATCCATCGAATCCAAGGTGTTGATTCTTATTATTGGCACAATCGCACTGGGGAATGCGCTGTCTATTACAGGGGCGGCTGACTTGTATGCCCAATTTCTGCTGAAGCCCTTCGTTGGGATGAGTCCCTATGTTGTATTGAGCGTCTTCATTCTACTGACAAGCCTTCTGAGCCTGTTTCTCAGCAATAACTCCACTGCTGTGTTGCTTATGCCGATAGCGCTTTCGACGGCTGCGGTGCTCGATGTCGATCCCAGGGCATTTATCATCGGCCTGTGTTTCGGTGCATCGGCCTGCTATGCGACCCCCATCGGGTATCAGACCAATCTTCTTGTATACGGACCGGGCGGGTATGTTTTCAGGGACTACCTGAAACTGGGCATTCCACTGTCCATCGGCGTCTGGATCGTATCGTCTGTATTTGTTCCCCTGCTCTGGCCGTTTTAAAATAGTTCTGAGTTCTGAGTTCTGAGTTCTAAGTTCTGAGTTCAACGTTAATCGAAAACTGTTAACTATTAACTGTTGATCTTGTGACTCAGGAATCACGGATTGTTTAATCCGGCATCAGCCGGAGGCCGGGCTGAGTTCTGGGTTCTGGATCCGGAAAAGTCGATCAGAAATCCGTTTTGGATGGGGCGGGAGCGGGAATAGCGCCGGACTGGAAGGGCCTTTGATACTGCGCCTTAGTGGAGCGCCGCAGTTTTCGGAAGAGTCGTGTCTGAAGGTCCTGTTCCATCTTCCGCCATGTTTCTTCTGAAGGCTTGTCGGAAATTCTGATGCTCCCGCCTGCGATGGCACTGTGGCCTCCGGCATTCTTGGGATTGTCAAAAATAGCTCGAAGTACTTCGCCTGCCTGGACATTTGCTACGGATGTGCGAAGAGAAACATAGAGTCTTCCCCGGTAACGGCCGGTACAGAAGGACCATTGTACGTTCTCGTAGGTAAGAAGAAATTCCGCCATTTGCGAGACAAGGTCAGGGTTCTCTACAAAACCCAGGTGTGAGACGAGTAGACGTCTATGTACAATCGCCTGGTTCAGAGCACGTTGAAGCGTAACAAAAAACCTTCTTGAACGGGTTGGATTCTGGATCTGGGCCAACATGCGCAGATCGCAATGAGAAATGATTGAAAGATACGTTTGTATGACATCCGCTCTATGAGCCCGGTACAATCCCAGGGTGTCGGATAGAATTCCATATACCAGAGCTGTTGCAACTCTAGCCGGGATAGGATTTCCCTGCAAAAGGAGGGCCTTGGCTACAATGACACAGGTGGCCCCGCATTCAGTGTCGATGATAGCCAGGTCGGAGGAAGGTTTGACCGTGGATGCATGCTGGTCGATGACGATCGTCGCTTTGCGCTTTTCAGGGAATGGGTTGTTTTTAAAACTGGGCTGGGTATCTACAAGAGCGACGTTCCGGTATTTCTTAAAATATTCAGGTCGAATCTTGTGCAGGGATATTTGCAGGATTCGTACCATTGCCTTGTTTTCGCTTCTTCCGATGACTCCGCCGTAGACAATACTTGTAGTGATATCAAAATATTGCTGGGCAAGGTAACCGAGAGCCATTGCGGCAGCCAGGGCATCCGGATCGGGATAGTCATGGGTCAGGATTAATAGAGGGGACAAAGAATCCCGTCGCAGTGAAAAGAAGTCCAATAGCCTCTGTGCTTCACTTTCAATAATCTGTTCGTTTGTGTTCTTGTTGGGCATGGAGTACCCGGTCCGTAATTTGAGTGTATGGTGCTTTATCTATATCACTTCCTCTTCAATAATACATACAGTGTAAATGGTGTCATGCTGGAATTTCACCAATTTACTAACGTCCAGCTAAAATATATTCCTCTTGTGAAATTCCAGCATGGCACCATTTACGGTGGAAATTTAATGTATCATTGTGCCATCCTCGGTTCCCGTAAGATATGCGGGCCAAAGGACACGGTATGGAGCATAAACGTATCGCATGGGCGATCACAGGTGCCGGACATACCCTGGAGGATTGCGTCCAAACGCTTCTAAAATGTGAACAAGCGGACCTGTTTCTTTCCCGGGCAGCCGAGGAAGTGCTGCGGATGTATGATTTATACTCACGCATTCATGCATCCCGTCTCCGGATATACAGGGAGGATGCCGCAAGCGCACCGTTGGCGGGGCGGTTTTACAGCGGAGTTTACAAGGTATTCGTGATCGCGCCGGCCACTTCAAATTCAGTGGCTAAATTTGTACACGGTATTTCAGATACATTGGTAACCAATCTGTTCGCCCAGGCCGGTAAAGCCAGGGTGCCGATTGTAGTATATCCGACCGATCTTGCGCCTGAAATATGGTCGTCCGGCCCTCACGGGGAAACGATACGCGTGTATGCCCGACCCAAAGACCTGGAAAACACCGAAACACTCAGAGGATTTGCCGGAACCAGAGTTGTCGATACCCGGGAGGAATTGACCCAATGCCTCGCAGCTTATTTGTGACCGGAAAACTGGCCGGGCCATTCCTGCAAAAAACATTGGCAAAAATGGGGGATGATGCAGAATACGAGTGCGTGGTTCTTCCAATCTCGGTGGCCGCCCTGATGGATGTACGGTTTATTGCAAAGCACCTGACCGGTGCGATGGGATGCAACAGGATCATGATTCCCGGCTTATGCTCCGGAGATCCCCGACTGATTTCCGATAAACTGGGGATTGAAGTCGTTCGCGGCCCCAAGTGTCTGAAAGATATTCCGGGATATTTTGGAAAGACCTGTATTCTTGAGGGGTACGGCGATTACAAGGTGAAAATTCTTGCGGAGATTGTCGATGCATACCGGCTCAGCACGGAAGAGATACTGGAACGGGCGTCCTATTACGGATCAAACGGTGCCGATATTATTGACCTTGGCTGCCCGGTAGATGGAGGGTACCCGGATATAGCGGAAGCGGTGAAAGCCCTTAAGGCAGAGGGCTTCTGTGTCAGTGTGGATTCTTTCAATGCGGTAGATATTCTGAACGCGGACCGGGCCGGAGTCGATTTTGTCCTGAGCGTGAATTCCCGCAACATGGACGTAGCGCCGCGCCTGCACTGCAAGGTTGTGGTAATCCCTGATTTCGATGAGGGACTGAAGTCTTTAGAGCACAATATGTCACAATTGGAAGCCTGGGGAGTTCCCTATATAGTCGATCCGGTTTTGAGGCCTATCGGACTGGGTTTTGCGGAATCTATCGGTGATTTCATCACTGTACGCCGGAATCATCCTAAGGCCGAAATGCTTATGGGAGTTGGCAACCTCACAGAGCTGACGGATGCGGATACAACGGGCATTGCTGCAATGATGGCGGGTTTTGTAACCGAATTAGGTATTGAATATGTCCTGACCACGGAAGTGATCAGCTGGGCGCGTGGTGCAGTGCGCGAATTCGATATTGCCCGAAAGCTTATGGATTATGCGTGCCGGAACAGAATACCGCCCAAGCATCTGGACAATGGATTGATTACGGTCAAAGATCCCCCTTTTGACACCTTTGGGGAAGAAGAATTGCGGGCTATGCAGGAGGAGGTGAGCGATCGCAATTACCGTATCTTTACAGATCGGGATTTCATATACATATTTAATAATCAGGTTTTCGTCAAGGATACGGATGCACAGGCAATCCTGAGTCAACTGGATATCGGTAACGATCCGGCACAGGCATTCTACCTTGGAAGGGAATTGGAGAAAGCGGCGCTGGCCCTGAAGCTGGGAAAGAAATATGTGCAGGAAGAAGATCTTCGCTGGGGGTATCTGTCTCCATGATCCTGAAACACCTTAAATCAGAACGGGAAACGGGAAACCCTGAACGGGGAACGGTTTTTAGATGATTGTTGAGACGATTTTTTCCACTGTTGATGAATCTGGAAAACCCAACTTTGCTCCCATGGGGCTGCTCTGGGAAGACGAGTATGTCACGGTGCGCCCCTATCGCAATACCCGAACCTGTTTGAACCTGCTTTCCACCGGTTACGGTGTGGCGAATATTACCGATAATGTTTTAGCCTATGTCCAATCGGCTTTATATGAAGCAGTCCTGCCGTATTTCCCGGCCCGTGTTGTAGAGGGAGTTGTTTTTGTGCATACATGTTCATGGCGCGAATTGGAAGTGGTTTCCCGCTCCTGTCCCGATGACCGTGCAGAGTTGCAGTGCCGGATAGTGCATACAGAACACCGGAAAGATTTTCTTGGTTTCTGCAGGGCGGGAAATGTTGTGATAGAAGCGGCTATCCTGGCAACCCGCCTGACTTTCTTGGATAGAAAGATTGTGGACGGAAAGATGATTGAGTTTGCGGAGATTGTTGAAAAGACGGGCGGCGCAATTGAAAAACAGGCTCTGCAACTGGTCCAGGAATATATCGGGAAGGCGGGGAACGAATGATTGAAGTTCGAAGCTGCGCACGTCTCCATCTGGGTCTCCTGGATAACAATGGGGGAATGGGACGCCTGTACGGCAGTATCGGTGTGGCTGTGAGCCGTCCGAAGCTTTTACTGAAAGCGGAAGCGGCGGACGCGCTTCAGGTAGAAGGGCTGGATTGCGAGAAGGTCGCCGCGTGCGCGAAAAGGTTCATGAAGCATTTCGGCTTTCCGGCAGGGGCGCGCCTGAATTTAGTGCGTGCGATACCGGCGCATGTCGGATTGGGTTCCGGTACACAGCTGGCGCTTGCTGTGGGCACCGCTTTAGCCCGGCTGGCCCGCAGGCGGCTCGGCATCCAGGAAATTGCATTGGCTGTAGGGAGAGGTGAGCATTCAGGTATCGGCATATCCACTTTCCGGTATGGCGGCTTTGTGCTGGATGGCGGGCGCCGGATCCGTTCGATGGATACATCACCCCGAAAAACAGTTAAAAACAGGATTCCGCCGCTGCTGTTTCAACATGCCATGCCAGGGGACTGGTTTTTTATTGCAGTCATTCCGGCGACAGATCCAGGTTTGAGCGGCAAGAGAGAGTCTAATGCTTTTCTGAACCTGCCGAAGGCGCCTTCCGGACTGGTGGAAAAAATCAGCCGGGTGCTGCTGATCCAGATGCTGCCGGCCCTGGTGGAGAAAGATATTTCAAATTTCGGTCAGGCTTTGACCCGTATCCAGTATATGGTTGGAGACTGTTTCTCTTCGGTCCAGGGAGGGCGGTTTGCCAATCCGATTTCCGAAAAAATAGTGGATTTCATGCTCTCGCGGGGAGCGGCCGGTATCGGGCAAAGCTCCTGGGGACCGACGGTATACGGCCTTGTCGAAGGAAAATCCGGAGCAAAAAAGCTTCAGCAGGAGGCGCAGGCTCATCTGGATGCTCTGGGCGGAGGAAAGGTATTCTTGATGCAACCTCACAACCGCGGGGCCAGGATTAAGATTCTAAACGGATCCTAATACTATGTTCGATACCAAACGCGATGAAGCAAACGACATTAGTTCGTATCAAGTTTTAAATCGTTTTAGTTTTTTCCCCCTTAATCTGGACTTGGGAATTCATCTGGGCAGATGATGTTTCCATCAATCTTGTTAGATTGATGGTGGAAGGTAATAATGCCGCTTTCGGCTATTCTTTGCCGCTTTGTGCAGTTCTTGCTCTGATATGTGGAAGCCTGCCTTTTCTGGTCAGTCTTCTTGGTATTGTTTTCCCTGGATCCAGGATCCTGCTTGTTATTTCAATTGCCGCTTCTGCGGGTGTTATAATTTCAGCAACTGTTATTTATATGATTATTTCTTCCATAATGGATCAAGCAGGTTTATCGAGCATGGGGATTGGAGAAGGAATT
>Ga0209536_100017402_pt1 | contig 10181 bp, 5 predicted proteins | sample DeeMarSeWOR28_12_FD_187461 | JGI IMG/M metagenome (GOLD analysis project Ga0209536, IMG submission 187461) | Marine sediment microbial communities from White Oak River estuary, North Carolina - WOR-2-8_12 (SPAdes) (version 2) | ecosystem: Environmental > Aquatic > Marine > Intertidal zone >... | reverse complement strand
CTTTTTTCATGCCCATTTCCCTTGATTGGGAAATGTTCGACTGGATCATCATTTCCGCGAGTGTTTCGTGCGAGATATACCTTCCATATCCCCGGTGGTTGATCTCCCAGTTCTGGCAAAAACAACACAGCAGATTGCAATTGGAAAAAAATATCGTCCCCGACCCACTTTTGCCGACCAGAGGCTTTTCCTCGCCGAAGTGCAGGCTGGCTGAATGAACCTTGAGTTTGTCTGTAGAACTGCAGATGCCTGTATCTCCCTCAAGTCGATTGACTTCGCATCGGCGGGGACAGCACCGGCATTTCCTATAGATATCCCATAACTCGGCCTCGATTTTTTCGAGTTGGCCTGTCCGTTCTGCCTGAATGTATGACGGTTCGTAAGACATGGCTTTCGGTGATGGGGCCGAGACGTGCAACACTGGACCTTGAGATCTGTTACATCCCGACAGACCCGTGACACAGGCTGCGGCTGCCAGATGCTTTAGAAATCTTCTCCTTGAAGAAGTCATCATGGACGACTCTCTTAATGTTTAGAGAAAATTTGTTCCGTTCCGGTTGTAAAATCAAAGGTTTTCTATTCCTGTCTCCATTTTTTCTACCGCGCTATCCGATAACGCCTCGTTTAATGTAGTCCTGGAAGGTTTCATCCGGCAATCCGAGAAGGCTGATGAATATGTCTTCATTGTCTTCGCCCAACTGAGGTGCCGCGCGCCAGTGTTCATGTTTGCTCTGGCCGGGCCATAAGGCGGATCGTTCGGAAATGGTGTTGCCGAGCACAGAATGCTTAAGAGAAATAAAGAAATCCCGGGCTGCCAGTTGGGAATCTTTTGAAACATCTTCGGCATTCTGTACAACACTCGCTGCGATTCCGGCTTTCTGGAGAATTCCTGCAATAAATTCTGCGGAATGCCCTGCTGTCCAGCGGGCGATCAATCTTTCCAATTCCCCCCTGTTTTCTTTTCTCCCCGCAAGAGTGGAAAACCGGGAGGACTTCAGAGCCTCAATGTCGGGTATGTTGCGGAATACGCGCCATTCCTCATCGTTTTTTATCGTAATAGCACACCAGCGATCGATGCCCTTGCATGGAAAACATTGATCCGGACCCACGGCATTATATTCCTCTCTATCCTCTCCGGTTAAGGCAGAATCACCGTCTCTACTACCACACATGAGTGCTGGGCCCAGAAATGTGCACAGAGCTTCATAGCCGGAGAGATCGATATGCTGACCTTGTCCTGTTTTATTGCGGAATTCCAATGCAGCCAAAATTGCGAAAGCGGCGTAAAGACCGATAACAATATCTCCGTAAGCATGTCCGATGACTACGGGAGAATCAGATTCCAGCGAGGAGGCGGCTGTAAGTCCCGATAAAGCGTGGAAAGTGGGGCCGAAACCGACATAATTTTTCCAGGGGCCTGTCTGGCCCATAGCGGAAATGCTCAACATGATGAGGGAAGGATTCACCCTCCTTAAGTGAGTATAGGTTAATCCCCAATTTTCCATAACACGTGGAGAGTAATTCTCAACGACGATATCGCTGATTGCAGCCAGTTTCAAAAAGCAGTCTCTTGCTTCCGGGATGCTGAGATCAAGGCTGACGCTCCGTTTGTTCCTGTTCCACGTATTGAAATAGTCGGTATTGTTCTGTTCCACTCCCAGAGCTGTTTTCTTCGTCTGGACCTTTATTACTTCAGCTCCGGAATCGGCAAGGATCCTGGTACAGTAAGGGCCGGACAGCATCCTGGTAAGATCCAGCACTCTGCTCCCTTTTAAAAAACTTCTGTTTGGGCCATGGTCCTTTTTCGTTGAATTTTGACGGTTCCGCCTGTTGTTCTTTTTTTCGGAAGTGGATGCCTCAATGATCTGAGAAGTATGTTCGCCTGCTGACAGGGGCTGTTTGGGAGATGGCGGAGGATATGAACTGAAAATATATGGGCTGCCGGGCAAGGTTATTTTCAGCATTTCCTCATCTAGCGCGATTTCGGTAAAAAATTTTCGAAATCGAAGCTGAGGGCTTTTGCGGATTTCTTCCGGAAGCGCTACCGGCGCCCAGGGGAAACGCATGGCTTGGCCGAGTTCGAAGAGTTCCTGCTTTGCGTGTTTGGCTGTCCACCCTTTCAGGACCTCAACAACATGACCAAAGTGATCTTCACGAAATCTCTGTCGCAGCCATTTTTTTCCCGATAGGTCGCAATCAATGTTCTCCGCAGCTAAAATCTCGGTCAGTGTTTCCCAGTTCTGTTGTATGGAAATCAGTATATGTCCATCCCTGCAGGGGAGAAGTGTAAAGTTCCGGTCATAGGAATTAGGATCCTGCTGCTTGGAAATCGTACCGGTGCTGAAGTAATCGACCATAACATGATCCAGGGTGGATGCGACAGACTCCTGTATGGAAAGATCAATATAGCTTCCCGCGCCGGTAGCTTCGGACTTCATCAGATTGAGCAACACAGCTACTGCACCATAAAGCGATGCAGTATAGTAGGACTGGGTGCCGTATAGTTTGACGGGCTTGCCGGAACCGTTGCGGCATACGTACATTTGTCCGCCCGATGCTGAGGCTGTGCAGCCGGATATTTGATGGGATTGCTTCGGGCCGTTTCGGCCGAAAGCGGTTATGGAAAGATGGATCAGTCTCGGATTTAAACCGCTCAGATCTGCCGGATTCAGATTGTATCCCTCCTGGCCCTCGGGTACGGGAGTTTCTACAAGGACATCCGCTTTTTTTATTAGCTTCATAAATTCGCGCTTTCCCTGGTCGGTCTGGATATCTAAGGTAATGCTCCGTTTATTGAGATTATTATAGATGAAAGACAGACTGTAGGATTTGCCTTCCGGATAGGGAGTGTAAAACGGGCCGATATGACGCGATGAATCTCCCTGAGGTTTTTCCACTTTTATTACAAAGGCTCCCAAATCCGCCAGGAGCCTGGAACAGAAGCTCCCCTTTTCATCCGCCAGGTCCAATACGACAATGTCGTTCAGGATGCTTTTATTTTCTTCGCGTACCATCATTGTACAATCTAGAATAACGATATTTTACTTTCCCGTATATGCCATTCCGGCAATTTTGGGAAAGACCACGCTAAGTTATAGAAAACAAATATTATGGTACAATGGGCTTCGAGTATATGTATTATAGTGGTATGTATCGAATCTGGAGCAAGTGATGGAACCGGTTGGCGTGCCAAAATAGCCGGCTTCGATCGTCCAGGTTGAATGGGTAGTTGAAGAGAGTCATTTATGGATTTTGCGCAAGTCCGCGCAATCGTTGAAAAAGAATGCGGTTATCTGGCGGATAAATCATGCATTAAGATCTACGTCGGGTTCTCCCCTGAAAATTCCTCCGGCGACCATCTGTTCAATCTTCTCAGAAATGAAATTGAAAATACGGCAGCAGCCGCCCGGGTCATCAAAACCGGATCTTTCGGGTGCTACGATTTTGAGCCGATATTGATGGTCGATACACCGGGGCGTTCCGTCGTTTTGTGCCTGAACGCATATCCTGAAATGGCCACGGAGATCGATACGGATACATTTGCTGCGGGAATGGCAAAACGGGGCGGTGAATGGTACCTCGTAAGTGGTGAAAACAAGGAACATATTCCCTACATTACAAGCCTGCCTCTGTTCAATCTACAAAAAAGGATCCTATTAAGAAATTGCGGCTGGATCGATCCCTGCAGTACGGCCCATTACATACTGGGGAGCGGCGGTTATGCAGGGCTTTACAGGGCATTACGGAAAAATCGCCGCGAATTGATGGAGTTATTTTACTCTTCACCCTTTCAGGAGTATGTCCATGCAGGTGTTTCATCCCTGGATCAATGGAGTGAGTTCGTGCAATCGGAGTCTTCCGATAAACGACTGGTCTGCAACGCTGTCAACTCAGATTCCGGAAACCGGCTTTTGCTGCAGAGCGACCCTCATAGCATTCTCGAAGGAGTCCTGATCAGTGCCTTTACCTTGGGTACGTCGCACTGCACTATGTATGTCCGATCGGGAACCCGGGTTGCTGCAAACCTGAATACATTGTTGGGTAGGATGGAAACCTACAACCTCGTTGGATCCAGGATTCTCGATTCTTCTTTCAGCGCGCATTTAGAGGTTATAGAAATCCCGGAGAATTTACGGGCAGGACAGGAATCGGAATCTCTCCGTTGTATCACGCAAAACCGGGCACCCCATATTCTGCCAACATTCCCGCTGGACAACAAAGCGATGTCCGCTCCTGTCATTACCACAAATCCTGAGTGGATGGCCTGTGTGCCCACTTTTTTTCTGACTGACGAGGAACTGCGAACTGGTTTCGGATCTTCAAAGGACGGTCCAACCAGATTAATTACATTATCCGGGAGAGTCGTTCATCGTGTGACAGCGGAAGTTCCCTGTGGTGTTTCCATTCGCAACACCCTCGAGGACATCGGAGGCGGTATTGTCAGCGGCAAGTCATTCAAAGCCCTGCAGATCGGTTACCCTGCAGGTAGGTTAGTCGATCCTGATGCACTGGATGACTGCATCCACTGCCGGACTTCGGGTGAGGCCTGTTCGGGCTCTGCGTCTATCGAAGTCATAGATAGGGACGTTGATATTGTTGAGATGGCCAGAATCAGGATGGAAACCGTGAACGACCAGTCTTGCGGGAAATGCCTGTTGTGCTTTGAAGGCAGCCGTCAGATGATCCGTACCATTGAGAGAATTGCCGGCGGCAAAGGGAAACCTCGGGATCTGGATTTTCTCACGGAACTGGGGGCAGAGATGAAAACCGGATGCCTGTGCTCTTTCGGTCGTACAGCACCGGATTTTGTACGGAGCAGTATCGAGTTGTTTCGCGAGGAATACGAGCAACAAATACAATCTTCCTCACGTAATGTTCAAACATCGTAAATCCGGACTCTGCAGAAGAATTCCGGGTTCAGAGTTTATGGCTGATTTGTCTGACATTCTTACCATGAATATTGATGGTCGTGACATCGAAGCTCCTCGGGGGGCAAGTGTCCTCACCGCGGCTTTAAGTGCAGGCATATACATTCCCCATCTCTGTCATCATCCAGATCTGCCTTCTATTGGCGAATGCAGGTTGTGTGTTGTTGAGATCGAGGGGTATGAAACCCCTCAACCCTCCTGTTTGACTCCTGCCGGTAGCGGAATGAAAGTCCGAACCAAGACTGAAAACATAGACCGCAAGCGCAAACTTGCCCTGGAACTGCTGCTGGCCGGTCATCCTTCGGATTGCGGGACCTGCAACAAGTATCTCAACTGCGAACTGCAATCCTTGAAACAATATCTCGGTGTAGAGGAATTGAGCATCTGGAGCAGGACAAAACCGTTTCCGTTGAATAAGGAAAATCCGCTTTTTGTGCATGATTTCAGCCGGTGTGTTCTATGCGGCCGCTGCGTAAGGGCCTGTCATGATCTTCGCGGTGTTGGAATCCTGTTTTACAAGAGGAAGGGAGTGGAAACCTATATTGGAACCCCAGACGATCTTCCGCTTGCGGAATCCGGCTGCAGATTCTGCGGTGCGTGCGCCGAGGTTTGCCCGACCGGCGCCATAATGGACAAGGAAGAATTGGTTCACGGTAAAAAACGGAAAAATGCTCTAGTCCCCTGCCGTTATGCATGCCCTGCGGAAATTGACGTACCGAGGTACATCCGGCATATCCGGAACAGGGAATATGCCGAAGCGGTTGCCGTAATAAGAGAAAAAGTGCCCTTTCCCTGGGTGCTTGGCTATGTATGCAATCATCCATGTGAAGCTGAGTGCAGGCGCGGGCCTGTCAACGGATCGATATCGATACGGGATCTCAAACGCTATGCCGTTGAACACGACGATCAGAAACTATGGGAGCTGAACCGTAGGGTTCATCCCCCTACCGGGAAAAAGGTTGCAATTATTGGCTCCGGTCCAGCAGGTCTGACCGTTGCCTATTACCTGACTCTTCTTGGTCATAGTGTAACGGTTTTCGAATCCATGCCCGAAGCAGGCGGTATGATGCGCTATGGCATTCCCGAGTACAGACTTCCACGGGGGGTGCTCGACAGTGAAATTGAATGTATCCGCTCAATGGGAATTGACATTCAAACAGGATTCATTGTCGAGTCCGTTGAAACACTTATGGAAAATGGTTGGGACGCAGCTGTGGTTGCAATCGGTGCTCATAAAAGTTTGAAACAGGATATTCCCGGCATCGACAGTGAAGGAACTACAACCTGTGTGAGTTTTCTGAGGGATGTGAATCTGGGCAGGAAGGTAAAAGTCGGCAAGCGTGTTGTTGTATTGGGCGGCGGGAACGCAGCATTTGACTGTGCCAGGGTTGCACGGAGACTTGGCGCGGAGCAGGTGCACCTGGCCTGCATTGAAAGCAGAACGGAAATGCCTGCATCCTGTGATGAAATAGAACAGGGAGAGCAGGAGGGCGTATATATACATCCCTCAAAAGCGGTTCGAGGGATTATTTGCGATAATGGCACTGTTACGGGGGTCGATTTTGTTGATGTCGATTCATTCTGTTTTGAGGACGACGGGACGCTTGAGCTTGAGGTGATGGAGGGCACCGAAAGCCGGATAGCTGCGGACACGGTAATTCTGGCTATCGGCCAGGAACCAGAGATTCCGGAATCTTTCGGTTTGGATACGGACGGGAATAACTGTGTCGAGGTGGATTCCTACACGTTGGAAACGAGCAGGGAAGGTGTGTTCGCCGCAGGTGATGTCGTCACCAGGGCAGGAGCGTTGATCGGAGCCATCGCTTCGGGAAGAAAATGCGCGATAGCTGTTGACAGCTTCTTGGGAGGGAGTGGTAGTATCGATGAAAAGCTTGTCGCAATGACGGAACCTTCTCCCAGCCTTGGACTGGACAAGGATTTTGCAATATTGGATCGTTGTGAAACGATCTGCGAGGCTCCGGAGCAGCGGATTTCAAATTTCTGTAAGGTCGTGCAGGAGATGGATGCGAGCTCAGCCGATCATGAATCGAACCGCTGTCTTCAATGCGATCTTCGGATGAAGATTACAACGGTAAAAGTGTGGGGAAGTTATTAATGTGAGGTTTCCCGTTTCTCCTACAGTCTGGAATCCAATATTCGGACAACAGGGAAAGGGATCGGCGATTTCAAAATAGTCAGAGGTGCCCAATGAAAGCTAGATACGGATATATCGGCAAGATGCTTTTTGTGAATTTGAACGATGGAACAATCCAACAGGAGGAACTTTCGGAAGATTTGGCCAGAAACTTCATCGGCGGCTATGGTATCGGCGCCCGGATTATGTATGAGCGCATGAAAGCGACCGCAGATCCACTGGGGCCGGACAATATTTTCGGCCTGGGAACCGGTCCTTTGACGCTGGCCGGGACGGTTTCATCCTGCCGGTTTACGGCCATGGGCAAATCCCCTCTGACCGGTTACTGGGGCGATGCCAATAGCGGTGGTAACTTTGCCATTGCTCAAAGGGCTTCCGGCTACGATATGCTGTTCTTTGAGGGCAAGGCCGAGCACCCGGTATATCTTATGATTACCAACGGGAAAGCGGAACTGAAGGACGCACGCCATTTATGGGGTAAAAATACCGTCGAAACGGAGGTGATGATTCGCGAGGAGAACCAGGGTAAAGATTACAGGGTCGTTTGCATCGGACCAGCCGGTGAAAACTGCGCGCGCATTGCGGCCGTAATCAACGACAGGGGACGGGCCGCAGCCAGGTCCGGTCTGGGTGCGGTTATGGGATCCAAAAATCTGAAAGCCGTCGCCTGTATGGGATTTCAGCGTCCCGGAATCCACGATATAGAGAGAGTGAAAAGCCTGGTGGCGGATATCACCAACGATATGGTAAACGATCCTTCGGGCATGATTATGGTCCTGAGCAACACCGGAACTCCCGGCGCTATGGGGCCGCACTTGGCGGTCCATGATGTGCCCATCAAGAACTGGAGCGGAAATAATGTTGAGGATTTCCCGAAGGAAAAGTGGGGGAGGGTCGGTTGGGACGCCCTGGAGAAGTATGTTGTCGAAAAATATGCCTGTGAAGACTGCAAAATTGCATGCGGCGGATGGCTGCAGGTGAGTGACGGCAAGTACCCCATTAAGAAGACTCACAAGCCGGAATACGAATCGCTGGCGGCGTTCGGTCCCGATTGCCTGAACGATAATATCGAGTCGCTGATTTACGCCAACGAGCTATGCAACAGTTACGGGCTGGATACGATAGGTACCGGTTCAACCATTGCGCTGGCTATTGAATGTTACGAGAACGGCCTGTTAACGAAAAGTGATACCGATGGGATGGAACTGACCTGGGGAAACAGCGACGTGATCGTCGAACTGGTCCACAAGATAGCCAAGCGAGAGGGGATCGGTGATATTCTTGCCGAAGGCGGGAAGATCGCAGCCGAGAAAATAGGCAAAGACGCCGAACCCTTAGCCATGCATGTCGGCGGCGAATTGATGCCCATGCACGATCCAAGGCAAGCCCCTGGGTGGGGCGCAACCTATGCCTCGGATCCCGGACCGGGAAAACACACCCGGGGCGGGACGCAGTTCGCTGAAGACGGTCACGGTCCCGAACTTATATGCAAGATGCTGGGCATCCCAACCAAACTGGAAAAATACAATCCGGAAGGGAAGGGTAAATATCATGCCATTATGGCGGGATGGCAACACCTGACCAATACATCCGGCGCCTGTCTGTTTGCGGCAGACGGATTGAACTTCAGGTTTATCGACGTGATGAAGGCAATCACGGGATGGGATTTGACACCTGAAAACCTTGTGCAAACCGGCCACCGTATCGCCGCCATGCTGCATTCCTTTAATCTCAAGCATGGATTCAAGCCTTCAGACTTCACGATTCCTCCGAGAGTCTGCGGAAATCCGCCCCTGACCGCGGGGAAACTCAAAGATGTTCAGATCGACTTTGAAGAGTTGAAGCGACAGTACTATGAAGCGATGGGCTACGATATGGATACGGCGCGGATCAAACAGGAAACAATTGAGGCGTTAGGACTGCAGGATATTCTATAAGGTTGTATCCGGCTGTTCGTATATTCATTCATGTGCGGCGGTTCCCGTTTGGATTTTCAGAAAACAATCCTCCGGTGTCGGGGGATAGGGGAGTCATATCGGTGGAAACACGTAAACACAAGACTCTGATCACTGAAAAGTTCGGAAACACTTTTACCGTAGACATACAGGAACCAATTAGTGATCGGTCTGCGGTCTCTCAACTTGGGTCGGACATGTCGGAGGTATGCGAGCAGATAGCGTGGATGGAAGATATAAGAGTCATACTGCTTGTCTTCGACGGGGAAATAGGAAGCCGGGGACAGGAAAACACGGGAGGGGGATACCAGGCTGTACGCCTAACAGAGCCTGTAGCACGTCTGAAACAGCCCGTGATCGCGGCGATTCGGGGCCACGCGGTCGGGCTTGGTCTGGAATTGGCACTGGCATGCGACATTCGAGTCGGGATTGAAGAATCCAGGTTCGGACTGCCCCAAATTTGTGAAGGAAGGCTTCCCTCCAATGGAGGGACGCAAAGGCTCCCGCGCCTGATAGGCCAGAGCCGGGCCATGCATATGATCCTGACGGGAGAGTCCATCGATGCCGGTGAAGCACTCAGAGCCGGTCTCATCAACAGGGTGGTTACTTCGGAAGCGTTGATGCAATCGGCAAAGGAACTTGCCCGGGAAATGGCGACAAAATCACCTCTTTCCTTAAGCTACGCAAAAGAGGCGCTTTATAGCGCAAGGGATCTTACTCTCGGCCAGGGATTGAATAAAGAAATGGATCTCTATCTGCTGTTGCATAGCACATACGACCGAACCGAGGGTGTTACAGCATTCAGAGAAAAAAGAATACCGGAATTTAAAGGAGACTGATATCGCAGGCTGGAGCAGCATCCTGCTGCATGAATAGATTTTGGAAGTGTGCTGATGATGGGTGGATTTGAGACCATTGTTTTTGAAAAAGATGATCGGAGCATTGCGTACGTAACACTGAACAGGCCCAAGGCCTTAAATGCTTTCAGCGTACGGATGCGGGACGAACTTTACGAAGTTCTGAACGCTATTAAAATAGATGATGAAGTTCACACAGTCCTGTTCAAGGGGGCAGGCGATAAGGCATTCTGTGCCGGCGCCGATCTGACGGAGTTTCTTACGGCCCCATCAGCCGTAAAAGCCA
>Ga0209536_100017401_pt1 | contig 10182 bp, 7 predicted proteins | sample DeeMarSeWOR28_12_FD_187461 | JGI IMG/M metagenome (GOLD analysis project Ga0209536, IMG submission 187461) | Marine sediment microbial communities from White Oak River estuary, North Carolina - WOR-2-8_12 (SPAdes) (version 2) | ecosystem: Environmental > Aquatic > Marine > Intertidal zone >... | reverse complement strand
CGTCAGAGCTCCAAACCAGGCGATGTGCCGAAATGGATTCAGCGTAATGCGACCTTGTTCCGCCTGCGACATATCGCCCTGGAGATAAGCAACGAAAGCGTGGCCCAGTTCGTGGACGGTGAAACCGACAAGGATGCCGGGAATGATAAGCAAGTTGGTCCAAGAGGGGATCAACCGAGACAGGTCACTCATACGTCACGTCCTTTCACTGAGTGCAAAAGGGACTTGGACCGTCTGAATGACCTCATCATGAATCTTCATCTCGGCGCGTGCGGTGTAGGAAGCGCCCGGCTCGAACGTAGTTAGGTGAAGGGTGAAGTCCAGTTCTGGCTCTTTGTGTTCGACAATGTACGTGGCTGCAATCTCGTTCCCGCGCTGGTCGAGGATACTTAAGGTTACGTCGGGATAGGGGCTGGGTGGGCGCTTATCACGCTCCAGCGATTGATCTCCTGCCGCCATTTGGTCGTGGGGCTCGACATCCAGGAACAGATCAACATTCGGGTCGTGTCGGGATGGCCCGGGTTTGGCCTCCTGTACTTCTTCTCCCAGACCCGGCATGTCGGGAAAATGAAGGAGATGCGACCCTGGGCCATAAGCCGGCAACCCTGACACGCTCAGGGATAACGACACACGTCGCAGGTCTGGCAAGGGCTGAGGGATGAGTGATTCGATGCGAATTGGGTCAGACACGGATCATGCTCCTTAGCAAATCTACAACTCGCCATATCTACGCATCCGAAGAAGCGTGGCGTGGGGCAGGCATCTGTTGATTTGCACGTTGATTATACACGGCGGTGGCACAGGCGTCAAAGCTCTGGGTTGGGTAGCACGGTAACCGGCCCCAGCGGGATGGTGTGTTCACGACCGTCGAGGCGCGAGAGCGGCTGTACGGTGACCGGATCGTACATCTCAACTTCGAGCCGGTATTCCCCAGGTGGTAGATCGTCGGGCAGCCATAGGCGCATAGGGTGACGGATGGCTTGGCCCGGCGGCCAGTCGGGAGTGAGCAGCAAGCTTCCCACGGGCCACTCATCATCCTGGGCAGCTAGCTGCGCTTGGTTGCCCTTTGCTGTCGCCCACAGTTTAAGGGAGACAGCAAAGGGGCCCGCCGGGCCTTGGTCGTCGGGTGAGGGGGAGGCATCCGCCCGCCACCAGAGGACCACATCCAGTGGATCGCCGGCCTGTACAATCGGTTCGATCTCCCAGCCCAGCAGGGACATCCCCGCTTCCAGGGGCACTTCAGACTCAAAGGATAAGGGCGGCTGGTAAGTTGACATAAATCCCTGAACCCGCATAGACGATTCCCCGGTGAAGAGCTGGTCTTCGAAGGGCGTGGTGTTGGCCGCCAGCCAAGCGCGAATGAAACCGTCAGAGTCCGTCACCGTATCGTAGATGCGCAGCATCCATATACGGGGGAAGTCGTGGGCCACTTGTTCCAGGGCAGCCGCAGTTTCGGCTTGGTCAGTGGCGTAGAAGTCGGAGTTGGGGTCTCCCCAGCCGAGATCCCGGTCGCCGTCGATGGTCCCCGTGCTCAGCAGCAGGGGGCGGTCAGGTGTCTGCGCGGCAAGCGCATGGGTGGACTGGTAAGCGCTGAGCCGCACCCGATCGGCAATGGGGCCGTCGTAGTAATACAGGAAGCCGGGATAGGCGTAGCCCGCGTTGATGAGGACCACATCGCCCGGCCGCCAGCGCTCGGCAATGAAGCCCACCGCAGATCGAAAGTCGTCGGCGGCGTAGCGTGGATTGGTGTGCAATTCGTAAATACTGAATGCTGAGCCGGCCAGCAGGGCCAGGGCGGCGGCAGCCGCCAGTGGCCAGGCACGGCGGGTCAGCCAGGCCAGCCCTGCTCCCAACACGATGTAGAAAGCCGGCGCGTAGGTAAACAGGTAACGGACGTGGTACAGCGGGGTGACCAGCGACGCCAGTTGGATGAGCAGCAGCGGGCCGAAGGTGTAACTGACGAGATAAAGAGCAGATGGGTTAATCGGCGATCTGGCAGTCGAATAGGCGCGAGGTCGGAGGCCGAGGAGGAATAGAACGCCGGTCACCAAGAGGATTGGCCAGACCTGGATCGGCTGCACGGAACCACCCAGCGAGAGGTTCGTCCAGGCTTCGAGCACAACGGCGGGGAGTGGGATGAAGCTCCGCCAGGGAGGGACTGGTGGATGCGTGGCCTGGCGCCAGGCGATAGGCAACCAGGGCAGATAGAGGATCAACACGGCGGCCTGGGCTAGGAGCCAGAGCCCCAGCCTGCGAAACCGGCGGTTTAGCAGCAGGTACCCGATGATCAGCAGATTAAGCGTGACCAGCAAAAAGCCAAAGTAATAGAGCACATACAGCCCGGCTGCCGCGGCCAAGAGATAGCCGATCAGGTAGGTATAGCGTGGGATGCTATCCCGCGCCACAGCGTTGAGCCCACACCACAGCGTCACCAGCCCCAAGAGCGCGCCCAGGGTGTACATACGCACTTCCTGCGAGTACCACAGGTTGAAGGGGGACATGGCCACCAACAAAGCGGCCCACAAGGCAGCCATCCGCCCCGAGAGACGGCGGGCCAGCGCATAGGTGAGGGGGATGAGCAGTACGCCGAAGGCGACGGAGAAGAAGGCCAGCGCGAACTCCGAATCGCCGCCCAGGTAGGTCCATGCGTGGAGCAGCAAATAATAGCCCGGAGGGTGGATGTCGCGGGCGGTGTGGGCGACGAGCCCGAGTATACTTTTCGAGGCCAGGTGGGCGCTGACCGTTTCGTCGTACCACAGGCTATCCGCGCCCAGACGGTACAGTCGGAGCGCGAAGCCGCCCAATAGGATGACGAGCAGTGCACCACGATGTCGCCAAGCTCTGGTATTATATGTCACCTGGCCTCCGGCAGCGGATAGGTAAGTCCGTCATGAACGAGGTAATCTTATCACACTGGCGACCGGGTGGCAACTGCTCATACGTGAGAGTGTAACAGGTTTCACATGGGTTCGCTGAATTCGAGTTGTGGACGGCTCGATTCGTGTAAAATTGCTACTTGACATATAGAAAGAAATGGTGTATTATGTAATCATGACATAAATCCTTCCCCAAGATATTGTAGTATGTCAGGGAAGGGCTACTAGTCCTAGTGGTAGCACGACTGTTGCGGTCTGATACCGGCCGCGGAGGTTGGTGGTAAGGAGGTACAGCATGTCAAGCGTGTTCATTCGCAGTATTGGAGTCCTCGTTGTCGCGAGTATGCTGTTGTTCCCGGCCGGCGCGCTGGCTGCACCGGGCGCTTCGGGCGAGACGGTGCACATCGTGCAATGGGGGGAGACCCTATCCATGATCGCTGAGCGATACGGGGTGACGGTCGAGTCCATCATGGCCGTCAATGGCCTGGATGACCCGGACTACGTCTATGCAGGCCAGAGGTTGGTCATCCCCGCGGGCTACAGCCCGGGCAGCCCCGGCATGGGACCGCCGGCGCAGGGTTCGTCGGGCGGCATGTGTCAGACCTACACGGTACAATTCGGGGACACGCTGTCTGGGATTGCCTACCAGCATGGCACAACCGTCAACGCGCTGACGCAAGCCAACAACTTGGACAGTGATTTCATTTATGAGGGACAGAGGTTGTGTGTGCCGTCCAGCGGTGGGACGCCCCAACCTTCGATGTCCCAGCCGTCCATGTCTTCCGGTCAGGTCAGCTACTACACGGTGCGCGCTGGTGACACGTTGGCGGGCATTGCCCTGCGCTTTGGGGTGACTCAGACGGTTATCATGCAGGCCAACAATTTGTCCAATCCCTCGTTGATCTACGTTGACCAGCGTCTGATCATCCCGGGTGTCTACGCGGAGGCTCCTATGATGCCCAAGGCCACGACTGGTGGGGCACCGGCAGCCCCAGGCTATTCGCCGATGGGCAGCGAGCCCCGCATGGGGTCTATGGATGGGCAGTCACCCCAGATGGGGCCTGACGGAGCACCGGCAGCCCCAGGCTATTCGCCGATGGGCAGCGAGCCCCGCATGGGGTCCATGGATGGGCAGCCAAGCCAGATGGGGCCTGACGGAGCACCGGCACCCCCACCAGGCTATTCGCCGATGGGCAGCGAGCCTCAGATGGGATATATGGGCGGGCAGCCATCTCAGCAGGCTGGGATGGGCGCAGCACCGGCGCCGGCGCCTGAGTATGCTCCGGCCCACAGCACTGAGCAGGGTGTCGCCCGGGCGGAGCCGATGTGGACCGGCTCGCAGATTGCTCATAACGCTGACCCGGACGAGATCACCACGCTGTTGGTGTTGGTCGAAGAAGGGCATGAAGGCCTGGACGTGATGCTACGCTCGGCAGATGGCTGGGTAGCGCGTGGGGTGACCGGCGTGTACTTCGAGTATAGCTGGTTACCCAACTTTGCGTTCCGTGACATCCCGGGTGGTGACTATGAGCTTTGGGTTGAGGGCGAGGCATCGAAGGTGATCAAGGTGAGCGTTGACCCGGGCTGGCGAGCGACGGTTGATTTGAAGTGGAAGATCGTGTCACCTGATCCGGCTGTCTCACCCGATGGGTGGATTGCCGAGGTGGTCGACAACACCAGTGGTAGTGAACCGATTGGCGCCTTCTCGATCTTGGTGGTGCGGACGGGAGCTATCGGCAATAAGATCCGCCTCACCGCACCTGGCACCTTCGAGGCGGTGTGTGTCACCGGTACCAAGCCGGAGCACGGTACTGGCGCGTGTGACTTTGGTGGCCTGAACGCTGGCACGTATACGGTGAACCTCGATGGCACTCAGGCAGCCGTGGAGTTGTATCTGGATGGAGTCGGCACGGCCTTTGTAGAATTTAGGCCAGCAGCCAGGCACGGATATGTGATGAGAGATCCCTAGTTTACGATTTCAGAAGTTCTTAGGGCAAAGCCTGGCCGCGCAATTTTCTGCGCGAAGCGGGCCCGCGTGTCCTGCCTGTGCCTACCCTGGCCCGCGTGGCAGAACCAGGACGGGCCTGCACAGGCATGCATCAGAAGTGGCAGGCGTTTATGGTTTGGCCTGGAGGTGGCTCGTTGATCGGGCCACCTCCCTTTTGCGAGCGCGGCCGTTGGCAGACGCGGAGCATTCCAGTGCCCGATCACGGTGATTCCGATAAGCTACATGCGGCCCTCATGGGTGTGATCATGTTCGTACCACAATCGGCGTGGTGGGGTGCTAGTTCAGCCCGTGCCATCCCAGGGCTTCAAGCTGGTGGACCAGGACGTTACGCAGGGCGACTACTGTAGCCCCTGCGCGCATAAGAGCTACCCCATCTTCAAGCGAAGCCACCTGTCCAGAGGCCTTAATGCCGATTCGGTCGCCCGCTGTTTCTTTGATCAAGCTGATGTCGTGGATGGTGGCTCTCCCCGGCCCGAACCCGGTACACGTCTTGATGAAGTCCGCGCCGGTGTCGACAACCAGTCTTGCAGCAGTCACCTTTTCTTCCTCGGTCAGGACACCTGTTTCGATGATCACTTTGAAGGGGACATGGTACGGCTGAGCGACTGCCATAACTTCAGCGATATCTTGTGATACACGCCGGTAGTCTCTTCCTTTGAACGCAGAGATGTTCATGACCATGTCCAGGTCGGTTGCGCCGCGTTGTAGCCCTTCTTCTGCCTCCTTGCACTTGATCCACGTCGTGGCACCGCCACATGGGAACCCTACGGGAATCTGGGCGCGCACGCCAGATCCCTGTAACTCGTCCACTAATAGGCCCAGGTGTTGGGGGAAGGCTACCACCGCGCGAAAGCCGTATAGTTTTGCCGCCTCGCAGGCGGCGCGCACGTGATCTTCGGTAGCGGTGATGCTAAGTGCCTCGGAGTAATCAACTGCCGAGACAAGTTGCTGGATTTCTTGGCTGGTTGTTCCGAGCATAGTTGTCTCCTCATCCAGTTGCCGGTATGACCTGTTTGGTTTCTTCTGTTGAGTATAGCACATAGGGTGCGCTTTTTGTAGTTTGCTTATTGTAACAACCCACGGCGTGTGCTATAATCAGCTGGGAAGCAGTCTGGGTAGAAGGAGCCCAATGAGAATCGTTCTTGATGCAATGGGCGGCGACTATGCCCCCGAAGTCACTATCCACGGCGGGGTGTGGGCCGCGCGTGACTTCGGTCTTGAGATTCAGTTCGTGGGTCAGGCGGGGGTTATCCAGGCCGAGTTGAAAAAGCATAATACCGCTGGCTTGACCCTGCCCATCATCCCGGCCAGTGAAGTTATCGATATGGAGGATCATAACCCGGCCGGCGCTGTCAAAACCAAGCCGGACTCCTCGATGGTGGTCGGGCTTCAGGCTCTCAGGCGGGGGGAGACGGATGCTTTTGTTACTGCTGGGCATTCGGGAGGTGCGCTGGCAGCGGCTCTCTTGCACTTGGGGCGGATTCGGGGCATCAAGCGCCCGGCCATTGCAACGGTGTATCCCAATGTCTCGGAGCGGGGTTTTTGCTTTCTTCTCGACATCGGCGCCAATGCTGATTGTAAGCCGGAGTACTTATATCAATTTGCGCTCATGGGCGGCACCTACGCCGAGCAGGTGCTGGGTATCCCCAAGCCACGCGTGGCGATCGTTTCCAATGCCGAAGAGGAAGGCAAGGGGAACATGCTTGTGCAGAATACGCTTCCTCTCCTCAGAAACGGCCCCTTCAACTTTGTAGGCAATGTGGAAGGCAAAGACATACCGGCTGGCCTGGCCGATGTGGTGGTGACCGACGGTTTCACCGGCAACGTGATCCTCAAGGTGTCGGAGGGTGTGGCCAGGATGCTGCTGGATTCGATCAAGGCTGAAATCAAGGCGCGTCCGCTGGCTATGGCTGGGGCAGCGCTGGCAACGCCTGCCTTCAAGGCAGTGGGTAGCATGCTGGACTACCGAGAATATGGTGGGGGCGTACTGCTGGGTGTGGATGGGGTGGTCATCATCGCTCATGGGCGCTCTGACGCGTACGCGGTGCGCAATGCCATCCGCGCCGCCCACCGGGCAGTGGAGAGTGACATTATCGGCGCAATCAAGAGCGGGCTGGACTCAGCATCGTAGTGCCCCAGTGGTATCTGGCAGGTGGCAGACTGCCAGACTCTCGCAGGATGCTCAAACGGATTAGGAGCGGCAAGCTGTGCGAATACGCCCTGACCACGAAAGAGTGGTTATCACAGGAATGGGTGCCCTGACCCCGCTGGGGCTGGATGTGGAAGACACCTGGCAGGGGATGATCGAAGGTCGGTCTGGTGTGGACTACATCACTCTGTTCGATGCCAGCCGTTTTCCGACTACCTTCGCCGCCGAAGTCAAGGGCTTCGACCCTGTGGAATACATGCCACGCAAGGATGCGCGGCGCATCGCTCGCGCCAGCCAGCTTTCACTGGCTGCCGCAGCGCAGGCGATGACGGACGCCGGCCTGGAGCGCTTTCCGGAACCAGGGGGGCGCGACGGCCTGGCCCAGCGCAGCGGCGCCTTACTGGGCACATCGTACGGCGGTTTCAGCGCGGCCGAAGAGGCCATCCGAGACTACGACAGGCGAGGGCTGGGCAGAGTCAATCCATTTTCGCTGGCTGCCTCGCTGCCGAATATGGTCACATCCCACGTTTGTCTGCGCTACAACATTCAGGGGTATACCAACACCGTATGCACTGCCTGTGCGGCGGGCGCACAGGCCATCGGCGAAGCGGTAGAGGTGATCCGCCGGGGCAAGATCGATTTGATGTTGGCGGGTGGCCTGGAAGCTGTGGTTATCGAGGTGGTCTTGGCCGGATTCAGCGCCATGCGCGCCATTTCCACTCGAAACGACGATCCGGCCAGGGCATCTCGTCCTTTTGATGCTGAGCGCGACGGCTTTGTCATCGGTGAAGGGGCCGCCATCTTTGTGCTGGAGCGGCTGCCGCACGCTCTGGGGCGGGGCGCTCGCATCTACGCCGAGATCCTGGGCTATGGTGTGTCAGCCGACACCTATCACATAGCTCAGCCAGATCCTCAAGGTCGATATGCTCAACTGGCGATGCGTAGAGCGCTCGAGGATGGGGGGGTCGCCTTTGACGAGGTGGATTATATCAACGCGCATGGCACCAGCACACCCCTGGGTGACGTGGCCGAAACGACGGCTATCAAGAGCCTGTTTGGCGAGCGTGCTTACGAGATTCCCATCAGCTCCACGAAATCTATGATTGGCCACACCTTTGGGGGGGCCGGGGCCATCGAGGCTCTGGCCTGCGTCCAAAGCATTCGGACCGGGATCATACATCCTACTATCAATGTCCATAGGCTCGATCTCGCTTGCGATCTGGACTACGTGCCCAACCAGGCCCGCAAGGTCGACGTGCGTATCGCCTTATCCAACTCGTTTGGACTGGGTGGACAGAACGCCTGCCTGGTGCTGGGGCGTTACGTTGCCTGAGCGGAGGATGTGATAGGCAAGACTGAGAACGGTGAACGGACTATGCAATCCGCCCTGGCGCCGCCAAGGGGCCAGGGTGCGCACTACACATTATCAGGAGCAATGTAATCATGAGAGTGACTGTCAACGAAGCTTTTATCAAACGGCGCGCCACTATTGCGCGCTGGTCCACCCTGATTGGGCTGGGTGTGCTTTTCCTGGGGCTCATCTTGTCTTTCAACCGGCAATACTACTACTGGTCGCTGCCGGCTCTGGTCATCGGTTTCTTGTTGGCCAATGTAAGTGGCTTTAACGCGAACCGCTATGTCAAAGAACCACGCCCTGACCAGATGCTGGCGAAAGTGTTACGTGGCTTTGACAACACTTATCACCTGTTCAATTACACTGCCCCTATTCCGCACGTTTTTTTGACCCCATCTCGGGTGTATGCGCTGCTGGTGAAGCCTCAAGATGGCGTTATCCGTCATAGTGGGAAGCGCTGGCGACGTGACTTCAACCTGCGGCGCTTTTTCTTCTTTTTTGGCGAGGAGGGATTGGGCAATCCTCCGCGCGACGCACGCGCCGCGGCGGACCGGTTGCAGAGGGCGCTGGACGAGGCGTTTGGTGAGGAGGCTCCATCCGTCGAGCCCCTGGCGGTGTTCACCAATCCCAACGCACAGCTCCTGGTGGACGAGACCTCAGAGGAGATCCCTGACGAGGTGCCGGCCTTGACCGGCACCCATTTGAAGAAATACTTACGGGCTCAACGCAAAGGGGAATCCTTCGATGCTGATCTGCGCAGGCGCTTGGTTGCCTTCCTGAAGGGCGCGCAGGCCTCACAGGATGACGACACCGAGTAGGGAGGCATGGCCACAGCTGGGAGGCGTCCTTTTCTTTCTGATCTATTTGCCTTAGGGCTGCTGGCCCTGGCAACGGCCGGCTTTTTCTGGCAAATCCTTTTTGCCGGGGCGTGGATGCCTGCCGGCGGCGGCGATCTGGCTGCTCTCGTGTATCCCACCTTTCACTATGCCGCCCGCTCCATGGGAGGTGGGGTAATCCCGTTGTGGAACCCCTACCTGTATAGCGGTGGTCCTTTTGCGGCCGACATTCAGGCCAGCTTGTTTTATCCCGTCAATCTGATCTACTTCATCCTGACGCCAGAGGTGACCTACCGAGGCGTGATGATGCTTTCGGTGTTTCACTTCTGGCTGGCTGGGGCTGGGATGTACCTCTTCCTGAGGAGATTACTAGCTGGCAGCTCACTGATCCCCCCTCTTTTTGGCGCGCTGGCCTTTATGTTCTCCGGCTATTTCATCGTCCATTTTGGCAATCTGAACCTCATCGCCCAGGTCGCCTGGCTGCCTGTGATTTTTCTATTCTATCATCGTTCACTTTCGGAGCGGCGCCCAGGACTGGCTGTGTGGGCTGGCGTCTTCCTGGGCATCGCTGCCACGGCGGGGCACATCCAGCCTTTGCTCATCATCATCTTGGGGTTGGCGGGAGACCTGGTGTATCACTTGGGACTGACCTTCCTTGAGTGGCGGGCGGAGGGCCGCTACTCCTTGGGCGCAAAGGGCCTGCTGCGCACCTGGTACAAACCTCTTGCCACTTTCGTTATCACGTCGGTGGTGGGTCTGGGGCTGGCGGCAATCGCCCTGGTGCCTGCCTACGAACTGACCGGCTATACGGCGCGAGCTGATTTTGACTACGCTCAGGCCAGCGCCTATTCGCTGGCGCCAGCGCAGTTGGTGGGATTGCTGGTGCCGGGCTTTTTTGGGCGTGACCCGGCGGCTCACTGGGGAGCGTGGGATCGGGTCGAGGTGGGCTATGTAGGTGT
>Ga0209536_100017400_pt1 | contig 10183 bp, 6 predicted proteins | sample DeeMarSeWOR28_12_FD_187461 | JGI IMG/M metagenome (GOLD analysis project Ga0209536, IMG submission 187461) | Marine sediment microbial communities from White Oak River estuary, North Carolina - WOR-2-8_12 (SPAdes) (version 2) | ecosystem: Environmental > Aquatic > Marine > Intertidal zone >... | reverse complement strand
TAAAGAATTCTACGATCCATACGAAAAACCAAAATACATTGATAAATGCATCAGTAATATCTACCTCAATATTCCCATCTTCAATACCCACAGGATGATTGCCGAATATTGCCGGAATTATAAGCTCTCCCTCACCCCTCAGGTCGATAAAAAAATTAAACTGTTACAAAAACTCTATCGGAGTGAAATCTAAATCCGCGACATAATACTCTAGGTTGGCATAAGAGTGTAAATGACTTACTTTTAAGAGTTCCTGATGCCCCACGCCGCCATTAAACCACCCCGGCTACTCTTTTTTTCGCCATTTTTCCTGGTCATTGTCCTCTCCTTTGCTTCGGGTATTTCTTGTGTATCACTACTACATCCTGACCGTAAACTTCTCGCCTGCATCGCTGCATTGCTGATTTGTCTCATATTTGTCCTCAATAAATATAGTCGGGGATGGCCCAGGATTTTTTATTGTTTTCTTTTAGGAGTCCTTTTTTTTCTTTTGGGCCTGCAACATTCCACCTCTTTTATCGAAGCGCCGGCAGCTCCACACCACATCTACAATCTTATTAATAATAAGCAGGTTGTCAGTATTGAAGGAGTTTTGACAAGGCACCCCTCCGTTCTCCAGGGTGCTGCGGGTCTGGAAACCAGGATCATCATGCAGGCTAAAACCCTGTATACCACCTCAGGGCTACAAAGCAAAACCAGGTCAGCCCACAACACAGACGGACTCATTCAGTTAACACTGAACGGGTTGCTTCCAAATGACCTGAAGCCTGGTGATCATTTTCTTGTCAAGGCAAGAGTCTCCAGGATATATACCTTTTCCACACCAGGTTCCTTTAATTACAAGAAACATCTGGCGAACCAGGCAATTCTGGTAAAAGGATGGGTACAGTCGCCCGAAAATATCGTGAAGCTTCATCCCAACCATTCTTCTTTGCTCATGTCGCGATTACAAGCCATGAGATTCATTCCGGAACGAATTCGACATTCCATTGCGATTTTTCTGGATAATTCACTTAAACAACCAGCCAGGGGACTTTACAAGGCCATTCTTATCGGCGACAGAACCGATGTAACATCCTCTGTACTGGAAAATTTTACGGCAGCTGGTTGCCTTCACATTCTGGCAATCTCAGGTGTGCATATGGGGCTGTTAGCACTTGTCATCACAGGAGTCCTGACATGGCTCTTAAAACGCTCGCAGTGGATATTGCTTTCAAACTTGCCTGTGCGCAAATTTGTTGCCGGCTTAACCTTGCTGCCCCTACTTATCTATGCCCTTATCGCAGGTTTAAATATACCGGCCCTCCGCGCTTTTCTGATGGCGGCCGTCTTATTACTGGCAATCCTTTTTGACCGTCCCGGTAACCTGCCCAACCATATCCTTGTGGCAGCATTATTTATTTTAATATGGAAACCATCAGCGATACTTACCGCTTCCTTCCAGCTCTCATTTGCTGCTGTTATTGCCATAGCCCTTATTTATCCTCTACTGTATAACATTCTCGTGCGTCAGCATCCCACCAGCCTCTTCGCCAATCCAGCACAAGGTACCCCGTCACGTTTCATGACATATACCCTGCAAAACGATATAAAAAGTCACATGCTCCGCTGGCTTCTGGCAGGTATTGCCCTCACAACTGCTGCAACCCTCGGCACCTTGCCCCTGCTGATTTTCCATTTCAACAGGTTCTCGCTTGCTGCGCCCATGAGCAATTTAATTATCGGGCCTCTAATCTGTTTCTGGGCCCTTATCCTCGGCCTTTTTGCCAGTCTAAGTTTTCCTTTGGCTCCCATGCTTGCACAAGGACTTTTTGCTCTTGGTGGTGTCGGCCTTACCATTGCAGAAAAGATATGCGCTTTCTTTGCATCACTGCCCCATACCTCACTGTGGCTTCCAACCCCATCATTATTGGAGGTATCCCTCTTTTATGTATTTCTGGTAAGCGCTTTCATTGCAACTCATTTTAAAAAAAGAGGGAGGGTTGTATGCCTCGGGGTGGCTCTTATCTGTCTCTTCGCTCTTGTCTCTGTTCTCGCCGTTACTTCAATAAGCAAACAGGTATCAAAAACTGCTTCCATATCCATTCTTGACGTGGGACACGGGTCTTCACTCCTTCTGCAGTTGCCGCACAATAAAAACATTCTGATTGACGGGGGAGGAGCCGGCAATGAACGTTTCAATATCGGTGAACGTGTTATTGTGCCCTTTCTCTGGAAAAAACGTCTCCACTCCCTTGATGCAGTCATTATCACCCATCCACATGCAGACCATTACAACGGCTTACCGTTTGTCCTGAAGCGCTTTCGACCCAAAATTTTATGGATAAATAATCTTCAGGAATATGAAAAGGAATACAGACACCTGCTCGACCTGGCTGACCAACTCGGCATTGAAACGCGAATTGCCCGAACAGGTGATATTTTATTTCAGGAGGGGGTAGTTCTTCTGCGGTGCATTGCAGCGGGACTACCCGTTCAGCGCAAGACAGAAACTGGCACTGGTTCTACACAGCACAAAATTTCCAATCCCAATAATATGAGTCTGGTTCTCAGGCTTGACGTATCAGATAAATCTTTTCTTTTCCCTGCAGATATCGATGCCGCAATGGCTGATATTCTTGTGGCACGAGGGGAGGATATTACTGTAGACGTGCTGCTGGCACCACACCATGGCAGCAGTTCTTCAATGAGCCAGGACTTCATTGAAATGGTTGCCCCGGATTTTATTGCAATTTCAGCAGGACGTAACAACCCGTTCAATCTACCTGACAAATCTTTCTACGACCTGCAGAAGAAAGGAATCGATGTTCTCACCACCGGCAGGGATGGCACATTGACATTTACTGTGGAAGATAATGGAATAGCTGCAAGCAGGTACCAGGTAAACTGACACCTGCTCAATAATTTAGATTAGACCTCGGTGAAATCGATCGGTGGTTTCTTCAGATAGCCGACAAACTTCTGTTTATCAGAGGCATACATGTACGCATCCTCGGGACTGATCCAGGTTTTTTTCAAAAAATCGAAGATGGCATCATCCAGTGTCTGCATACCGTATTTCTTTCCTGTCTGCATTGCTGAAGGCAGCTGAAACGTCTTGGCTTCCCTGATCAGGTTGCGGACTGCAGCGGTACAAATGAGAATCTCCAGAGCTGCGACCCTGCCCTTGATATCTCGCCTTTTAAACAAGGTCTGGGAAATAACCGCCCGTAATGCATCAGCCAGGGTGGAACGGACCTGTTCCTGCTGGCTGGCAGGAAAAATCTCGATCATGCGGTCTACTGTTTTGGAGGCGTTCAGGGTGTGGAGTGTTGCAAAAACAAGGTGCCCGGTCATGGCTGCCTCCATTGCCAATGCTACGGTTTCCAGGTCTCTCATCTCGCCAACGAGAATGATATCGGGGTCTTCACGGAGAGCCCCGCGCAGAGCTGCGGAAAAACTCCTGGTATGAGTGCCCACCTCCCGGTGATTAATAATGGCTTTCTGCGGGACATGCACAAACTCTATCGGATCCTCAATAGTAAGAATGTGATGTTTCCGGGTCCTATTTGCCTCATCAATTATCGCGGCTAAAGTGGTTGACTTGCCGCTGCCCGTCGGACCTGTAACAACAACCATGCCTTTGGGCAGCTGAGAAAGCTTACCGACAACCGGAGGCAGCAACAGCTGTTCACAGGTCAATATTTTACTGGGAATCTCCCGGAACACTGCGCCGACGCCATTCTTCTGTTCAAAGAAATTCGCACGGTACCTGGCCAGATTTGGTATTTCATAACCGAAGTCAACATCGCCGGTTTCTTCAAAAACCTTTATTTTCTCTTCCGGGCAGATCTCGTAAAGCATAGCTTTCAGGGCATCATTCTCCATGATCCTGTACTTGACAGTTTCCATTTCACCCCGAATCCTCAGAATAGGCGGCATACCTGCCATCATATGAAGGTCAGAGGCTCCCTGTTCATTCATCAGCTTGAAAAAGGCATCAATCTGCGCCATTTCCTGTCTCCTTTGAATACGGTTATTGGGAAAATCTGGTGAAATTGCCTACGGGGCAACTATACAAGAAACTCTTTGTCAGGGCAATTACAGTCTTACTTTTTATTATTAATTCAGCCAATTATTCTTCCGGGACATCATATGACAATTGTTCTTCTCAGATATACAACGATCTCATCAGGGTCATCCATGACATTAATGATCATCATATCATCATTGTTGATTCTATCGGCGGCCACCATTTTCTCCTTGATCCAGTCAAGCAGGCCAGACCAGTATTCCTTGCCGACGAGAATGACGGGAAAGGGTTTTATTCTTTTCGTCTGAATAAGGGTGAGCGCCTCAAACGCCTCATCTAATGTTCCGAAACCGCCTGGCATACAGATAAAGGCCTGGGCATACTTGATGAACATCACCTTGCGGACAAAAAAGTATTTAAAACTTAAGGGCAGATTGGTAAAAATGTTGGGCTCCTGCTCAAAGGGAAGATTTATGTTGAGCCCAACAGAATGACCCCCGGATTCTGCCGCCCCCCTGTTGGCTGCCTCCATAATGCCGGGACCACCACCGGTTATGATGGCATAGCCCAGTCGGGAGAGTTCACTTGCAATCGCCACGGTAAGCTTATAGTACGGATCTTCCGGCTTGGTTCGTGCAGAACCGAAGAATGATACCGCTGGGCCCTTTATGCCCGACAGAGTATCAAAACCTTCCACAAATTCCGCCATAATCCTGAAAAGCCGCCATGAATCTCCGGCATTGAAATAATCCAGCCAATACTGGTGTTGCAGGTCTGTGGTGCGTCGCCCGGTCTCCTCAAAATCTTTGTTATTTGATCGTCGCTGCTGCATTGTTGAGTTCCTTATCTTTGATTCTCTTTATTCTTTTCAATGCTGACGCTGCAGCCCTATGCTCCGGAGCAATTCGCAAAGCAGTTTGAAACATTGCCGCTGCCTGTACTTTTGCATCCAGTTTCTCGTAAGCCTGCCCCGCAAGATAAACAGCATCGGGAATTTTCCGATCCCTTTGCAAACACTCCTTCAAGGCATCCAGGGCAAGCTCGTACTGTGCCATTCTATACCGTATCCACCCCAAACGATACCAGTGTTTCCAAGGCCTGTCATCTATATTGACCGCCTGCTGGCAGAGGGACAGTGCGATATCATCTCCCTGGTTCTCCCTGGCATACAATTCTCCCAGCATGCTCATTGCATATGCATCATGTGGGCTATAACGGATTGCGTGCTGCAGGATCGTAATTGCCTTTTTATTACTCCCTGATCCCATGTACGCCTCTCCAAGGTAACGCAATAGTGCGTTTCTCCCCGGAGTCATACTTTTTGCTTCATCTGCATCCCTTTCTTTCTCAAGAAGCCTTACAGCTTTTTTATACCTGCCGGTCCGACAGTAAAGTTTCCCCAGCTGCAGAAGGAGATCATTCTTTTGGTTTGCTTTGGCTGCATATTTTGATACGGCTAAAGTTTTTTCAAAATATGTTATCGCCTGCTCATATTCCCCGGTAGTCAAATATGTAATGCCAAGATTGAATAGCGCCATGTAGTGCTTGGGATCCGACTGAATAATTGCTTCAAAAAAGGATCTGGCTTTCTTGGTTTTGTTCATCTGGGCAAATGCTTCCCCTAGGCTGTTCAGCAGGTTTGTATTGGTAGGTTCCAGGGCCAACCCCTTTTTGTATTCCTTCACAGCTCTGACAATATCCCCCTCGCCGTAATAAATGTCACCGCTGACGTTCAGACTTACACCATCAAAAACCGTCACAGTATCAGGACCGTAAAACCCTGAATGCAGCAGTGCTTTGCGGGCATTGTGCGGAATATCAGATTTACTGAAATCAATACAGGGAAAATATGCTATGCCGACTGAGTAGGTAGTGCCCAGGTCTTTCGGCAGCTTTTTCCTGAATTGCCGCGACCAGGAAAGCGCTCTGGAGACACCAGCATTAGCAATGAATACAAAGATTTCATTCTTGTTTATAATGACAGTCTCAGCCTGGTGTTCTAACAATGCTAATATGCGCCTCGGGAAAACCCTTTCGTTAAGTTCCCTGTCCTGACTGATAAGCAGTAAGGCGAACCTGTCACATTCAGACCACATCCTCCTGAGCCTTGCCATCACAGCAGGTCGGAATTTCCTCAGAGGGTGCGTCCGGGGACTGCTGATAGAACTATAGGTACAGAGTGCAAAAGGTGACCGTCTGCGCGCTTTACGAACGGCATCCCATGTCTGCCCCAACACAGTCACGGCATCGGGAACTAGTATTTGCCCGTTTGATAATTCCTCCCCAGACCCTTTTACTGTATTAATACCAATATGAACACGGCTGAAGCCTTCACGCCTGAGCCAGCTCAGGATATTTTTCCCAAGATTCTGGGAGTGCTCCTCATCCATATTCTGCCCTATGAGGCCGAATATACCGTTGCCCAGGTGGTGCAATACATCATGGCCGAGGCATGACTCCAGGTAATAACCCGCCCTGACAATATAATTGAGTGCCTTTTCCGAATTATTTGCCCTTGGGTGTATTTCCAGCAGCAGCAGGGATATTTTCCCGAGAGTAGGCCCACACCTTGTCCCCCTGTTATTTGCCGCATTCCCCTTTTGAAATTCTGAAAGAGCACTATCAAGTGTTTCCAGCAAATGACGATCGTTCAACATTCCTGTTACAGGCTCATAGGCAAGCTGCTTCAGCAAGAAGAACTCGCGTGATATTATCCGGCTGCGATCGCTTAACCATTCTTCTGAAAGGGTATCGGTGAATTGGTTATCAACTCCTTCAATTGCGGCAACCCCAATAACTGTTTCGTTACTCCATACTGGCAAAAACAGGACCGGTTTTTCTGAAGCCAGCAAAGCTCGCTGCCGCTTTAAGACCTTCCCGCTGTATTGCAGCCAGTATTTGGGCTTTTTGAGGGCGTTCCGGTTAACACCAGATCCCTCCTCTGAGGCGAGAAATGTTACAGGGCCATAGGCAAACGGGATCAGCTGCAGTATGGTGCTGGAAAAGAGTTTCTGAAAATGTATGAAGTCTTCGGAACAAAGGGCTCGCTCCTGCCATTCGAACGGATAATGCCCCATTACAGGTTCACCCCGAAGACCTGTAACAGGATTTGCGCAATCACCGGGACTTCATCATCTGCAACAGTCCGCATGTCGAGAAAATACCTATCATCTTCGATTCTGCCGATAACCGGAAGCGGTCCCAGGCGTAAATCCCTTTCCAGTTCATTAACTGTTCTGTCGTTTGGCTCAAGCACGACCGCCCGGCTTTCAAGATTTTCTTCGGGCAGCGCCCCTCCTCCCACACGTGATCCGGCAACTTTCACTGTTATACTGCATTTGTCTGCGAGGTTATTCTTTATCCTTCTTGCGAGGCGGCTGGCGCGTCTCCCCATGATTTCAGGAGAGGCGGTCAACATTGCAAGGGTTGGAATATTAGTGACTGCAGCCTCCGGGTCATAATAGAGACGTAAAACCGTCTCCAGGGAGGCCAGGGTAAACTTGTCGATCCTGAGGGCCCGGTTCAGCTGGTTTTTCTTGATACGGTCAATTATGACACGTTTTCCCACGATGAGGCCGGCCTGCGGTCCTCCCAGTAATTTATCGCCGCTGAATGTAACCACATCGACCCCGACCTTCACAGTCTCCTGCACGGTTGGTTCTCTTTTGAGACCATATCTGGAGAGGTCAATGAGACATCCTGAGCCCAAATCCTCCATAACCAGAAGATTATGCCGGCCTGCCAGCTTCACCAGTTCTTCTGCCGACACCTCTTTCGTAAAGCCGATCATCTTGAAATTACTGGCGTGAACTTTCAGCAGCATGGAGGTCTCTTCACTGATCGCCTCCTCATAATCTTTCACGTGCGTGCGATTCGTGGCTCCCACCTCAACAAGCCTGGCCCCGCTTTTTACCATTACCTCTGGAACACGAAAAGAACCGCCGATTTCCACAAGCTGGCCGCGCGAAACAATAACCTCCTTGTCCTTGGCAAGTGTGTCGAGGACCAGAAGCACCGCTGCCGCATTATTATTGACAACCAGGGCAGCTTCCGCACCCGTCAGGTCACACAGAAGCTGTTCAACAAGACTGTAGCGGCTTCCCCTGGTGCCGGTTGCCAGGTTAAATTCCAGGTTGGAATAACGTGTAGCGGCCTCTACAAGAGCCTTTCGGGCACTGTCTGGCAGTATTGAACGTCCAAGGTTGGTATGAATTACCACGCCGGTTGCATTAATCACCCGCCTGAAGTTCGGACCCAGTTTTACCTGCAGTCTTTTTCTGACCTGAACCAGCAATTTATTCCGGGAAATATCCGTTTTGCTGATCTTCTTGCCTGCCAGAATATCCTGCCGCAGTATTTCAAGCTCCTCCCTGACAGACTGTTTTATCAGCTGTGCCGGGGCATCATCCTTCGCAGACATCCATTGCAGTACCTCATCTACCTGAGGAATTGACCTGAGAAGATTCTGCCGTGCAGGTTCAGACGCCCTGCTTTTTTTATTTTTGCTGGCTTCCATGCAAGGCCCCCTACTGTTTACTTTTACTCTCTGGACCGGAACCACTCTCCATGCATTTATTATCAAATCACTTTTTTAAAAAACTCTATACGGTTGTTTTGAAACAACTGGGCATACAGTTTTTTCTTGGAACTGTCAAGATACGCTCCCGGGAAAAATACCGGCTATAGGCTCTCCGCAGGCAGCGCATTTCCCGTCTTCAAGGTTCTGTGAGACAATGGAAAAACCCCTCCTTGCAATCACTGTCTCATGACACTGCGGACAAATAGTGTTCTCACCTTCCTCACCTGGAATATTGCCAACAAATACATGTTTAATCCCTTCTGCTAAACCTATTTGCCTGGCCCGCTGCAGGGTAGCCGAGGGCGTTGCACCGCGGTCCGTCATCTTGAATGTCGGGTGGAATCGCGTGACATGCCAGGGCATTTCCGGGTCAACACCTCTTATAAACTGTGCAATTTGCCGCAGTTCACTATCCGAGTCATTCCAGCCGGGAATGACCAGGGTCGTGATCTCAACCCAGACGCCAAGCTCCTTCATCAATTGTATGGTATCCAGGACAGGCGCGAGCTTAGCCTTGCAGACCTCGCGGTAAAATTTATCGGTAAACGCTTTGAGATCAATATTGTTGCCATCAAGATATGGGGCAATTTTTCGGGTAGCCTCGGGACTTGTATAGCCGTTGCTGACAAAAACATTTTTTATTTTTCTTTCATGGGCCAGTTGGGCGCATTCATAGGCAAACTCAAAAAATATCGTTGGTTCAATATATGTATAACTTATGCTCTGGCAACCATACTCCTGGGCAGCGCTTACAACCTGTTCAGGGGTGGAACTGTTCCCGATTATTGCGCCGTCGTGTAGCCGGGGATACTGCGAAATGTCATAATTCTGACAGTGGGAGCAGCGGAAATTACAACCGACGGTCGCAATTGAATAGGAAAGTGTTCCAGGTAAAAAATGAAAGAGCGGTTTTTTTTCTATGGGATCAATATTCTGACTTATCAACCTGCCATAAACCAGACTGTAGAGAACACCGTCCCGATTCTCCCGCACCCTGCATATGCCTCTCATTCCTTCTTTTATCAGGCAATTATGCGCACAGAGAAAACATTCGACACTCTTTTTTTCCTTATCGACAGCCCGTTGAAAATCAGCCTTCTTCATGACGCCACCTCTTAAGGATGATAAGATTTATGGAGCAGATCTTTACGCGTCAACACTATAGCATATTCAATGATATTTATTAAATTTTAATAATCAGCCAGAATGCATCACTGCACATCTTTCTTTGCATCATGCAAAACTTCTTTTCCAGGCGGGTGATACCGGGTGGTTTTCCTTTGCCAGATGGACCTTTATATTTTTTTACAAAATTAAACAACTTTCCATTGACAATTTTTTGAGAAGGTTATAGGTTGTCGCGTTTCCGGGCGCTGGGTATAAGGAGCGCTTTGGGAGTCAAAATTGGATTGACAATTTTGCAGTTCGTGGTAGAGTTTTAGTTTCCCCTTTTGCAATGGGAGGCGGCTTTTTCAGCGCTGTTTTGAGGGGACCCTGGTGGTATCGGGTTTCCGGCCGGGCGTTGTGCCTGGTTATGCATCGATCTTTGAAAACTGAATAGCAGAGACAAACGGGTCTTTGTAATTTTTTTA
>Ga0209536_100017399_pt1 | contig 10185 bp, 4 predicted proteins | sample DeeMarSeWOR28_12_FD_187461 | JGI IMG/M metagenome (GOLD analysis project Ga0209536, IMG submission 187461) | Marine sediment microbial communities from White Oak River estuary, North Carolina - WOR-2-8_12 (SPAdes) (version 2) | ecosystem: Environmental > Aquatic > Marine > Intertidal zone >... | reverse complement strand
TCCTGCTCGTAAAGCTTCGCCAGGCCGAAGTCGAGGAGCTTCACGGTTCCATCGTCGGAGACCATGATGTTTGATGGCTTGAGATCCCTATGGATGATGCCCTTCTTGTGTGCAGCTTCAAGTGCAGTGACGATCTGAATGGCCAGCTTTACGGCTTTCTGCTCCGGCAGAGGGCTGGATAGAGGTTTGCCCTCAACGTATTCCAGCACCAGGTAATCGTCGCCTATATCGAAAATCTGGCAGATGTTCGGGTGGTTCAGTGCCGCAATGGATCGGGCTTCCTGCTTGAAGCGTTCTGAGTGCTGCTCCTTGACCTTCTTGATGGCCACGATACGGCCCAGGCGGGTGTCCCGCGCCTTCCACACTTCACCCATGCCACCGGAACCGATGGATGATAGGATTTCGTAAGGGCCGAGTTTGCTTCCTATTGAATTTGTCATTTCTTCAATGCCAATATTTTTCATCCCTCGAGAGCATGTAGCCTTCAGGAAGGCTTTTAATGAACTGCCTCAGCATCCTCCGGCCATTCCCCACTGAGAAATTCCTCCAGTGACTGAAACAGTTTGGGAATGTCACCCTCCAGCCAGGTCATATGGTTTGCCCCAGCGACTAATAGCAACTGCGCGTCAGAGCAGGCCTTGACCCATTCGCGTGTTGCATCGAGGGGGACGTGCGTATCTGCGCCCTCTACCACGAGCACTGGCATCTTGAGCTTTGAAAGAATTGGGCGAAAATCCCAATTTCCCAAGGAGGTAGACATCTGTGCCTTGTACTGGTGACGAATGGCTGCAGGAGAACCTTCGCAATATCCGACCTTCATACGCTTCAGCGCTGACATATCCGTCAAATACCCACGATATCTCAATTGTATTTCTTCATTGCACAGGTCTGCAACTTTGCTGTCGGGAACGCTGCCTATCTCTTGCCATATTTCGTTGATTCGAGCAACGCCTGCCGCACCAATGATTGCGTCCATCTTCTCCAAACGCTGACTCCAAAACGGGTCAAATGCAGGCGGTAAAGGACTCAACAGTACCATTCGATTTACTTTGTCAGGGTGTTTGTCAGCGTACAGTGTAGCCAAGCCACAACCCCAGGACTGTCCAATCAAGATCATCTTCTCCAATCCGAAATGCTGACAAAGCGCCTCCAAGTCTTGAACATAATACTCAGGAGTCAGCATGCTCGGATCATTTACCAAATCGGAATGTCCTCCGCTTCGCTGGTCGAATGCGATCAATGTTCGATTTTCGGCCAATTCATCCAGCTCATACCCGCCGTCACTCATATTCCAGGGACCGCCGTGAAGATAGACCGCCGTCTCCGTACCTTGTCCCACCTTGCGATAGAACAGCCGGATGCCTCCAGCACCGATGAAATATCCTTCTTCGACCGAAGGCGTTGCCTCAACCTTCGCCTTTGGTAATTGCCCCCCTACCTCTTCAACCTGTTTACAGCCAAGGCAGCACAGCAAAATCAAAAGGATGAGCATTAACAGTCTTTTCATTGTTTCTCCAATCCTAAGAGAGCGGACTTGTCCGGCGTCTTGTCAGGCGTAGCCCGGCCGAAGCCTGAAGCCTTGGCGAAGACGGGTCAATCCACCGGCAACTTTTCCTTCAGTTCTTCAAACCAGTTCTGTATGAGGTTCATTTCAGTTACCGGCGTGGGATTCCTTTGTTCAAGCTTGACCATGAGGAATCGCCCTTCATGCGACAGGTCATAGGCGCGTATAGGAGAACTGGCTTGGTATCCCGGTGCTTCAAAAAGCTTGCGCGGCCTGCTGATCACCAGGCCGCCGTCTGTCCGCACATCCACAACCCACACCGCTCCCAGCCTTCGATAAAAAAGCTGCCTACCATCTTTTGCCCATAGCGGTGATGTGCCCCCGTAGCTCGAAATTTGGTGTATCTTGCCCGGTCCGGGGAAGGGTCGGACATAAACCTCGGAGCGATTTGATTCATTGGATGAATAAGCTATCCAGTGACCGTCGGGCGAGAATTCGGGGTGGGTAAAATTAATGGATGGATCTTTAAGAATCGACGTCACTTGTCCCGAGGAGACATCCAGAATAGCAATGCCGGAATGATAAGGCTGAGAATATTCCACAAAAGCAACCGTTTTCCCATCGGCACTCCATGATCCGGGTAATTGAGCGTATTCGCTTGCTAAAAGGCGCTCCATCGGCATACTTCCATCGAAGGGTTGCCAGAACAGGTTTAATGCAACGGATTTTTGCCATGCGAAAAGAATCCGGTCGCTGTCGGGTGCCCAAATCGGATAGATAGCTTGTCCCTCCCTGGTCACTTGGATATTCGTGCCTCGATTTAAGTCATACACACAGACATGGCCCTCGAGTCCTGCAATGTAGGCAATCCTCTGGCCATCCGGAGAGAGTCGCGGAAGACCAAAGGGATGCTGTCTGGGCGTGACCGGTTGCTCCATTCCTCTCTGATCCATCCACACGAGCGAATTTTTTGGTTCCGGAGAAATTCCGCCCGCGACATAAATTAGCGACCCTGTTTCAGAGAGGTCAAATTGACCAGCGCAAGTGTGGAGACCGATGTCTCCGCTGAGCTCTTGCATGACGTTTCCCACAATTGGGATGGGTTGGCCGACAGTCTCAAGCTTGGCGAGATCGAATCGCACTGCCATGAGCGTGCCGTGCCTCAAAAACACCAGGTGTCCCGTAGGAAGGTACCGTGCATCTGCAGCGTCCTGCAACAGGATCTGCCACTCGCGGGTATCCATTCGGAGCAGAGCAACCGAGGGTCGCACATCCTTAGTGTATCTGAGTACGGTGAACAACACGGCTTTTCCATCGTCAATCCAGGATGGCAGAAAGTGGCCGAATTCCTCCCTCTCCGGATCAGGTTCGGTTAAGGTCTCGGTCTTTCCGCTCTTAGCCGAAATCCTTAAGAGGCCGGAGCTCCATCCGCTTGAAAACAAAATGCTGTTATCACGACCCCAATCGGCGCCATAGAGCAACCTAACTTCGCTCAAAGGATTAGCGATACCGCCTTCGACAGGAATTGTCTTCAATTTGTTGTCGGCCCAGAATCCTATCCGTTTGTTGTCCGGCGACAGAAACGGATTGATGCCACCTTCTGTCCCGGGGATGGGTTTAGCTTCCGGTTGATCCATTTTCCGCAGGTATAATTGAGGCTTTGACTGAGGGCCGGGATTTTCCTCGATCGCGCTGTAAACCAGGAACTTTCCGTCGCTGGAAATGGCCATGGCTGTGCGGCTCGGTCGCTGCATTTCCGTTTGCATCCCGGCAAGCCAATGGCCTGGCTCGATCGGGATGGTCGTCATGACCACCTGACGCGGCTCAGTCGGCTTCAGCTTCCATACAGCCACAACAATAATGATTGCGGCCACAATGACAGCGGCTGCTACCCATGGAAACACTAATTGCCATTTCGATCGTCCTTCAGCCAAAGCTGGTGTCTGCTTAAACACACCGTTGGGATCAGCCAGAACCTCTTGAATATCTACTCTCGCATCGCTGATTCCACTATAACGGTCTTTTAATTCCTTCTTCAGGGAACGTTCAAGCAAAAGTCGGATTCGGGGATGAAGGTTTTGGGGTAGGCTTTGCCATTCAGGTTCTCTCGCTAACACAGATGCAAGAGTGTCCGAAACCGTGTCTCCTGTGAATACTTGCTTACCGGTCAGCATTTCAAAGAGCACAACGCCGAACGCCCAGATATCCGCCCGTTTATCAACTTCCTTGCCTCTAGCTTGTTCTGGACTCATGTATGCGGCCGTACCGAGAATTACACCTTGCTGAGTTGCAGCAACACTCAAAGTAGGAGAGTTCGACAGATTCAGGTCAGCCTGTTCACCCGCAAATGCCTTTGCGAGCCCAAAATCCAGCACCTTCACTTTCCCGTCCGGAGTCACTTTGATATTGGTTGGCTTCAGATCCCTGTGGATCACGCCCTTTTCATGGGCGGCTTCAAGGGCTTCGGCGATCTGGAGCGCCAGTTTCAGGGCTTCTTCGACAGGAATGGAACCGGATTTAATCCGATCATCCAGCGTCTGACCCTCGACAAGCTCCATCACAAGGAAGTTCGTTCCGTCGGATTCTTCCAGGCCGTATATGGCGGCAATATTAGGATGATTGAGGGAGGCAAGCAGCTTGGCTTCACGCTGGAATCGGGCAACACGGTCAGTGTCCTTGGCGAACTCTTCCGGCAGTACTTTGATCGCTACGGGGCGTCCGAGCTTCGTATCTGTAGCCTGATACACTTCTCCCATGCCGCCCTTGCCGATCTGGGAAGTGATTTCGTAATGCGATAGTTTGGTTCCGGTTGATAGGGTCATTGGTCAAGTGATTTTGTCCAATTAAGGATGACATCAAATGTTTTCGTCATATCCTCTCGGACAGGTTTTAAAAATAGGAAACTCTTTCCATCAGGGCTGGGGGCATAATCTTCAACATCGTAATTTGGGTAAATCTCGGATTCAAAAAGTGATCTAATATTTTTATCAAATTGGAAATCTTCTCCTGGTAGGATATCAACTACCATTAGGGTTCCGGAAGATGTTAGGAAATACAACTCACTCCCATCTTTATTCCATGTAGGCTGCATACCCCCTTCATTGGATATATGCCATTCTTCTCCAGTTCCACTTGGCGGGAAAGGGACAACTATGACTTCATTCCGGCCGGACTCATCTGTGTTAAAAGCGATCCAAAGGCCATCTGGAGAAAACTGTGCTTGATCGATACCCCCTTTACGCCTGCGTGTAATCAATGTTGGATCATTGTCACCATCCAGAGAGCGGTACCATAATTCAGAACCAGCGGAATTGTGATAAAGAAGATATTTATCATCCGGGGATACATCATCCAGAGCAAATATACCGCCAGTATGTTTGAAAACCTGTTCAGGATCAGTGTTCGATGCGGTCGGGGATATTCGATACGGACTTCTGGAAGCATCACGCGCAGAACCAAAAATTACAGACTGACTATCTGAAGTCCACCGCGGATCAACATCTTCCACATTATCCGTTGTTAAAGGTGTTGAGTGACCCTGAATTGTGTCAATAATCAACAAGTTTTGTTCACCCTCCGAGACGACTTTGCTAACTACAAGTTTATCTTTATTTTTAGATAGATCAAATGTCGTATACTCTCCCGGTTCGTCAAGTGTGTTCTGAACTTCTCCATTTCGTGCAATCCAGACAAATTGTTTTTGGAAGGCTCTTCTATAAGCTAAAACTCCACTATTGGAAACTGAAAAAAATCCATAGGCCCAATATTTCCCAACTCGCTGTACTATTGCAGTGGGATTACCATACTGCTCAAAGCTTTCAGTGTTAAACGTTCGGGCTATGATATTGTTGTTCTTCGTTGTAAGAAGATAGCCTTTGTCAGGATCCGTAGAGGGGACAAATACTGCATTAGTATTCGTTTTCAAGACCTGTCTGGGATTCTGTTCTTCCGGCTTAGAGTTTAAATATCCAACATAAATTCCCGTGGATTCAGGTGTAGCTGAATTACAAAAATAAAGAAATCGTTCCCCATCCGGAAGAAATTGCGGGAAAGCGTATTCTATTTCTTCATTCTCCTGTTTTGGAGAGGCAACTAACATAGGAGTATCTCCAGTAGCCGGTACACTCATTATGGCCCTACTACCCGAATGGTCGCCAAATAGGATTACTCCATTCTGACTCCACGTTCCGCCTATGATAAATCCCGACAATTCACATAAAGTTTCAACAATACCATTATCAACATTCACTTTTTTCAGCTTTCCATCTGAGTAAAAAGCAATGAAGAGGCTATCCGGAGACCAAATCATTGTCGAAACATTACTTTCTAATTCAACACCAGGCAAAATCTTGACTTCAGATGACTCAAAAGAATGAATCCATATGTTGTTCTTGTTATCCGAAGAAGTGCCAATAAAAGCAAGTTTACGGCCGTCTGGAGACAGATAGAATGCTGTTTCAAATCCTGGGAGAACTTTTTCGGGATAATCAACTCGGAAATGCCACAATTCAGACTCTGATTCAGACTTTCCAAGAAAGTAAAAAATAAATGAAACACTGGCAATCAAAACGGCCAGTATTGCAACTCCCCATGCAAGACGATTGCTTTTTGTAGGCTGAATCGGAGACTCAATTTCAGGCGTAAATTCCAGCAATGACATCGCATCGCCGATGTCTCGTAGCCTCAGCTTGGGATCTTTTGTCAGACAACGCTTCAACAATGGCCTGACTTTAATCGGGACTTTATCAAAATCAGGTTCCCAAGTCAGAACCGAAGCAATTGTGTCCGAGACGGTTTCACCCTTAAAAAGTTGGCTTCCCGTAAGCATCTCATACAGGATCACAGCGAATGACCAGATATCAGCTCTCTTATCTGCAGACTTGCCACGGGCCTGTTCCGGCGACATATAAGCGGCGGTTCCCAGGATCACTCCCGGTCGGGTCATGGCCTCTGTAAGAGTGGGAGATTGGGAGGAATCGATACTCTGTATTTCATCGGAGAGCGCTTTCGCAAGCCCGAAGTCCAGGATTTTGACCTTCTCATCTGCCGTAATCATTACATTGGCGGGTTTAAGGTCCCGGTGAATGACCCCTTTTTCATGGGCGGCTTCCAGCCCTTCCGCTATCTGGCAACATAGTGCCAGGGCATCTTCAAGCGGCAGTGCCCCTTTGCTCAGTCTTGCCTGAAGGGTTTCGCCCTCTACATACTCCAGTACCAGGAAGCGGTTGCCGTCTGCCTGCTCCAGCCCGTAGATTCCAGCGATATTGGGGTGGTTCAGGGATGCCAGAAGCTTGGCCTCCCTTTCGAAGCGGGCCATTCTCTCCGGATCACTGGTGAAAGCTTCAGGAAGAAACTTCAGGGCAACCTTGCGGTCCAGGGTCGTGTCTTCGGCTTTATAGACCTCTCCCATGCCGCCCTGACCTATTTTGTCCACGATCCTGTAATGCGAAATCGATTTCCCAATCATTGTACTTTCTCTATTCTCCCTCGCATCGAGATTAGTACGATTATTCGATCCCGACTTGTCCGTCTTCGCCTTTAGCCGAATCGAAGATTCGGCTAAAGGCGAAGACGGACGTGTCGGGCATAGCCCGAAGGGCGAAGCCTGATCTCAGGCATGAAAACCTCCGGAGAAAAGGCTGACTACGTGCTGATTCTTGCTTCTGTAAATCTTGGTGGAACTGAGGGTTATTATATGCGGATGGGGCGGAGGGAGGAAGGGAAATTCGTGGGTATCGTATTCTGGAAATACAGTACGCCTCAAGATTTAAAGAGAACGCTAATCAACCATTGTGCAGTGAATGAAGTGAATTTCCAGGGTGACCGGATGCAATCTCATATTAGTACTTCACTTCAAAGCTCTTGCCACAATGGCATTGACCATGCCAAATATGTTGCGGCGGGTGATGATGCACTCCCCGAAGCCAGCTTCTTTCGTCATCCTTATAATATCGTCGCAGCTATAGAGAGCGAACCCATTCTTCTTGGCCATCTTCGAGAAGTCGTGTTTGTCATCCTTGTTGGCGGTGATGCCTATGACCAGTCTTCCGCCCGGCTTTAGCACCCTGTATATCTCCTTGAGGCACGCAACAGGCTCTGGCCAGAAGAAGAATGATTCGATCGTTCCCGCTGCGCTGAACGAGTTGTCAAGCCACTCCAGCTTGCCGGCATTGCCTGGCCGCAGGTCTGCCCGCCCCTGCTCCACCATCTGCCGGTTGAACTGCTTGGCCATGTTCACCATGTCTTCGGAAATGTCCACGCCCGCAGCCATCTTAACATGCGATGCGTACTTCTTGATGAATGCCCCGGAGCCATAGCCGATCTCGATGTATTCATCCTTTTCAGTCAATTCCAGTTGCGTCGCGACGGCCTTGTACAAAGGTCTGTGGGCGAATCCCATGAATCTGGCCAGCAATCTCCCTCTCAGCCCGACTGGCTTCTTCGCATCCGACATTTTTTCCTCTGCCATGGTATCTCCTTTCTGAATTCTACTCCGGGATATATTGACATATCAGAAAACCACAGTTTTGCAATATCATATTCTTCTTTCGGCGCCGGAATCTCGATTGTAGAGCCGGCATTAAATGATTCGTTGGCGAGAAATTCACCAAATACAACTCCAGCCAACTGGAACCAAAATAGAGGGAATTTAGAAAGAAAAGGTGGGGAAAGAATATTACGGCTCAAGGTTCATCTTCCGCAGGAGGGCTTTGTAGCGGGGGTGGGAGTGTAGCTGATCGTACATTGGACTTACGTGGAAAAGGAAGGATGTTGCGTCGTGCTCATCAACTCCCTTATCTAGCAAATCAAAACCTTTGTCGATTTCTCCAAGGCCCAGATAAATCCACGCCAAACTGTATGGGGACACGTAGGTAGTGTTAGGGAGATTTTGTAATTCTGTCAGAAGCTTTTGTGCTTCACTCCTAAGGCCTGCTATTGCATAGGCGGCACCCAATATCCCAAGCGTAAGGGGATGGTGTTCCCAAAGCTTCACAAGTGTTTCGTAAGCTCGAATCCCGTCGTTCATCTTGCCCATGCGCGTGCAGACAAGACCTCGACTGTAATGCGCTGCCGCATAATGAGGATCTAACTCCAGCGCGTTATTGAGTTGTGCCATGGCCCGATCATATTGCTGCATCAAGCAATATGCCTGGCCGAGGTGAATATGTGGGATCGGCGACAGTGGATCCAGTTCCAGACTCCTTAGTGACGAGGCAACGGTCTCCTCCAAACGCCGCATTGGTAAAAGGCAAAAGACGCGATAATGTATGCAGATCTCTTCTGATCTCGGGTCAATATCCAGTGCCCGGAGGAATTCGTGTTCTGCTCCCTGCCAGTTATACTCTCTCGCTTGAAGCATGCCTGCAATTCCGGCGGCCTCAGGAAGGTTTTTAGCAAACCTTAATGCATTATTTGCAGCCTGGCGGAATTTTTCATTAATCAAGTCTGGTGGCATGTAGCCATAGTAACCCAATCCATTATAGAGTATTGCAAGGCCATACCAGGCAAGTGCATAACTCGGATCAAATGAAATGGCCTGTTCATAATGCTCTTTACTTTTAGCAAAATCCTCCTGAGTAAACTTGTAGAAATGATAGCGACCCTTCAAATACAAATTGTAGGCACCTACATTTTCTGTATGACGCTTGGCTAGTCCATGGTCTCCTGACAAGTGTATACGCAGCCTATCCGTGATCGCTTGCGAAATTTCATCCTGGACCGCAAACACATCCGTCAACTCGCGGTCGTAGCGCTGCGACCATAGGTGACTGCCGTCGGTGGCGGTTATCAATTGCGCAGTGACCCGGATCCGATTATTTGCCTTTCGCACACTCCCTTCAAGAATGTTTGCTACGTCCAATTCTTTTGCTATCCGTCGGATGTCTCTCTGTTTACCTTTGAATGCGAATGCGGAGGTACGCGCAATCACCTTCAGCTCAGGAATTTGTGTAAGAGCGTTAATAATCTCTTCCACCAAACCATCACTGAACCATTCATTATCCTTACCTGGACTCATGTCTGCGAAGGGGAGCACGGCGATTGAAGGTTGTGGCTCTTCGGAGCCTACCTCTACTTTCTTCGCTGTTGTTTTCACCAGATCAACTTTGAGTTCTGACATTCGTTGATACCGGTCAGAGGGCTGTTTCTCCAGACAACGTTTCACGATCTTCTCAAGCTGGGGAGAGGCTTGAAGAGGCGGAGGATTATCCTTCACTATGGCATTCATTAGGGTAAGACTGCTATCCCCGACGAATGCCCTCCGCCCACTCAGCATTTCATACAGCACCAGCCCGAAGGCGAATATGTCCGACCGTACATCCGCCGGTTGGCCCTGTGCCTGTTCGGGCGACATGTAGGCTACGGTCCCGAGAATTGCCCCCGCCTGGGTTGCAGGGAAATCCGCTGTCGACAATTTAGATGTGGACTGATCCTGCTCATAGAGCTTCGCCAGACCGAAGTCGAGCAACTTTACGGAGCCTCTGTCCGTAACCATGATGTTGGAGGGCTTCAGGTCCCTGTGAATGATTCCATGCTGGTGGGCTTCCTCAAGCGCGGTGGCGATCTGAATTGCCAACCTTATGACTTCCTGCTCTGGCAGAGGGCTTGAGAGAGGCTTGCCTTCAACGTATTCCAATACCAGGTAGTCATCGCCTATATCGTGAATCTGGCAGATGTTGGGG
>Ga0209536_100017398_pt1 | contig 10186 bp, 10 predicted proteins | sample DeeMarSeWOR28_12_FD_187461 | JGI IMG/M metagenome (GOLD analysis project Ga0209536, IMG submission 187461) | Marine sediment microbial communities from White Oak River estuary, North Carolina - WOR-2-8_12 (SPAdes) (version 2) | ecosystem: Environmental > Aquatic > Marine > Intertidal zone >... | reverse complement strand
CGGATAGAGAATAATATCAGATCGGCAACGGCGGACAATTCCTGCAGGCCAGTCATCACCACGGAAAAAACCATGCCCCGAAAAGTCATCATCACCTGCGCCGTCACCGGCTCGATCCACACGCCCACCATGAGCCCCCATCTGCCAATCACGCCGGAGGACATCGCCCGCGAAGCCATTGAGGCAGCCGAGGCCGGGGCGGCGATCATCCATCTGCACGCACGGCATCCCGAAGATGGACGACCCTCAGCCGATCCGGCGCATTTTCGCGCCTTCCTGCCGGTGATCAAGGAGCGCTGCGATGCGGTCTTGAACATCTCCACCGGCGGCAGCTCGCTGATGACACTGGACCAGCGCCTGGCGCCGGCCCGCGATGCGCGCCCGGAAATGTGCTCGCTGAACATGGGTACCATGAACTTCGGCATCTTCCCGCTGGCGGAGCGCTACACCGATTGGAAATACGAATGGGAGCCCCGCCTGCTCGACGCCACCCGGCGCATACCCTTCACCAACACGTTTGACGACCTCGAAACCATCCTGGCGGACCTGGGCGATGCGCACGGGGCGCGGTTCGAATTTGAATGCTACGACGTCGGTCACGTCGAAACATTGGCGTGGCTGCTGCGCAAAGGCAAGGTGCGGGCGCCACTGTATGTGCAATTCGTGTTCGGCGTGCTGGGCGGTGTCGGCGCCTCGCCCGAGAACCTGGCCATGATGAAGGCCACGGCCGATCGGCTGCTCGGTGACAGCTACCATTTCTCGGTGCTCGGCGCGGGCTCGTCCCAGATGCCCCTGGCCACGATGGGCGCGATCCTGGGCGGCCATGTCCGCGTGGGCCTCGAAGACAGCCTGACCATCGGCCCGGGTAAACTCGCCGCGGGCAACGCCGAGCAGGTGCGCAAGATCCGCCGCATCCTCGAGGAGCTCGGCCTGGAGATCGCGACGCCGGACGAGGCCCGCGAGATGCTGCAGCTGAAGGGCCAGGGCCAAGTCGACTTCTGAGCCCCGGCGAAGAGCCCGAAGTGTTCCGCTGAATGTCGGCTCAATCAGCGCGCACAAGGCGCGCTTCCAGCTATCCGGTGTTGACCCGCGACAGGTCGCCATCCACCAGCGCCAGGACCTTCGGATCCATGACGCGGCGCCACAGGGGTGGCAGGTAAGACAGCAGGAACATGCCGAAATAGCCGCTGGGCAGTTGCGGCACGTCGTCGAAGTGGCGCAGCGACTGGTAATGGCGGGCGGCCCAGGCGTGGTGATCGGAGTGCCGCTCGAGGTGGAAGGTCACCAGGTTGGATGCGACGTGATTGGCATTCCAGGAATGGTGCGGCTGGCAGCGCTCATAGCGGCCGTCCGGTCCCTTCTCCCGCAACAGGCCGTAATGCTCGATGTAATTGGCGCTGGTCAGCTGCCACCAGGCCCAGGCAGTCTGCAGCACCAAAAACGGCAAAATGACCGGACCAAAAGCGCTGACCAGACCACCGTACAACAGCAGCGAGAGTGCATAGGACTGCAGGATCTCGTTGTGCCAGCTCCAGGTAGCTCGACCCTGTCGCTGCAGGCGCTCGCTTTCCAGCCGCCAGCCGCGGCACAGGCCACCCGGGATTTCGCGCAGTGCGAAGCGGTAGATGCTCTCGCCGTAGCGTGCGCTGGCGCTGTCCTCCGGCGTGGCCACCTCGGCATGGTGCCCGACATTGTGTTCCATCGTGAAATGACCGTAGATGGGCACTGCCAATACCAGCCGTGCCCCCAGGCGATCGAGGGCGTTCTTCTTGTGGCCGAGTTCGTGGCCGGTGTTGATGCCGTACCCGCTGATCGCCCCCACCATCAGGCTGAGCGCGATCAGGCCGCTCCAGCCGGGATTCTGGCTGGCAACAAACCAGGCGCCGCAGATCAGCACCACGAAATGCAGCGGCACGGTGAGATGATTCAGCAAGCGGTAGTAGGCATCCGCCTCGAGCTGCGGCACGACCTGTTCCGGGGGATTGCTTCGGTCGTTCGGAAACAGGTAGTCGAGCAGGGGGATCACCCCGTAGACGAAGGCCAGCGGCAGCCACAGCATCCACTGCTGGCCGGTCCAGAGCACCAGCCCCATGCCGATCATCGGGATAAGGGGAAACAGCACTGACAGCAGCCACAGGTAGCGCTTGCGGTCGACATAGCGGATCAGGCCAAGTTCCGGATCGTCAAAAGTAAAGGCTTTCATGCATCTCTCGCGTCTGGCAATGCGGCACAGTGCTCCATCATCTCAGCTCAAATCCGGTCCGCACAGCGCAGAAATTGACATTTGGTGGTCATTAAGTGTCAGAATAGCCTGATATGCCCCTGAAAGACCAATATCGGGACTGGCGTGTGCCCGTCGCATACCTGAAGTTATTCCTGCAGTACGCCGAGTCGGAAGGGCTGAGTGCCGAGCGCCTGCTGGCTGGAACCCGTTTGCAGGCGGCCCGGCTCCGGCTGAGTGATGAGCCGGTCGACTTCGGGGATACCCGCCGGGTGCTTGCCAATGTGACCCGGGCCATGGGGCCCGGCTGGCACCTGTCGCTGGCGCAGCGTCTGAGCATTCCTTCGCATGGACCGTTGGGTTTTGCCGTGGTCACCGCGCCGGATGTTCGTGCTGCCGTAAGCGTATTGCTGCGCTTCATAGGAACACGGGGAGCCTGGGTCTGGTTGGCGGGGTCCGAAGAAGACGACGAGTTTGTCATTCGCCTGTACGAGTCACTTGATATGGGCGACGAACGCCAGGCCCTGGTCGAACTCGCTCTCCTGGCGATCCAGAACATGCTCGAGAGGCCGCTCGGCCGGGAAATCCGAGGTGCACGCATCGCGTTCGCCTATGCTGAGCCCGGCTACCGGGAACAGCTGGCCAAGAGTTTCCACGCGCGGCTGGAATTCAACGGCGGCGGATACCTGCTGAGCTTTCCTGCAGCCTGGCTGGACGAGCCCTGCATACTGCATGATGCGGCCATGCATCGCTACCTGTTGTCGCGATGCGAGGAAGACCTGCGTGCGGCGGCGGGCATCCTGCCTGCCGAAGTCGCCGTCCGCCAGGCGTTGCTGGCGCGCACCGACCACATGCCCAGCCTGGGTGAAATTGCAGCGGCACAGCATGTTTCGGCGCGCACCCTGATCCGCAGGTTGAAGCTCGGCGGAACGTCTTACAAAGGCATCCTCGAAGACGTCCGAAGGACACTCGCGGCCGACTACCTGCTAAACTCCGAAATGAGTGTTGCCAGTATTGCATTCCGGCTCGCCTACCACGATCCATCGAATTTCGGCCGCGCTTTTCGCTCCTGGTTTGGCATCTCGCCAGGGCAGTACCGCGCGCATGTGCGGACTTTCAGGGAAAAATCCATATGAAGACAGTGCAAAACAAGAGGAATGCCTACAGTCGCGACGACCTGGTTCGGTGCGGAAACGGCAATCTTTTCGGTTCCAAAGCCGCGAAACTCCCTACCGGAAACATGCTGATGATCGACCGGATTACCGAAATCACCGGCGACGGTGGTGAATACGGCAAGGGGAAGATCACGGCAGAACTGGATATCCGTCCCGACCTGTGGTTTTTCGCCTGTCACTTCGTCGACGACCCGGTGATGCCCGGCTGCCTTGGAGTGGACGCCTTGTGGCAACTGTGCGGGTTCTTCCTGTCCTGGTCAGGCTGCCCGGGCAAGGGCCGGGCGCTGGGCGCCGGCAAGGTCAAATTCACCGGGCAGGTGCTGCCGACGGCCAAAAAGGTGACCTACCACCTGGACATCAAGCGGCTGATTGCCCGCAAGCTCAGCATGGTCATCGCCGACGGCAGCATGGCCGTCGACGGGCGCACGATTTATACGGCCGAGGATCTGAAGGTCGGCCTCTTTCTTTCCACCGACAGCTTTTAAAGTAAGGAGGCCCTCAATGCGACGAGTGGTCGTAACCGGCATGGGCATCGTTTCCTGCCTGGGCAATGACAAGCAAACGGTTACCGAGGCACTGCGCCACGGCCGTTCCGGCATCACATTCAACGAGACATTCGCGGAAATGGGTTTGCGCAGTCAGGTTTGCGGCTCGGTCGATATCGACCTCGAAGCGCGCATAGAACGCAAGACCCGGCGTTTCATGGGCGACGCCGCGGCCTACGCCTATGTCGCCATGCAGGACGCCATCGCGGATGCCGGCCTCGGCGAAACAGTGCTATCGAGCGAACGCACAGGGTTGATCGCCGGGTCGGGCGGCGCCTCCAGCGGCAACATCGTCTGGGGCGCCGACACGCTGCGCGAAAAAGGCGTGCGCCGTGTCGGGCCCTACCTGGTGCCGCGCGCCATGAGCAGCACGGTCTCCGCCTGCCTGGCCACACACTTCGGCATCCGCGGGCTCAACTACTCCGTCACCTCGGCCTGCGCGACCAGCACCCACTGCATCGGCGTGGCCATGGAACAGATCCAGTGGGGCAAGCAGGATGTGATCTTTGCCGGTGGCGGCGAGGAAGAACACTGGTCGCTGGCCATGATGTTCGACGCCATGGGAGCCATGTCGTCCAACTACAACGAGACACCAGGCCAGGCCTCGCGCGCTTACGACGCCGGCCGCGACGGCTTCGTGATTGCCGCCGGCGGCGGCATGCTGGTGCTGGAAGAACTGGAACATGCCCAGGCCCGTGGAGCGCACATTTATGCCGAGCTGGTCGGTTACGGCGCGACGTCCGACGGCGACAACATGGTCGCACCCTCCGGCGAGGGCGCGGTGCGCTGCATGCGGCAGGCGCTGGCCACGATCGATACGCCGATCGACTACATCAACACCCACGGCACCAGTACGCCGGTCGGTGACATCGCCGAACTGGACGCGATGCGCGAAGTGTTCGGCGACGACGTGCCCGCCTTCAGCTCCAGCAAGTCCCTCTGCGGTCATTCACTGGGCGCCGCGGGCGTGCAGGAAGCCGTTCATTGCCTGCTGATGATGGAACAGGGCTTTGTCGCCGGCTCGGCCAATATCACCGAGCTGGACCCGAAAGCCGAGGGCATGCCGGTATTGCGGGCCAGCGAAGATAAGGCCAACCTGAAAACGATTATGAGCAATAACTTCGGCTTCGGCGGCACCAACGCCTGCGTGGTATTCCGGCGCCTGGAAGCATGACAGGCCGGGCCTCGAATTGAGCCCGTTCAGGCCGTGGCGCTGGGACGGGCCGACAGTTCCTCGTGCCAGCGCTTTATGTTGGGCCACTGCTCCAGAACCGGTAGCTTGACCCAGCCGGCGAAATCCACGCAGACATACGCGCCGATATCCGCCATGGTGAAGCGATCGAGCGCGACGTAAGGCGACATGGCCAATCGCCCATCGAGGACAGCCATGAATTGAGCCAGCCGCTGGCGCCCACGCTCGGCCAGCTCCGGTATCTGGCCGAAGTCTCTCGGCCCGGTCAGCGCGCGGTTGGCAAAACCTTTGGCCACGTTGCGCAGCGCCTCGGCGCCGGCCAGGAATCCCTCGAACATCACCTGTTCGCTCCAGTTGATCACCAAAGCCTGCTCACGGCTGTCGTAGCCCATGAGGTTTGGCTCGGGATACTGCGACTCCAGGTAGTGGCAGATGGCCAGCGTTTCGTTCAGGCAGGTGCCATCGTCAAGCTCCAGCACCGGCACGGTGCAGCGCGGGTTGATTTTCCGGAACGCCTCCGAGAGTTGTTCGCCGTTACGCAGGTCAACCTGGACCGTTGGAATCTCAATGCCCTTCTCGGCCATGAAGATGCGCACGCGGCGCGGGCTCGGGGCGGTCGTGCAGTCGTAGAATTTCATCGGCCTGGCCATGCTGTCGCGGGTTGTTACATGATACGCAAAGTTCCCGATCACAGCCCAGTGACCCGGGTGGTATTCTTGTGCGTTCCCTGACGCAAAGTGAGATTGCCCATGCCCGGTTTGCTGCCCGATGTCGACCCCGACGGCCTGCTCGAATTTTCCGTGGTCTTTACCGACCGTTCCCTGAACCACATGTCGAAGACCTTCCAGGGGGTCATGAAGGATATTTCCGCCACCCTCAAGAGGGTTTACAACGCCGCGGGTGTCGTGGTCGTGCCGGGCGGCGGGACTTACGGCATGGAGGCTGTCGCCCGGCAATTCGCCGGTGGACGGGACTGCCTGGTCATTCGCAACGGCTGGTTCAGCTACCGCTGGTCGCAGATCCTGGAAATGGGCGATATCGCCGCCGGCATCACCGTGCTGAAGGCCCGTCGGGTCGGAGACGGCGCGCAGGAACCTTTCGCGCCGGCACCCATCGAAGAAGTCGTGGCCACGATCGCCGCGAAGCGGCCGTCCATCGTATTTGCCCCCCATGTCGAAACCTCCTCCGGCATGCTGCTGCCCGACGACTACATCCGGGCCGCGGCGGATGCGGCGCACGCCGTCGGCGCACTGTTCGTACTGGACTGCATCGCCTCGGGCGACCTGTGGGTCGACATGCAGGCCTGCGGCGTGGACGTGCTGATCTCGGCGCCGCAAAAGGGCTGGAGCGCCTCGCCCTGCAGCGCGTTGGTGATGCTGGGGCCCAGGGCGCTGGAGCAGATTGCGAAGACCACCAGCAGCAGCTTCGCATGCGACCTGCGCAAATGGCTGGATATCATGCAGGCCTATGAAAACGGCGGCCACGGCTACCACGCGACGATGCCCACAGATGCGCTGAAGAAATTCCGCGATACCATGAAGGAGACAGAGGCCTATGGCTTCGACAAAGTCCGCGACGAGCAACTGGAGCTGGGCCGCAGAGTGCGCCAGTTGTTCGAGAGCAAGGGCTTTCGCAGCGTGGCCGCAGCCGGCTTCCAGGCGCCCGGGGTGGTGGTCAGTTACACCGATGACCCCGACATCCAGAACGGCCGGAAATTCCTCGAACAGGGTCTGCAGATCGCGGCCGGCGTGCCGCTTATGTGCGACGAAGGAGAAGACTACCGCTCATTCCGCATCGGCCTGTTCGGCCTCGACAAGCTGCATCACGTCGACCGCACGGTCGCCTACCTGGAAGAAGCCCTTGACCGCCTGGGCGCCAGCTGAGTGAACCATCCCCCGCCCAGGCTGCGGGTGGCGGTTGTGGGCGCCGGGCTGGCCGGGCTTAGCACGGCGCGTACTCTCGAAGAGCAGGGATACGAGGTGGTGGTGGTCGACAAGGCCCGCGGACCGGGGGGGCGGATGGCCACCCGGCGGCACGAGGACTGGCGCTTCGATCACGGCGCCCAGTACTTCACGGCTCGTGATCCGCAATTCCTGCAGCAGGTTATGGCATGGTGCGAAAGCGGCCACGTCGAACCCTGGGATGGCCGCATTGGCGTGGTTGAAAATGGCCGCATCGCGTCGGCTCCGGCCGAAACCGAACGGTTCGTCGCGGTTCCCGGCATGAGTACGATTGGCCGGGCGTTGACAAAGGAGCTAGCCGACTGCCGTTTCGGATGGCGAATGCGCCAGGCTGCCTTCAGCAAAGTCGGCTGGCGCCTGGAGGCGGCGGATGGCCGGACTATCGAGGCCGATGCCCTGGTCATCACCACGCCCCCGGAGCAGATCAAGCCGCTGTTGGCCGACCCCGAGCTTGTCGCAACGGTGGGCCAGGCGTTGCACGGCCTCGTGATGGAGCCCTGTTGGGCGCTCATGGCCGTTCTGGACCAGCCATTGCTGGCTGATTGGGACGCCGCCTTCGTCAACGAGGGCGCCCTGGGCTGGGTCTGCAACCAGGCAGCCAAACCGGGCCGGCCCACGGCGCCGGCCTGGGTCCTCCATGCCACAGCCGAGTGGTCATGGGCTCATCTGGAGACGGACGCTGCGCAAGTGAGCGTCAGCTTACTGGACGCCGCGCGGATTTTGCCGGGGGCAGCCAACGTGCAGGTTGAATTCGCAGCGGCCCACCGCTGGCGCTACTCCCGCGCCCGTAAACCGTTGGAAAGCGGCGCCCTGTGGTTCGAACAACAACGCCTGGCCCTGGCCGGTGATTGGTGCGCCGGTTCTCGCGTCGAGGGCGCCTTCCTCAGCGGCATCGCAGCCGCGCGCCGGATCAATGGCCGCTGAACTTCGGTAGGCGTTTTTCGATGGCTGCCTGCAGACCCTCCTGCAGGTCATCAGAGCGGTTGCAGCGTTCTACCCATTCGCGGGCTTGCCCGGCATCCAGGTTGCCGTCAGCCGCCCCGTTGCAGATTGCGAGCATGGCGCGGACCGCCAGCGGCGCCAGCCCCGCCAGACGCTCGGCCCAGGCGTCGGCCAACGTCGGCAGCTGCTCCCGTGAACAGACCCGGTGCAGGTAACCGATACGCAACAATTCGTCGGTGTCGAGTGTTTCAGTCGCGACCAGGATGCGCTTGGCCGCCTCGACACCGAGCCGCGCGACGTAGCGCTGGATGCCCCCCGGCGGGTAGCACAGCCCGAAGGACGCGGCCGGCACGCGGATTTTCATGCCCTCGACGCCATAGCGGAAATCGCAGCACAGGCCAAGCTCGGCGCCGCCCCCATACGCGCTGCCGTTCATGACGGCCAGTTTCGGGATGGGCAGGGCGGCCAGGCGGTCCGCCACGACCTGAAATGAATCCCCGTCGACAGCGCCCGCCCGGACCTCGTCCAGGGCGGCGCCCGAGCAGAACGTCCGGTCACCGGCGCCGGTCAGGACCAGGGCGCGGACTTCCGGGTTGCTCTCGATGCTCTGCAGGCGGCCGAGGAACTGATCCAGCCCCTCGCGCGTCAGCGCGTTGTGCCGCTCCGGATGGTCCAGGGTCAGGTGGGCAACAGGGCCTTCGACCTTCAGGTTTACCGCTCCCATCTCCACATCATAGCTTGGCCGCCGGGCCTTTTGTTGACGAGTATCAGTGTGGCCAAAACCCTCTCGGGCCTATATTCTGCAGGTGTTTTCATCGCAGCTGATTCAAGCCCCGTTCGGTCCTGTCACGGAATTGTCACAATAGGCCTTTAGCTTGGAACGGTTTGAAGTCCATCCAATGGGAGATACCGTATGTTTACGCGCAATGCTTTACCGATTCTTCTCATTACGATGACAGCGGCCCTGCTGTCTGCCTGCGGCGGTGGAGAGCGGCGCCAGGTCATCCAGAACAAGGGTTCGGATACCCTGGTCAACGTCGCACAGGCCTGGGCCGAGGCCTACCAGACGGTCAACCCGAATGTGGTGGTCGCGGTCAGCGGCGGCGGCTCCGGCACCGGCATCGCGGCGTTGATCAACGGCACGGTGGACATCGCCAATGCCAGCCGCGCGATCAAGGACAGCGAGATCGAGCAGGCCCGGGCGAACGGCCACGATCCGATCCAGCATACGGTCGGTTATGATGCGTTGGCGATTTATCTGCATGCCGACAACCCCATCGACGGCATCAGCATCGCTCAGCTCAAGGATATTTACGTCGACGGCGGCAGCACACTGAACTGGACCGATCTGGGGGTAGAGGTCCCCGGCTGCCAGGACCAGGAAATCGTGGTCGTCAGCCGGCAGAACAACTCGGGCACTTACGCCTACTTCCGCGAAGCCGTGCTCGGCGAAGAGGACTTCCGCCTCGGGACGCGCGACATGCACGGCTCCAAGGACGTCGTCGACCTGGTCGAAAAAACACCCTGCGCCATCGGCTACAGCGGCCTGGCCTATGCGACGGATCACGTCAAGATGCCTTGCGTTTCGCAGGAACCCGGCAGCGCCTGCGTGGCCCCATCCGTGGCGACCGCGGTGGACGGCAGCTACCCGATCGCCCGCCCGCTGTTCATGTACAGCAGCGGCGAGCCAACGGGCGCCGTCGGCGATTACCTGAACTGGATCAAGAGCGACGAGGGCCAGTGCATTATTCTTGAAAAAGGATACGCGCCAGCCAACCCGGTCAGCTGCGGCTGATACCTGGTTCTGATCGATGCGCTCGCCCCCGCGAGCGCATCCCTGCTGTAGAATATTGTCCTGAACGGTCGGCCGGCGTGACATTGAGCGTCGGCCGCGTTCGCGGCACTATGCAGTTCACAAACGAAGCGGGAGTCGACCATGAGCCACCTTGAAGAACGCATGGAAACGGATCTCAACTACATCCGTGACTGGCTGTGGAGACTTGGCGAAGAGGTCGAGCGCGCCTTGCGCAACGCCAAGAAGGTACTGATGCTGCGCGACTCGGCAATGGCCTACGACATCATCCTGGGCGACCATCCCATCAACCGGGACTCGCGCGAATGCGACCGCCTCTGCCATACCTTCATCGCCC
>Ga0209536_100017397_pt1 | contig 10187 bp, 4 predicted proteins | sample DeeMarSeWOR28_12_FD_187461 | JGI IMG/M metagenome (GOLD analysis project Ga0209536, IMG submission 187461) | Marine sediment microbial communities from White Oak River estuary, North Carolina - WOR-2-8_12 (SPAdes) (version 2) | ecosystem: Environmental > Aquatic > Marine > Intertidal zone >... | reverse complement strand
TCGTAGTTCTCCACCGTAACCGACATAGTCGCAACTCGGCGGTCGAGCCGCTTGGTACCCCAGATGGTCACCCCATCGATTTCCGATAGCCCCTCTTGCAGCATGCCCAACAGCTTCAGTTCGTGGGCGTGGATGTTCTCGAGTCCCCGCTGTTGGATCCAATCGAGCCCGGCAGAGAGGCCCGCGATTCCGGCCAGGTTCAGAGTGCCTGCCTCGAGCCGGTAAGGGTATTCCTCGAGGTGATACGGATACGCACTCCGCACGCCTGTGCCGCCGTAGATCGTGCCGCGGATCTCGGCATCGTCGGCGATACATATGCCGCCAGTACCGGTGGGCGCAAACAGGCCCTTGTGACCCGTGAAAGAAAGGAAACTGATGTTGCACTCCGCCATGTCGATCGGCAGCACTCCGGCAGTCTGGGCGCTGTCGACCGCGAGCGGCACACCTGCATTACGACACACCGTGCCGATGGCCTCGAGGTCCTGTACCACGCCGGTCACGTTGGAGGCGTGGTTCACGATAACCAGAGTCGTGTTGCGTTTGATCGCTCTACGGATTTCATCGGGATCCACGTAGCCCTCAGCGTCGGGCACGACAAAGGTCGCCTCGGCACCCTCCCTGACCTTGTGGTTTACCGGTCGGATGACCGAATTGTGCTCGACCATCGTGGTAACCAGGTGATGACCGGGGCTCACCACTCCGTTGATGATGAGGTTGAGACTCATCGTAGCATTGAGCGTGAAGACTAGGCGGTTGGGATCCTTTTGCATTCCCGCGTCGATCAGACTGCGATTGAAGAACGCGGACAACCGGGTCCGCGTGCTGTGAATCATCTCTTCCGCGTGTAACGCCAGATCGCATCCGGTGCGACCAGGATTGACGCCGTTCGCTCTATAGAAGTCCCGAACCGTATCGTGCACGACATCCGGTTTCGGGAAACTGGTGGCCGCATTGTCGAAGTAGATCAGGTCTTCCATGACCGCTCCCAATCGCTCGTTCTGCGTAGCGTAATGTAGCACTGCGCGTGCCGCGTCGGGGGACACTATTAACGAATCTTCACGTTGTTCTTGCCCATGTCGGACGGATGCTCCATATACCAAGGGCGCTCCGTAGCGCGACCATTGCCATCCATTTCAACAATCGACCCGATTGGGAGCCTGAGATGATCAAACGAGCCGCTATACTGGCGACAGCTTTCGCCTGTCTCGGCGGGACAGGCGGTCTGGCTCAAATGACGCCGTGGTATCAATGGACATTGCTTCCCCCGGAGATCATGGACGAGATCATTGGAGAGACTTCGGGAGAGACAGCATGGAACACCATCATGGAAACCGGCGGCTATAACAAGGACCGGCTCGCCGCGGAATATGCAGGGACTTTCTACGAGGCACGTTACATCTACGACCAGCTGCAGCGCTACGGTCTACCCGGGGCCGACTTGGTGCGGTTCCCCGGGGGCGAGGTCTGGGACGGCATCAAGGGTGAGTTGTGGGAGGTGAGCCCGCTGCGCCAGAAGCTGGCCTCGTACCAGGACATGAGGGCGATGCTGGCCAGCGGGAGCAACAACGCCGACGTGACGGCCGAGCTGGTGTGGGTCGGCATGGGGTCACCGGAAGAACTGGAGCGGGCGGGTGTGGCCGGCAAGATTGTAGTCACCGAAGGATCCATCGGTACAGTCCACCGCCAGGCCTGTTTGGAGCTGGGAGCCTTGGGCGTAGTATCGATAGCCAACGGCCGGCCCTTCTTCGATCCGCTGCAGATCCCATGGAGCGGTGTCGGGTCTCGGCGGGGTGGCGATCAGCAGACGAAGTTCGGGTTCTTCGTCCCGCCACGCGAGGCGCAGGACCTCAAACGCAGGCTCCTCGATGGGCAGACTATCACCGTGCACGCCCAGGTCGAGAGCACGACCCGGCCCTACGAGCTGCAGGATCCCGTAGCACATATCCCGGGTACCGAGCCGAATGCAGGTGAGATAATCCTCTCGGCCCATCTATTCGAGGGGTATGTCAAACAAGGGGCCAACGACAACAAGTCGGGCAGTGCAGCAGTCCTCGAAGTGGCCCGGACTCTCAACACGCTAATACAAGAAGGACGGATTCCACGCCCCAAGCGTACGATCCGTTTCCTGTGGGGCCCCGAGTATTCGGGCACGGGCCCATGGGTTACCGCGAACATGGACATAATGGAGCGGACCCTGGCGAACATCAACATGGACATGGTCGGCGAGTGGTTGAGTCTGAACAAGGGATACATGACGTTGGTGCGCACCTCTTACGGTCACGCTCATTTCATCAACGATGTGATGGAGAACTACTACCGGTTCGTGGGTGAAGGAAACCAGGAGAGAATTCAGAACCGCCGAGACTTCTTCAAGATTCCGCACCGGATAGTGGCACCATCGGGCGCAGACGAACCGTTCTACTACAGCATCGACACCCATTACGGCGCTTCCGACCACATGGTGTTCAACGATTGGGGTGTAGGAGTGCCCGGTATCATGATGATCGCTTGGCCGGACCAGTGGTACCACACCTCGGGCGACCGCATCGACAAGGCCGACCCGACCCAGCTGAAACGAGTGGCGATCATCGCTGCAGCCGGCGCCTACACCGTTGCAATCGCTGACGACGACATGGCCATTCGACTCGCCGGTGAGATCGCCAGCAACGCTACCCGCCGCCTGGGGCACCAGCTCATCATGGCGCAGGAGAGGCTCAACCAGGCGACACTCGACAATCTGCCGGAGCAGTACAAGTGGGCACTGGCCCACGTGGAAGGCACGACGATCGCCGAGAAGGCCACGCTGGAGAGCGTGTTGCAGCTCGCCGAAGACGGGCGCCGAGTAGGTGCGTATGTCGGAGAAATGAAAGCTACAATCGACCAGGTAAGCCAAGCACACCTTGCGGCTCTGCAAACACATATGGGAGCCGTGGCTGCCAAGCTCAATTGCGATCCCGTCAGGGTGCAGCTGACCGACCGGGAGAGGAACGCGGCCAGGATGGTCCCGCGTCCCACCACTCGGGTCAAGGAGAAGGGTTACGGTGGCTGGAGAAGCTTCTTGCAGGAAGTGTCTGCGGAAGCCCGGCAGCAAAATCCCTATGACGGAGTGGCGAACACGAACGAGGTAAATCTTCTCATCAACGGGAAGAACAGCGTGCTGGATATCAAGAAGATGCTCGACGCGCAGAATCGCACGACGTCGGACCTCCAGGCGATCATCAATTACATTGAGATTCTCAGGCTGGCGGGACTAGTCGAGATGTAACGAGAACAGTCGGGAATGTAGAATGCAGAATGTGAACAGCGTGGTGACTTCGGAATTCACCATCCACCATGCGACATTCTGCATTCGACATTCCGACTCCCCCCAAGGTTCAGCTCCTCACTCCCGCTTCGGTTCCAGTGCCGCCTCCACTTCTTCTATTCCCGCCATCACGCGGGCCACGTTGTCTCCGATCTCTCCCGCCGCCAGCAAGTGGGTTGTGAGACCCTCTACGCTCCCGATTCCCGCTGTCAACCGCAACAACTCGAGGCGGATGGTCTCCAGCGCCGCCACTACCTCGGACATCTGCATCTCGGCTTTCTCACGCATCTCACGGAGATCGGCGGGGAACCGCGACCTGCGCGGCATTGTGGTGACTTCGGCCTCGGTGAGCAGGTTGATCGATTCGCGTAGCTGCTGCGCATCGGATTCCAGGCGGGCGACCATGGCCGGTACGTCACCGACCCGTTTACGGGTGTCCTTGGAAAGCGATTCGAACAGGGCCTCGGCAGCGAGGCCTATCTGCAACTCAGTGGGACGGTGCGTCGCACGCACTTCGGCGATTCGCTTGTGGAGCCCGGCCCCACTGAGTTTGAAGATCGCGCGGCCCAGTCTACCCTGCCAGAACTGCAGACGACGCTCGGCTTTCTTGAGCGCGCGGCGCTCCTCTTCCGGACCGGGCGCAATCGACCCGGCTACGAAACCAGCCGCCGAGACACCGCCCACTGCGAGAAGTAACGTCGAGATCTCACCGAAGTTCAAGGGGAGCGGCAATCCCAGGACCTCACCCAACGCGATCAACCACAGCAAGGTCCACGATCCGCCCAGTCCGGCCAACGACACCTTGCGCAGAGTAGATCGGATGCGACTGAATGTCGACTGCTTTCGATGCGGCGCCTCCTCGCGCCGCTGCTCCAAGTCCTGGCGCAGGCCCAGTTCCAGATCGGCAATGGTGTTTCCGGAGGCAAGCAGACGGCGGACTCTTGGCGGCACCAACACACTTGGCGCGCCGACAACAAAGGCGGCATAAACCGCGAACATGAACGCCGTCTCCGGAACTTGGATAACTGCTACGATCATGGGAAACGTCGCCATCGTGGCGAGAGTGGTATACGCCGGTGCATCGCCGCCCAGATCTATCGGGTCGTATAAAAACGTGCGCACCGCTACCGGGACCTGCTTGCGAGCGGCTGCTACCCCCTCCAAGGCTTGGGCGAATTCATCGGCTGATTCGAATCGGTCGTTGGGGTCCTTCCTGAGGCAGGTGTCGACGATCCGTCCCAGGCGGCGGGGCGCCGACGGCACCACGGTCGCGACCAGCGGCACCGGAGTATTCCGCACGTGCTCGAGCGTAGTCCTTACACTGTCCGACTTGAACGGCAGATCGCCGGAGAGTGCATAGTATGCCACCATGCCGAGGGAGTATATATCGCTGCGGTAGTCGAGCCGGCCGCCCGAAGCCTGCTCGGGGCTCATGAACTCCACTGTACCCAGAATCCCCTCTTCAGCAACCTCCTGCGAGTCGTCTACGATGCCGGCGATCCCGAAATCGGCCACCAGCGCGCGACCGCTGCCTTCCTCTATCAGGATGTTGTCGGGCTTGATGTCGCGATGGATCACGCCTTGCGAGTGGGCGTAGCTGAGCGCGAAACCCACTTCACGCAGGACGCGCGTGCATTCGGAGGGTGAGAGCGGTCCTCCGCGGCGAATCCGCTCGCCCAGTGTCTGACCCGCGATGTAGCCCATCGCGAAGAACACGAAGTCACCCACCTCGTCGACCGAGTGAATGGGGACGACATTGGGATGAGACAGCTTCGCCGCAGTCCGCGCCTCGTGGAGGAACCGCGCCCGCAGGTCGGGATCCCGGGCCATGTGTTCCGGCAGCACCTTCAGTGCGACCGGGCGGTCGAGCCGTACATCCAAAGCGAGATACACGATGCCCATCCCGCCCCGGCCGAGCTCCATCTCGATCGAGTACTTGCCCGCCAACGCCTCCTGCAGGGCGAAGAAATGGGCGTCGGGTTTCGGAGGATCGATCGCCTGTGATACCATTCGTTGCTGTCTCCTGGTTGCGCAACCAAGGTATGAGAGACTGGATACGATCGCCAGCGGCACCACCCCGGCACCGGCGGTGTCTCACGGAAACGCCCAGTTCTAGTGGCGCCACACGCTGAACATCGGAACACCTTATTTTGAACCAGAATGACTAAGACCATCCGTGTCACGGTATTCCGTACCGCCAACGTACACGTGGACGTCAAGCTACGTTCCCGGGGGTGGTTCGCCGAGGTGCGGGTTTGGCGCGGCACACGGTGGCCTGACCTACAGGCCAGGTTCGTGGCACGCATACGCGGTTGGCTGCCTTGGTTCTCACTGCGGCGTCAAATGCACAAGGCAGTCGAGTACGTCAATCAGTTTGAAGAACTGCGGCTGAGCGAACAGGACCTGGCGGACAAGGTGGCGGTCGCCTCGCTGCTCATCAGCGAGGAGCTCTCACGACTGACGACACAGCGGCGGCGCGAATAGGGGGCTGTCCGTATGCTTCCTTCAGGGTAGCGGTTATTATTCATTTGCAGTCTCTCACCGGAGTTGAGCGGTCAAGTGATGCACGTGCTCCGGCCATTCGTGGTGTCGTTTCTGCTCCTGCTTCCTCTGGTGACGAGCAGGCAGTCGCTCGCCCAGACGGAAGTGGTGCGGGTAGTGTTGTTCTTTTCGCCGACGTGTCCCCACTGCCACGATGTGATCCAGGACCAGCTGCCGATCTTCTTCAACATCTACGGTGGCGAACCCCGCGTCTGGATGGATCGGTCAGTCGCCGATGTCGAGCGTAGTCTGTACTTGATGTACAACCAACAGCTCGAAATCCTCTTGGTAGACGTGACTCGACCGCTGGGCGGGAGGCTGTTCATCGCCGACCTGGAAAGCCACGGGATCCCTCCCGAACAGGGCAGCGTACCGCGAATGGTGTTTGGCAACAATGTCCTTATCGGAGGCCTCGAGATACCGTCTCGCTTTCACCCGTTGATGCGGCGGGCCCTTGCGGCCGGAGGGTTGGATTGGCCTGCCATACCAGGTCTGGTGGAATTGACCACGGCGTTCCCGACAGCCCCGGTCGCGGCGGCAGATTCCCAGCTGGTCGCACCCCTCGTCGCGGCCGACAGCGCGGCAGCTCGCGCTCAGCCGACTGACACGGCTGATGTGACCGCTCCCGGGGCGACAGCAGCACCGCAGACTCCACCGGCGGACGCTGCGGCGACAAGCGCAACTCATACTGCGCCTCAGGCCCCGCCAGTTGCCGACAGGGCCGCCGCGCGTGAATCTGCGACCGAAGCAAGTTTGGACACTTCTGTGGACTCGGCGACGGACTCGGCCGACGCCGTGGCTTGGGTCTCAGATCGCTCAGCGGACCCATTCGAGGTCGTACCGGCTCGACGACCCACAATGGTAGAGAACCTGCGCCGCGACCCGCTCGGCAATGGTCTCTCGGTTGTAGCACTGCTCGGCATGGTCGTGAGCGTGGTTGTCGTGGCTGCGACGAAACGTTACCAGAAGTCCTGGACCAGGCCGCCTGCCGCGATTCTCGTAGTTGCTTTCCTCGGAATCGTATTCGCCGGCTATCTGAGCTACGTCGAAACCAGCGGTGTAACGGCGGTGTGTGGTCCCGTGGGAGACTGCAACACGGTGCAACAGAGTGAGCACGCGGTGCTATTTGGTGTCGTCCCGGTCGGCACTCTGGGATTGCTCGCCTACATCGCAATCGTAGCGATGTGGTTCATGGCAAGGTTGGGCTCGCAGCCGACCGCCGACTATGCCGGGTTGTTGTTGCTGGTCACTGCATTCGTGGGAACTGTGTTCTCCATATACTTGACATTCCTGGAGCCGTTCGTCATCGGCGCGACATGCGCATGGTGCCTTGCGTCGTCGGTTGCCATCACGATCCTCTTGTGGCTCTCCGCCGGCTCCGGCAAGGCTGCTTGGGCGCGAATCCGCAGTTAGTCACCTCCTATCGTGCGCCGGATACTCGAATCCACTCTGCTCCTGTCACTTGTGGCGTGTGGCGAGCCAGGTCCATACGTGACGGATTTCAGTTCGTTTGCATTCTTCACTTATAGCTGCACCGTCGGACTCGGTTCTCTCAGTCGGCAGCTGAAGTCGACGCTGTATTGAATGAATTCTCGAATGTTGAAATCTTTGATGAACATTCTCGCTCTGTGTCGTGTTGGAATAGATCCGGGTGTTAACAATGTGTTCACCTGGGACTCATTCCGTATCACCGATTTCGCCTGCGACGCACCTCGAGTCGCGAGTGAGTCGAGTCGAGACCTCGTTGCATTGTTGGAACAGCTGCAGTAGCCATAGGACCGTGAATCCCTAGAAACGTAAGAACGCAGGTCCGAACAAGTCCCCCCAACAGGCCCGAAACCCCAGCTCCGACTGCGTCGTAGGGTCAGGCAACGCTACCGACCATATGAGCCGCCCCACCCAGACGACAATGGGAGCAGGCATGGACGCACTGTTCAAAGACCTCCGCCTCGGGATCAGGTTGCTGCTCAAGAACCCAGGCCTATCGCTCATCGTCATCGCGACGTTTGGACTCGGCATCGGCCTGACCACGCTGGTATACAGCATCGTGAACGGGGTTCTGTTCAAGGGTCTGCCGTTCCCCGAATCACATCGCATCCTCGCGATAGATCGCACTGAACCACCCAACGGCGAAAGAGCCGGAATAACCGTCCACGATCTCGAAGACTGGCGTGAACAACAAACGGTCTTCGATGGCATCGCAGCGCTGGCCATCGGGACCGTTAACCTGGCAGATACTGAGCGGCATCCCGAGCGACACACTGCCGGTTTCGTCACCGCCAACGTGTTCGACGTTTTGGGCGCGAATCCCGTGTTGGGTCGAAGGTTCCGGGCTGGAGAGGATCGGCCCGGTGCCGTGCCCGTGATCATCATCGGCTACGACGTGTGGCAGAACCGGTTCGGCGCGGACCAGGACGTGCTCGGCCGTACGGTGCAGGCCAACGGCGTACGGCGCACGATCGTCGGCGTCATGCCGGAAGGCTTCATGTTCCCTGACCAGGAGCAACTGTGGATCCCGCTCGAGATCGATGCCGCAGGAATAGATCGGGGAGAAGGATCACACTACTACGGCATCGCCCGGTTGAAGGCCGGTGTGTCGATCGACGGCGCACTGACACAGATGAATGCCGTAACCCGGCGACTGGAGAGTTTGTATCCCGACAGCAATCAGGGTGTCGGCGTTGCCTTGAAACAGTTCACATGGAGATACACGGGAGAAGCGTTCGGACCTATCCTGTTCACGCTGCTAGGTGCGGTGATTGGCGTGTTGGTCATTGCGTGCGCCAACGTAGCCAACCTGCTGCTGGCCCGCGCCACAATACGGACTCGTGAGGTATCGGTCCGTACTGCGCTGGGAGCGAGTCGTAGCCGACTGATCCGCCAACTTATGACAGAGGTACTGATACTTGCGACAATCGGCGGCCTGGTGGGCTACGGGTTGGGGGCACAAGGGGTGAAGTGGTTCATTGCAATGACCAGCAGCTCACCCCCTCCGTTCTGGATCACGTTCGAGCCCGATTACCGAGTCATGCTATTCGCTGGCAGCATGACCTTGCTCGCCGCCCTCTTTGCCGGCGTATACCCGGCACTCAGGGCTTCCCGCATAAGCATCAGCGAAGCACTCAAGGACGAGAGCCGTGGAGCGTCCAGCCTCGCCGGTGGCCGGTTTTCAGGGGGGTTGGTAGTTGCCGAGGTAGCCGTTTCCTGCGGACTTCTGATAGTGGCCGGTCTCATGATCAAGAGTTCAGTACGACTCAACACAATCGAACTACCGTTTAGGACCGACAACATCTTCACGGCCCGTATCGCTCTGCCTCAAGCCGAGTATCCCGACACCGCGACCCGCCTGTTGTTTTATGATGAGCTGCTACCCAGGCTGCAAGCACTGCCCGGCGTGGCTGCAGCGACACTCTCGGATGGGTTGCCGGCCCGCGGCAATGGCACCCGCGTCTTCGAAATCGAGGGACAGAGTTACGCGACAGATGAAGATTTTCCGACAGCGCGCGAGGGGATCGTCACCCCGGGATATTTCCGCACATTCGACGTGGAGGTCCTGCAGGGCCGTGCGTTCCAATCCACCGACCGCCACGGCAGCGTACCTGTCGCGGTAGTGAATGAGAGTTTTGCGCGTACCTACTTCCCCTCGGGCAGTGCGTTGGGCAGACGTGTTCGCATGGGTCGCCGTGATGAGACTGCTGATTGGCTCCAGGTAGTTGGCATCGTCCCCGACATGAAGATGCAAGGGGTCGCCAATCTGACCGCAAGCCCAGCCGGCTTCTACATCCCGTTCCTCCAAAGTGGCGTCGGCATCAACGTGAACATCGCGATTCGGACCGCCGGTCCACCCATGGCAGTCACCGCTGATGTACGTCGTGCCGTTGTCTCAGTCGATCCCAACCTGCCGATATACGATGTGATGTCGATGACAGAGGTGATCGAAGCCGTGACGTGGCTCTATCGGATATTCGGCCCTCTGTTCATGCTGCTTGGATTCATGGCGATGTTCCTCGCGGCCATAGGACTCTACGGCGTGATGTCCTTCGCGGTGAGCCGGCGTACCCGAGAGATGGGTATCCGGATGGCCTTGGGTGCTCGAAGCGGCCAACTCATCGGCCTGACGATGCGCAAGGGAACCATACAACTGGGGATAGGTCTCGGCATTGGCCTTTGCGTCGCGGTACTCGTCGTCAATCCCCTGCAGGTCGTCTTGTACGACGTCAGTGCCCGCGATCCGTTCGTGTTCGGTTTCGTCGTGATCGCCCTGGCTTCAGTCGGATTGCTGGCGAGCCTCATCCCGGCGCGGCGGGCGACGAAGGTGGATCCGGTGGCGGCGCTAGGGGCC
>Ga0209536_100017396_pt1 | contig 10187 bp, 10 predicted proteins | sample DeeMarSeWOR28_12_FD_187461 | JGI IMG/M metagenome (GOLD analysis project Ga0209536, IMG submission 187461) | Marine sediment microbial communities from White Oak River estuary, North Carolina - WOR-2-8_12 (SPAdes) (version 2) | ecosystem: Environmental > Aquatic > Marine > Intertidal zone >... | reverse complement strand
GACTGCCCTGATATATATAATACTGGGTTGTCTTATTTAATTCAGGTGTTTTCCTCCAACGATAACACAATACTGACGTCTGGTGCTAAGGAGATAGATATTTAACCGTACATGTATTGTATAATATAATTTCAGCAGGATGTCTTCAATAAAGTGTTGCTTCTTCATTGTCCTCAGCCAGTACCGGTAATTTCTGAAACTTTTTATTACCTTAAATGTAATGTCAGAGAAATTTTCAATTATTAAATTAGCTTTCGGCAGTTCTTCTTGATAATTACTTTTCGACCAGTGATGATAATTCATCCTTCCTTTCCAGTACCTGCCAAGGGCACTGCGCTTTCGCGGAGTAGTCAGAATATCTGCAATAAGATATTTGCCTCCGGGCTTCAAAACCCTATCTATCTCCTTTAAAAAAGAGGGTTTATCAGGGTAATGACATGCACTTTCAATATTTATTATGTAATCCATTGAACTGCTCTCTATCGTAGATAGCTTTTGGGCATCATCTATGTAGAATTCAATATTCTTAATGCCTTTTTTCTGAGCCTCCATCCTTGCAATTTCCAGATTTGATGAGTTGAGATCGATAGCTGTTATTGAGGAAGGAGAATAGTTTTTAAGGATATAATGAGCCTGTATTCCGTTGCCACACCCTATCTCAAGAATATTTTTTCCCTCTACAGGTGGCAGAAGGGACATACAATAATCAGTAAGATTCTTTTGAGCTTCAAAAAAACTTTCATCATCCTTAACATGGTAGGGATAATGCAACATTGTATATTCATGGTTCAGTCGTGCCAGAGCTTCATTCATCGATTTATAATATCTATCTGTTGACATACCAGATTTAATATGTGATAATAGTCTTGAGGAAAGTCCCATATCTTAAAAGTCTTTTAAAATTAACCCCTAATTTATTTAACCAGGTGTACTAAATTATTTCGACCGCTAAGATATAAATTAATTACTGGGACACTTGTTAATACTCATGTTTTAATTCTGTATCAATCAAAATGCCTGCAGATTTGGATTCCATATGAGAGGGCAATTGGTCCAGAGCCACATTGAATAAAGCATCCAGCAGGAAATTCTGACGACGAAGGTACAATGGTTCTGAGGGGTGATTTTATCAGTGTCACAGAGAAAAAACTCTGGATGCTGAACAGCATGCAGGTATGAAACCTGCATATTATATTTTGAGCCGTATATTAATCTTTTCCAGCCAGCCAGTGATCCATACCACCAGGATCGCAAAAAGCAAGGATTTTATTAACCCGACAGTTCCCCCGGTCAAAGAAGCAGGGATGAGCATTATCAATGGTCCCAGTGCAGGATAGATTATATACGGCACAAGATAACAGGTAAGAGTGCTCCTGCCGGCCGGCATCATAAATGTTGCCCAGCGTGTTTTTCCCTTGACATCCGTAAGCCAGTACATACCTGCGAAAAATGCATAGCTGATACCGGCACATATAGCAGTCCACGAAGGAGTGGCATGTATTTTTGATATACCCCATTCGGGCCGTATCGCGAAGCCGAAAAGCAGTGCAACAGCAGCCAGAATAAATAAGACTGAAATAAATAAATTAATCCTTCCCGAGGAGTTCAGAGTCTTATAAAAGACTGACGCCATAATACCGCTCATAACAAGGGTATGGTTTGATGCGCTGACCACCAGACGGATGGGAGGTAATTTACCGGGTAAGCCTGTAAATTCCTGCACATTAAGTGCAAGCAGAAGCAGCCAGGCAGCAAGAATCAGCCAGATCTTTGATCCTCCTAATAAATATACCAGTGCTCCCAGCAGGTATGCCCAGCCAATCAGTCCCAGGATCCCCCACCAGTAAGGTTTCAGCCATTGAGGATCTCCAGGTCTCCCACCCGTATAGGTCAATGCCAGTATAATCAACAAAATGAAACCTATGAGCTGTAAATACAGAACAGGTATTTTTTTTGTCCACCTTACATTGGTATAATTATTCCAGATCAATACGAATGCAATTATCATAATCACTTCCCATATTGCCTTGAGGTATAGAGGTACTCCGGGATGGAAATTCTCCAGGTTGACCATATAGAAACCCATTATTACAAGGGCTGCCGTCCGCTGAAGAATATGAAGAAGAATTTTCTTTTTACTGTGTCCTTTTTTTAGTCTTGCATCTATTGCAAAAGGAATGGACAACCCAACAATAAACAGGAACGCGGGAAACACAACGTCAGCAAGACCCAACCTGTCATCATTCGCCGATGCATGTTCAAGCCATCCGGGTATATCATGAAGCGACCACAGGTCATTAACAAATATCATAAGAAGCATCGTGAGTGCCCTGAAAATATCAATTGATGCGATTCGTCTGGAAGTCATAACAGTGTGATTTTAAAACTGAACATAAATACAGTTTTTTTTTGTTCTACGCAATATTATGAGCCGATCTGCCTGATAAATGAAATACTTTCTTTTGTCATTATCCAAATTATATATTTTACGGAAATGTATTTCTCAGATTGAATCATTTATTGTTTTATTTGTATTTTTGACTTTATCAATCGGGGTCTGATATGGAAACAATCTTTACGAAAATCCTGATAATACTTATTTCTCTACCTGTAATCCTGATTTCAGGTATTTATTTAAGAATGAAATCCAGACCTTACAACAATACATTATTTACTGTTCATAAGATAGTAGCTGTTGTATACATTATTTTCACCATTCTTGCCATAAGAAGTTTCTTAAAAGATAGCGGACTGGAAGGATTTTTTGGATTTCTAGTGATATTTACGGCTGCATTAATTTTTGTTAGCTTCATCACTGGAGCCCTGCAGAGTTTCGAAAAACCGCCACCGTCAATAGTTAGCATAATCCACAAGGCAAGTTCTTACATAATGTTTATATGTCTTCCTTTAACCTTTGTTTTATTATATAATTTGTAATATCAAAAATCAATCGATCATGGCAAAAGATGCACAAAGAAATGCTTCATCCGGTGCCGTTTACGGCCTTGGATTTATCGGAGCTGCAATTTATTTTATTTCCACTGCCACAAGTTTCTGGGTTGGAGTGCTTGGCTTCCTGAAGGCTATTGTATGGCCCGTATTTCTTGTATACCATGCATTTAATACAATGCTTATGTAATAAATATACTGTAGATTACTAACCGGGCTTGTTACAAATGTCAGCCTGCCATAAGGAATCTTAGTGCAGGTATACCTGGAATGATACTTTTAAGACAGCATGCCTTTACCCAGGGTTTTTATGACACTGTCTTTATAGGTCCTGCTTATGGGTAATTCCTTTCCTGAAAGGATTACTTTTTCTTTTGTGTAAGAATCTATCTTATTGGTGTTTACTATATAAGAACGATGTATTCTCAGGTGATTATCACCAAGCCTGCTGTCAAGATAGCTAATGTTTGTCCTGGGCATTACTTTCTCACCAGTATCAAGAAATATCCTGACATAATCAGCCATACTCTCTACATACAAAATGGAATTGCATTCTATTTTGCGGTTTTTCCTTTCCGATCTGACAATAATATAATCACTCTCTCCTCTATTAATTGAAGCATTAAGAGATTGAAGTTCAAAGTACTGTTTAACCATGGAAATGAATCCATAAATCAATACAATTAAATACATTATAAGTGGCATTAGCTGGAAATTGGTTATGATTGACCATAAATTTTGAAACTCATAATATGCAAGCAGTAAAAATGCCACGAATATAAGTACAACTACCAGGTTAAGTGAGATAATTATGGTATATACCAGGTAGAGAAAGAATTCAGGGTACTTCCTCTTCAGCAAATATCCGGGGATCAGCACTGAATTGATAAACCACGATGTCCCTATTATTATAGGCATCAGGAAAGAAACGAAATAAAAAGCATGAAGATAGCTTTCTGCAGAACCTCCAAATATTGTTATCAGAATAGCTGATACTACTAACCAGAAAAATATCTCAAAAAATCTATTCATACTTTAAAAATGCGTTAAATAAACATAATACACCAGAAATCATCGTTAAAAATCGACGAAATACAGGTTTTATACTGCTTTCTACCTTGCATTTTAAGGTGATGCCAGAGTATCTTTAAAGCATCGATTATTAACCAAAATTTAATATCATGTTTGATTTATTTTACAAAGGCGGGCCATTATTTATGGGTATACTGACCATCCTGCTTTTTATCATCCTTGCTATAGCCATTTATAACCTTGTGATTATTCTCAGAAGAGATTTCAAGGACATAAATGAAACCAGGAAAAAGTTGAAGTACATAAAAAGTCTTGGTCTTTTTGCTTTTATTACAGGTATCCTTGGCCAGTTATTAGGCCTCTTCAATGCTTTAGGTGCAATTGAACAGGCCATGGACATATCTCCCGCTATCATTGCCGGTGGACTGAAGATTTCAATGATAACACCAATTTATGGTATTCTCATTCTACTGTTTTCCTATATTTTCTGGTTTATACTGGATTATATAGCTTCAAGAAGAGAGAATGGAAACTAAAATATTGTACTTAAATCTCTCTTTTTAATCTCCCCTGTTCATATTAAAGCCACTTATCCTTGCAACAGGATAAGTGGTTTTTTATAAATTTGCATAATTCGAAAAGCCTCTTTAGCTCAGCTGGTAGAGCAGCTCATTCGTAATGAGCAGGTCGCGGGTTCGAGTCCCGTGAGAGGCTCTATTTTTTTGAACCATTTCTTTCAATGCTGGTTATAATTTTATAAGGTTTTATTGAAATTGCAGACCTGAAATATTTTCAGGTTCCACAACGAACATGAAAATTCTTCTAACCGGTGCTACCGGGTATATAGGAAAAAGGCTGGTTTACAACCTTCTTGAAAAGGGGCATGAAGTAATATGCTGTGTAAGGGATGTTAAAAGAATCTCGTTGCCGAAGTATATTATAGATAAAGTGACCTTTTTAGAAATAGATTTCCTTTCACCTCCTGATATACAGACGTTGCCAAAGCGAATTGATGGTGCATATTATCTAATTCATTCAATGTCACAGTCAATGAAAGACTTTGTTAATCTCGAGGCGAAGGCTGCTGAAAATTTCAGGGATTACATGAATATGACCACCGTGCAGCATGTTGTTTATTTGAGCGGCATAGCCAACAGCGAAGAGTTATCCAGGCACCTCAGTTCAAGGAAGAATGTTGAGGATATAATAATGTCAGGCGATTATAACACTACAGTATTAAGGGCAGGAATTATCGTTGGCTCAGGCAGTGCATCTTTTGAAATTATAAGAGACCTGGTAGAAAAGCTGCCTTTCATGCTGGCACCAAAATGGGTGATGACCAAATCCCAGCCCATTGCAATCAGGAGCGTGATGGCCTATCTTATAAATGTTCTTTTCTGCACTGACTGTTATAACAAGGGATATGATATCGTCGGCCCTGATATAATGACCTACCGGGACATGTTACTCATATATGCGAAGGTAAGGCGCTTAAAAAGATTTATAGTCCCTCTCCCTATAATGACACCTAGATTATCATCATACTGGCTTTTTTTCGTCACACCAGTGTCGTTTAAACTGGCAGCTAATCTGGTCGACAGCATGAAAGTCGAGATTATAGGTAATCCCAATCAGCTGGCAGAAAAATTCGGTATTGAGCTTATTTCTTATGAAGAAGCCATAAAGATTGCATTTTCAAGGATAGAACAGAATGATGTACTGTCAACGTGGAAAGATTCGTTGATAAGCGGGCGATTAAACCACGAATTGTATGAATTTGTCCAGGTCCCCCGGCATGGGGTATTCAGGTCGATCAGGCGTGAAAAGATATATAACGTGGAAGCTGTTGCCAACCGTATCTGGTCTATTGGTGGTGATACAGGGTGGTATTATGCCACCTGGTTATGGAAGGTAAGGGGTTTTATGGACAGGATTGCAGGTGGTGTTGGTCTCAGAAGGGGAAGGACAAGTATCACAGAGATTCATCCGGGGGATTCACTCGACTTCTGGAGGGTTTTACTTGCCGATAAGCAACGGATAAGGTTACTGCTCTATGCAGAGATGAAACTCCCCGGAGAAGCCTGGCTGGAATTTTCAATTGAGAACAATAATACGCTCATGCAGGTGGCAACTTTCAGGCCTACAGGTATTTTCGGACGAATATACTGGTATATGCTTACCCCGATCCACTTTTTTTTATTCAGAGGAATGGCCCGCAAGATAGCCTGGGGAAGAATGTCCATTGAGATTATTCTGAAAGATCAATAGAGGTACCTGTGGCACTCGGTGCACGCATACTCTTTCCAGACCTCACCTATATCAACAGGGTGAATAAACTCAAGTGACATGTTTGATGGAGCAACCTGTAAACTATCTGCCCTTCCCTGAAGCTGAATGGTATGGCAAAGATTACAGTCACGTGAAATAATCCTGTTATCGGCACTCTGGTGATTACCATTATGGCATCTGAAACAACCGTTGAATTCAACGTGTCCTATATGATCGGGATATGCATCCCAGCTTACCTTCATCTCGGGGAAGATATTCCTGGAAAATCCCGATTTAAATCCTTCGATTGCCTTATTTATCAATGCCTCATTTTCAATTAACAAATCCGGATAATTCTCATAATAATATTCCGGTACCCTCATTTCAATATATACCATAGCTGTATCGTAATTTTCATATTGGGTATTAAAGACCTCCATCGCCAGGCTTTTTATTTCAGGTAAGCCAGCAGGTATTTCCCCGGAAGCCATCAACATATCCGTAAATTCCTGCGGTGGCAGATAATGATGAGATGGCCGGTTGTGACAATCAATACAATCCATTACCCTCAATTCCAGTGTGTCTATGGCCTGCCTATCAAGTTGCTCATTTATATCTTCATAGATAATTGTATCGCCTGTCTGATTATTTATATACCTCACCCAGGGCAGGAATTCCCTGTCTGGTGATGAAGAGATATATTCTACCTTTATGTCAGGATTGATGTGCCAGTGTATCCCTTCACTGAGGCCCAGTGTACTATGTTCAGGTCCTGTTTTCATTTTAAGCTGTATGTCCCATTCAGTGTTATTGCCATCAGCGAGAAAGTGTTTTTCAGTATGCAAGCGATAAGAATAGAATTTATTGGGCCAGTGACACCGTTCACATGTTTCGCGTGCAGGTCTCAGGTTCTCCACAGGTGTGGGAATCGGACGGGGGTAAATATTTGTCAGAACAGCGTAAACCTGGTAAAGTCCTGACAGCTTACTCCTGACAAACCAATCGGCTCCTGACCCGACATGACATTCAACGCATGCAACCCTTGAATGAGGCGATTCCTGGTAAGCAGTATATTCAGGTTTCATAACTCTGTGGCATAACATACCGCAGAATTCGTTTGATTCGGTATAATGAAATGCCTCATAACTACCTATGCCCGTCAGGAAAAGGAATATTACAGTTACTATAACAAAAAGGGCCAGTGCATTCCAGTGCTTTTTATTATTAAGGTCTATTTTTAAACCTCTCGACAGTTCTTCGCCACTTAATATCTTAAGTTTTTTATTCCTTCGTATCATACCAACAGGTATGAGAATTAAGCCTATGATGAGGAATACCGGAAGTACTATAAAAATAAACAGGCCTATATATGAACTACCAGCGTCAAATATTGACATGGTTAAGAGTGAAAAAATAATCAGAAGCAGGCTTATGCCCGAAATTATGCTACCTGCTAATGATAGAGGATTATAATAAGAACTGGGAAGTTTCATTGTTACCGGGTATTTATTAATTCAGCAAGATAATAAACAATTCTCAGCAGACATTCTATCATGATATATATGATGGTAGCTTGCCCTTATGACAAGGGATTTGTAAATAGGAAAAAACACCCTGTGGTAAACCACAAGGTGTTAATAATAAGGTATGTTGTAATTATTTATTTTTCCTCTTCTTCCCCTGATTGTAACTCTTCGGTTGCTTCCTCAAGCTCTTTAGTGAGATCCTTCATGGTCTGTTCAAGATCTTTGCTCGACTCTTCGATGGTCTGCTCCCACTCATCACTAAAGTCATCCATAAACCTTTTTGCAGTCTTTTTGGCAAAGAAACCAACTATAAGGAATATAGCCAGTATTACCGCCAGGATGATCGTAATTATTTTTGCGGTTCCTTCCTTGCCTTTCAATGACTGGTTGAGTGCATGGTAAAGCATTAACAATCCGTACAGGTTAATAACAAATCCAATTAACGACCCTACTCCCCCACCTATAAATCCAAATAGTGCGCCAATAGGCATCAGCACCATCATTGAAGCTGTCACTCTTGCATTAGCCTCATAATCAGTCGATCCTCCACAGATAGCTGAGATAATAAGTACTATTACAGCTCCTATGAATAAACCGATCAGTGCACCAACAACTACCCAGACGAATGCCATAATTCCTATTGCACCACCAAAGATTCCCAATCCTGCTGCTGCACCACCTATTTTTAATACGCTCCAGAGGAATGTAAAAATACCCGCAATAATCCCATAGATAAGAGCTTTTACAATAGGTACACCGAAGCCACCTGTCACAGGCATCTCTGCAAAATATGTCTTGGGCTTAGTCAGTGAATTAATTGAGTCCTTAATAAACTGGTTAAAGTTGAACGATTCATTGCTCATGGTAATAAGTTTTAGTTACAAATTTTCTATTATGCTTATTTTGAGAACTACTAAAATACAAAATTTTATATGTAAAAATCTTTTTTCTGTACAAGAAATTTTTTTACATGCTTTAATACAGTCTTTGCTAAATTATTTCTTATTTTGAATATGATTCGCGGTTAATGTAAAGTATATTGGAGACAAAGCAATGATATTACATGAAAATTATAATCATAAAAAACTCAAAAAGGATACTTATTTCAAGGAGCTCGAGAAACTCCAGCTCGATCTGGTAAAAATGCATGAATGGGTGAAATCGACCGGATACAGGCTTGTAGTTATTTTCGAAGGAAGGGATGCTTCAGGTAAGGGGGGTGTAATAAAGAGAATCATACAACGTCTGAATCCCAGAATATGCAGGGTGGTTGCACTGGGTGTACCAACAGAACGCGAGAAAACACAGTGGTATTTTCAGAGATATATACCTCACCTGCCTGCAGCCGGAGAAATAGTGCTTTTCGACAGAAGCTGGTATAACAGGGCAGGTATTGAGCGTGTGATGGACTATTGTACGGAGGAAGAGTATTGGGATTTCCTGAGATCATGTCCCAGGTTTGAAGAAATGATATTACATTCAGGTATAAACCTTGTGAAATACTGGTTCTCTGTAAGTGATGAAGAGCAGGAAAAGCGTTTTCTGGAGCGCATAAATGATCCACTGAAAAGATGGAAATTCAGTGAAATGGACCTTGCTTCAAGAACCAGATGGGTAGAATATTCAAAGGCTAAGGATGAAATGTTCATATATACCGATACCAAAGTAGCACCATGGTACGTAGTTAATTCTGATGATAAACGACGAGCGCGACTTAACTGTATACATCATCTTTTATCACTGGTACCTTACAAGGAGCTCAAACATAAAAAAATCAAACTACCTCTTGTTAATAAGGAAGGTTATATAAGGCCTCCGATGTCTGAACAGACATTTGTTCCTGATGAATATTGAAAGTTGATACATGACGGTGCTGGGCTGTGCCCGCTGTAGATTGGCGTGGATCGCAGACCCACACTATTAAAGGGGGCGTGGATCGCAGACCCACACCATCGATAGGGAGATCCACGCCAGCGAAGGTGGAGCCTTCCCTGCCCTCCGACTCCGTCGGACGAAGTCCGAAGCTTCAGCGGAGGAGGGAGCTATTCTTTATTAGCCACCTCCCAGAGGTTAAGGAATCCCAGCTTTATTATATCCAGCATCTTCTCCCAGTTAACAAACTCCACCTCATCATTGGGAGTATGGTAATCGGGGTGCATGGCAGCCATAAAGGCAATTATCGGTACTCCATTCTCAGAGAAAGCAGTATAGTCGCTACCACCACGCGGATTCTCCTGTCCCCTGTATTCAAAGTTCATTTTAAGGCCGTAATCCGTAACATTTCTTTTGCACATATCAAGAATTTCCGGATAATTGCTGTTGTATGTAATCCCGACATTCAGTCCTTCCTCATCCCTCTCAGCATCCCTGGCTATCATATCAAAATTCAGGTAAAACTTACATTGGTCAATT
>Ga0209536_100017395_pt1 | contig 10187 bp, 8 predicted proteins | sample DeeMarSeWOR28_12_FD_187461 | JGI IMG/M metagenome (GOLD analysis project Ga0209536, IMG submission 187461) | Marine sediment microbial communities from White Oak River estuary, North Carolina - WOR-2-8_12 (SPAdes) (version 2) | ecosystem: Environmental > Aquatic > Marine > Intertidal zone >... | reverse complement strand
AGGTGGCAGCCGCGACAAGGTTGACTGTGATGGCAGCCGAGGGAGTGTAAATGTAAGCTTCCTCGACCCCTGTTGGCGCGCTGAGCGTCTGATCAGCTGAAGGAGAGCTGGAGAGATGAATTTGAAAATCGGATGCGTCGGTTCAGCTCCGCCCAGTTGGAGGCCCTCATCGGGTTTTACCAGGAGTATGCAATCCCGAAATACTCAGTGACAGACCCGGATCTTGACTGGGATGGTATACTGGACTACCTGGAGACCGATCCGCTTGATCGCGATTGCGATGGGGATCGGATCTGCAACGGCGAAGAGATCGCGGGCTGTGGAGGCAGCCTGGATTGCCAGGGGCACAGCCAGAGCCGTATCGTTCAAACTGGCAAACGCTCGATAGCCCAGGTTGCGAATATATTGGGTGATCGACAGGAGGACAACCACATCCTTGGAATAGCCCAGACCGGTCGCAGTTCCGCTCAGGGCCGAAGGAACGGTTTGGATCAGGTCGTGGTCCATTTCCTGGGCCACAACGATGACGTGATCCAGTCCGGACGGGAGTTCGTTTGGTTTCTCTACCTGAGTCCGGGCGCTATATTTGTGGGTATAGAGCCATCGTTCATCGTACGGGGTGATGCCGACCAGATCGGCCCCAAAAACTGCGGCCACCCGTTTGATCTCGGCGCTCATTTCTTCCGGTGAACCAACCTCGAGCCTGGTCTCCGGGCCTTCTCCCTGCACGGTGAACTCATCGAGAAATCCTTCCCGGCGGTCCTCATCTTCCTTTAATTCCGCAAAGATGTCGGTAACGTGCCAGGCGGCGTTGCGCAGGGCATAATCTTTCTGGGTAAAGCCGTCAACCTGGCGCCAATGCTTGAGTGGTTTGCGGTAGGTTTCATAGAAACGTTCCGTCTTTTTTGAACGAACGGTTGGGTCCCAAAAAGAACGGCTGAAGACGTCGTCACGCTGGCTGAAGCGTCGGAACGTTTCCAAAATCTGAAAGTCGGCAAATTGATTGGTTTTCATCCGTCTTTCCGGTTCGGGACGATCACCCTGTTTTTTTGTGTTGTTAGAGTCGGCTGGGTTGGACATAAAGCTCCGGAAATCGTTGTGAAATGGGTTCCATAGCCGGCTAGGCTCGAATGATCAAAAGATCGTAACAATTTAGGCGACTGGCACGTTGGCGCATAGAGAGACACGTTGGCTTTGGCAATGTTGGTCTAGCGACGGCGAGAAGTGCCAGCCACCTCTGGTGTTAAATAGATACAAAAAGCCTATCCCAATTCCAGGATAGGCTTGTGAGTCAGATTTGCCTGACCTGCCGGTCTACTCGTCCGGTTCTTCTGCCGTGAGTGATTGGGGACCGGACAGGTCAAAATCACTGCCGATAATAACCCTGAAATCCACGTCGCTCTTGAGATTGGGGCTGCGCCGGATATTTTCTTCTTCTACCTCAAACAAAGTGCTCAACAGTCGCAGGGTGTAGGCTTTGCTATCATCATAAACGACAATGACCGTGTGGGAGTAGGTGTTGGTATCGGCCGGGCCGAATTGGAGGATGTTGAACCCCTGCTGTTTCAGAAACAGGGCGGTTTGAGAAGCCAGACCGGGAATATTGGTGCCATTCTGGACGACTAATCGGGCGTCTTCCTGGCTCAAAAATGCTTTGATCTCTTCCTGGCGTTGAACGTTTTGTTCTATTTCTTGAGCCCGAGCCTGGGCCTCAGCCGTCTCGGCAGCCTCAACCGCCTCCACCTCGGCGGGAGAAGGCTCCTGGGGATCAAGCGCTTTTGATTCCGCAAACATCTCGTCAACGACCACCCGAATTTTGTCACGCAGCGGGATCAACACTTGCGCCCCGGTTTCAGGGACGATGTAATCGTAGGTGTAGTTCGTATCGATTACCGCAGTCTGAATATTATCCTGATTGATTTCATCGCCCAGTTGAGATAATTCCACAATGTCGATTAACTCCAAGTTGGTCTCAAAGGTCCCCGACATCGTATTCCATAGTTCCGGGATTTTGGGAACCATATTGAGTTGCAGGGCCTTATCTTTAATGGCTAGCAAGACCGCCTGCTGCCGCTTGGCCCGGGAGAAATCTGAGCCGGCCGTGGCCCGGGTGCGAGCGTAGCGTAAGGCATTGTAGCCATCGAGCGTATGGTTTCCTGCTTCGATATAAAACGGGTCAAACCCGTAGTTGTTATCGGGAAACGTGGGATCGTCAATAGTCTCCGGCACGTAGATATCGATGCCGCCCAATGTGTCCACGATCTGGCGAAATCCGTCGAAGTCTATTTGGGCATAAAAATGGACCGGCACACCCAAGTTATACTGCACCGTGCGCATGGCTAGAGCCGGCCCACCACCCGGATACCCATCCCGATCACCAAAGAAATAAGCTTTATTGACCCGGTCTTCGTTGTAGCCGGGTATGGAGACCCACAGGTCACGTGGAATGGACAACATCCCGGCCGTTTTTGAGTTAGGGTCAACCGTTACCAGGATCATTGTATCGGTCCGGGAAAATGTTTCGTCGGGACGTTTGTCAATACCCAAGAGCAAAATGTTGACCCGCTCGTTTTGCTCGTAATCGGGTAGCGGCACCCCGGTCACCCCGGTTGCGCCCGACTCCCCACCTCGCACCACCGGCAGGGCCAGCGGCATAGTGTCATCTCCGGTGAGGGGCAGCGCAGCCAATGGCAGGGACAAGTCAACATAAGGTAAGGTGGGCAGTTCAGCCCTAGCTACCGCATCTCTGACCGCATAATAAAAGAGGTAGCCGACATAAGCACCACCCACTAGAAAGACCAGCATCATACCCAGAACCATGATGCGAGTCAAAAAGGGTGGCAGATTTAGCTGTTTGTGTGATTGAGTATGTGTCGCCATAGTACCGGAATTATATCACGGTCATAACTACAGGCAAAATGCTTAAGCCTTTTGGCTTACGTAGCCGCGGCCAAGGAAATTCGGCGCTTTTTGGTATCACCTGCAAAATCCTAATACCATCTCTAGGTCAGACCGGATGATGTGAAATGACGGGCGCGGGTGGTATTTGAAACGCGAAATCTACGAAAAGATTGAAAAACACGAAAATTTTGCCTGAAATTTCACCCAGCCATCCGTTTGAGAATTTTCCTTCTCGTGACCTTCGTGTTTTAGATTGGCCTATTCCCAATCCGGCGCATCAGACATTTGAACTTGGGCTACCGTTGTTGCGGCCTTGAGTAACCTTATGATATACTCGGTTTATCAAGATGAGCCTATTTCAGTTTACTTACCTGTAAGGAGGTCAAATTATGCGAGGGAATGGGTACAAACATGTGGTCGTGGCAATCCTGTTCGTGTTCCTGTTCGGCGTAGCGCCGGCCGGGGCGCAGGGCGGTGATTATGAATTGGTCATCCTGCACACAAACGACGTGCACGCTCGCATCGATCAATTTGATGGGAGTGGGAACACGTGCGATGAAGATGAACTGGCGGCAGATGAGTGCTTGGGTGGTGTTGCTCGGCGTAAAACTGTAGTAGATCAGGTCCGCGGCGAAGGTGGTAACGTGGTGTTGCTGGATGCCGGGGACCAATTCCAGGGCACGCTGTTCTACAATCAGTATAAAGGCGGCGCAGCTCAGGAAATGATGAATGCCCTCGGCTATGATGCGATGGCCGTGGGGAACCACGAGTTTGATGACGGGCCGGGTACGTTGGCCAGTTTCATCCGGGGCGCAAATTTTCCGGTATTGAGCGCCAATATAGACGCCAGCGCAGAGTCTGAATTGGCCAATTTGATCCAGCCGTACAGTGTGCTGGAGGTTGGAGGCGAAAAGATCGGTGTTGTTGGGTACAGTACCGAAGATACAGCCATTCTGTCTAGCCCCGGTCCGAGTGTAAAATTCACAAACATCGAGCAGGCCGTGCAAAGCGCTATTGACGAGTTGACCGGCCAGGGCATCAATAAGATCATTGCGGTCAGTCATGGTGGCTTTGGCAAAGATCGGGAAGTGGCCCAGAATGTGACCGGTCTGGATGTGATTGTGGCTGGCCATACAAACACTTATCTGTCCAATACAGATGAAGAGGCCGAGGGTCCCTATCCGGTCGTAATCAATGCGCCGGACGGCAATCCGGTCCTGTTGGTTTCTGATTTCACCTGGGGCAAATATCTGGGCCGCTTAGACGTAATCTTTGATGAAAATGGGGTTGCCACCAGTTACGCCGGGGGACCTATTCTACTGGATAGCAGTGTGGCGCAGGATGCGGATATCCAGGTCAGGGTTGAAGCGCTGGCCGCACCGCTGAATGAGCTAAAGACCAGGGTGGTTGGTACTGCGGCGGTTGATCTGGATGGTGAACGCTCCAGTTGTCGTTTTGGCGAATGTACGATGGGGGATCTGATTACCGATGCCATGCTCTGGCAAACTCAGGGCGAAGGGGTCCAGATTGCCATTACCAATGGCGGCGGTATCCGAGCCAGCATCGAGGCCGGTGAGGTAACGGTTGGCGACGTGTTGACCGTGCTGCCATTTGGTAACCTGATTTCTACCTTTGAGTTGACCGGTGCCGAGGTGGTTGAGACTCTGGAGAATGGCGTCAGCCGGGCTGAGAATCCCGAAAATGAGGGAACCGGCCGATTTCCGCAGGTGGCTGGCTTACACTATAGCTGGAATCCAAACCAACCGGTCGGGTCGCGCATCATCAGTGCTGAGGTTCGCAACGCGGACGGTTCCTACAGCCCCATCGACCCGGCCGCTACCTACAAGGTGGCCTCTAACGACTTCATGCGCAGCGGTGGCGACGGCTATGACGTCTTTGTTGGAGCCCGCAACGCCTACGATTTTGGGGCCGCACTGGATGAAGCCCTCCAAGCCTACATTGCGGCGAACGCACCGGTTTCGCCCCAACTCGAGGGCCGAATTACCCAGGTCGAAGGAGCTGCTCCGGCTGAAGCGACTGCTCCAGCTATGGAAGCGGCAGCAGAAGCACCGGCAACACTGCCTGCGTCTGGCGGGGTGATTAGCCTGTTGCCGGCTGTGATTTTGAGCCTGGCCGGGATCAGTCTTACCGGAGCCGGCCTGTGGCTGCGTCGTAAGAAGTAAGTTTGTGTAAACAGATCCAGACCCTAAAGGTCTTTGAGACCTTTAGGGTCTTTTTTACCGATAAGCACGGGCTGAAAGAACGAACCGTCCAGGCGCCGGACCTGGTGGAAGCCTGCGCTGGTCATTAACTGAATGAGCTTGTCCGTACCGACTGCGTAGTATTTTGTGCGCATCACGTGGGTGATGCAATCAGAGCCGCCCTGGTCTTCAACAAAGTACATTGCCAGATCGTAGATTGAACCTTCAAACTCCCACACTTGAAAAAGAAGGTAGCGGGTTTGTCCCTCGATCCGGAGGCCATACGGTTTGACCTGCACCCCGGCCCGTTCTTCCTGATCGTAATCGCGAACGGAGATTAGACAGCCCCCGCCAGGGCGCGTACAGTGATAGAATTGGCGGAAGGCCGCCAAAATTTCTTCATCGGTCAGCAAGTGGGGGACAGCGTTGTCGCAGGCGATGACCAGATCGAACTGCCGCTGGTGATGCGCGTAAGCCCGGCGCATATCGGCTACTGAAAAAGTAATGGCCAAATTGCGCCTGGCTGCTTCCTGGCGGGATCTTTCTATCTCCGTGGCCGACAAATCAGACGCGGCGAGGCGATAGCCCAACTGAGCCAAACCAAGCGTTTGCGTTCCGATGCCGCAGGCGACATCAAGGATCGTTTCGACCCAATCTCCCCAATGCTCCTCTATGATCTTGTCCAACGCTTGGGCTTGCTGCTCGATGCTGGCTTCCCAATCAGGATAGATCAAATGGTAAAAAGGAGCCAATTGTTGGTAGAAATTTTCAACGGTCATTTGCCCCTCCATTTTCAAGGCAATTCAGTCACCATTCAAAATTTGCATATTTTCACGGGTTATGTAACATATTAGGCGATCTTGCAGAATCGCACGTGGGAACTGGCAAGGGGGAGAAGAAGTTGTTACTAGCAACTTTGGAAGGAGATGCGTTTCTGATATGAGTCTTAAATTACCGGTAAATAGGATGATGGAGAAAATGGTCGGTTTGGTCGAATGGGTGACCAATGGACGCTGGCAAATAGTTCAATCGGATCGGGTCGATGAACTATACACCGAAATCTATCAATTGGAAAAAACGTTAGCCAAGGCCCCCACCCGCCCGATGCGCGTGCAGAAGCCCAAGTCACTGGAACCCATTACCGAACAACAAAAGATTATGGATTTAGCCGGATAGATTGACCCGGTTGGTCGATAGGCACATCTGCCAGGCAGGGGTCTCACCTTAATTTGAGGTGGGACCCCCGTTTTTTTAATGAATTGTTACTGATATGCCCGCAAGTGACAGCAACCTTGGCTGAAAATTTAACTTGTTTTTAATTTACGGTTGTTAGAATTGAACAATTAAGGCTTGGAATGTACCCAAAATCCTTTCTATCACAATTTTTTTGATTTGGAAGTATCGGGGTGCGTCCAAAAATTTTGGACACCTTCGGCAGGGGGAAATTGGGGGGACACTACCCACACCTCTCGTCCTCCTACAATGTCGGACACCTCAGGGTATTGACATATTCCCATAAATAGCGTATACTGGTATACACTGGTATACATTGGTATATACCACGGGAGAGGGTACAATAAATATGTATCTGGACAAGCAGCATCCTATACCTGTTTATCTTCAGTTAAAAGAGTTGTTGCGAAACCAGATTGAACAGGGGGTTTATCGGTCCCATCAAAAATTACCTTCTGAGCGGGACCTGTGCCAAATTCACGATCTAAGTCGGATGACGGCCAGACGAGCATTACAGGAACTGATTGACGAAGGTTTGGCCTACACTCGTATTGGTAAAGGCACATTTGTAAGTGACCACTTAAATAATAGCAATCAGGGCGTAACCTCAGTTAATAGCTTAATACAGCCAAACGGTGTTGACCTGGCTGATAACGTAATGGGTCATTATCAGCAGAAACTCGCCAATGAGCTATCAAGATTTAGTTGCGTTGACGCAGAACGAGTTATTAATGAGGCCCTATCGGCATTCTCGCTCGAGTTAGTAGCTATGGAACTTTTTCCGGCGGTCATCCGGCAACTCGAGCAGGATTGGCAGCAGGGCAAAGTCAGCCTGTTGGCTCAAAATTACGCCATCACCACCCTCCGCTCCTATTTGACCGCTATGTTCAATGCCGCGACCCCCTCCGGATCTAGCTCAAAACTGCTCCTAGCCTGTGCCCCTCAAGACCAACACGAAATAGGGCTTCTACTGCTGGCCTTGGGTCTACGACGGCGAGGATTTCGGGTGATTTACCTGGGACCAAACGTAACCGCAACTGACTTTCAGCAGGTCATCGATACTGCCCGTCCTGAAATGATCTGTTTTTCTGCCGGAACCGTGGAGTCGGCCAGAGTTCTAGCCAGCTTGAGCCAACAGATGTCAATGGCTAGGCAAATAGACAAAAATGCCAATGAAACTGGTAGTTCGCTGGCGCCGCCTTTTGCGTTTGGCGGTGGAGCCTTTGTCAAGAATCGGTCACTGATTCCCCAAGTACAAGGGTTATATTTAGGCGACAAAATTCAAATTGCGGTGAAGAGAGTTCAAGAACTGGTTGTTGGAAGAGTCAACGGATCGTTTAACCTGGGATTAACGAATCAGGGTTAGAATCAGGGTTAGAATCAGGGTTAGAATCAAGATCAGAGTAGTAATCATAGATTGTGAGTTGGGGTAACTCAAGAGGATATACTCCATGTTAGATAATGATTCTCTCATCCCCCTGTTTCCGCTAAATGTGGTATTGTTTCCGGGAATGATGTTGCCCTTGCACATTTTTGAAGAGCGCTACAAGCTTATGGTGCGGGAGTGTCTAACCGGCGACCGCTTATTCGGGGTGATACTGGCCAAGAACAAACGGGCGCAAGCACCGCACGTGGTTGAGTTGAACCCGGATGACATCTACAATGTGGGAACAACGGCTCACATTAGAGCAATCGAGAATCTGGATGATGGGCGAATGAACCTGATTACAGTTGGTCAGGACAGGTTTATTATTAATAATATCCTGCCGAGCAAAGACGATTTTCTGATTGGCCGGGTGGGGCCGCTGGTTATGGAAGATAACGATCAGGTTCGAGTTGAGAGTATGGCCCAAAAATTGCGCCCCCTGGTAAGACAGTACATAGAGCATTTAGGCAATGCCTCTGGTGAAGATTTGTCAGGTACGGTTCTACCGGCCGATCCAAAAGATTTGGCTTTCCTGGCCGGGGCCGCGATGCAAGGACCATTGCCCGATAAACAGAAGCTACTGGCATCCGGCACCCTGACCGAACTGATGGCAAATGCTACCAGCATCCTCGACCGGGAAGAACAGATTCTAGCCTATATGCTCAGGGCTTATCACGCCCACCAGGAAGTAGAACGATTACCGTTTGTCGATTACTCATTGAATTGAGTAATCAGGCAAATTTCGGCAAAGGCGCTTGAAAAAGTTACGTAGAAATACCATTCAATTATGAGGTGAAAATTATGGCAACCACATGGGCACCTGATGAAGCGCTGTTTAGATTAAGTATCGCCGATCTAGCGGCTACTGCGCCCGTTTCTCCGGCTGAGGAAAAGCGTTTGATCAGAGTGATGGTTGACGGTAAACAAGCCGCCAAGCGGCTAAACCAAGACAAAGAAATCGATCAGGAACTGCGGGCAAAATTAGAGGCCAAAGTAGATGACGGGGCTGAAGCCCGTCGAACGCTAATTCAGGCGAATGGCCGGTTGGTTATCAGCATTGCCAGCAAATATACCGGGCACGGTTTGAGTCTGGCCGAACTCTCCCAGGAAGGTGTTCTGGGATTGATCAGGGCTATTGACAAGTTTGACGTGTCCAAAGGGGTCCGCTTGAGCACCTATGCCAGCTACTGGATCCGGCAGAGCGTTAGTCGGGCGGTGGCCGTGCAAACTCGGGTGATCCGACTCCCCGTCCACAAAGTGGATCATCTGGGTAAGATCAAACGGGTAATGGGCCAGTTGACTCAGAAGTTGGGCCGGGCTCCCGAACTGGAAGAGATTGCCGCCCAAACCGGCGACGCACCCGAAGATATCCACAACTTACTCCAGGATGGGCAGGAAACACTCAGCCTGGAGGAGCCTGTTGGGGACGATGGCGCCACCCTGGCCGACTTTGTGGAAAACGATCTGACCCAGGCCCTGGAAGATCAGGTTGATTCTATCTTGCTCGGCCGGGAGATTCGCCGGGCGCTGGCCGGCTTGACCGCTCGCGAAAGCCGCATTGTGGAATTACGGTATGGCTTGCGTGACGGTCAGCCGCTGACCTTGCAGGATGTGGCCGAACGTTTTGGATTAACCCGTGAGCGCATTCGCCAGATCGAGAAGGAAGCGCTGGCTAAGTTGCGGCAGCGAGATCAGGCTAACCGTCTAATCGGCTTTGTCAACTAAAAATATAGGACAAATTGCACAGCAAAGCCCTCGGCCTCCTTCAAGAAGCCCGAGGGCTTTTTTTTCTTGGCAACTTTGAACGTTAACGGTCTAGAACCTGTCCCAAGATCCAGCAAAGGTGGTCGCTTGCGCGACGCCGTCGGAGGCCGCCGGGCGTAGGAGCCCGAACCACTGGCTCTTGGTTGCTAACCAGTCAACGCCTGTATTTCTCGATTTTCCTGAATCTGGGTCAAGTAACTATGGCGTAGCTGGGGGTCCTCTATCTGGGCTGCCTGCATCTCCAGATAGTGTTGGGCCTGCTGCAGAACCAATTGTGCCTCGCTAGATTCTTGAGTGGCCTCCAAAATGTGGTAACTGGTCAAATAAACCAGTGCTGGATGCTCAAGACCCCAGGCGCCATGCTTATCGACAAAAGCCAGGGCGTGTCGAGCACAGGTGCGGGCCAAATTCAAATCGTTGCGAGCCAGGGCAATGCGGCCCAATTGTACGGCGCAGTCGATCAAGGTAGCCTCGTGATGGAGATTGCTCTCCGTTTTCATCGCCTCCTGCAAAAATAGCCTGGCCTCTTTGAACCGTCCCAGTTCAATCAGGGTCCAACTATAATAGATGAGCGTTTTGCCCAAGGCCACAGGGTCTTCAAATTCTTCCTGTAGCCTGGCCAAAGCCTGTCCCAGTAAGCCAAGGGCTGCCTCATATTCTCC
>Ga0209536_100017394_pt1 | contig 10187 bp, 10 predicted proteins | sample DeeMarSeWOR28_12_FD_187461 | JGI IMG/M metagenome (GOLD analysis project Ga0209536, IMG submission 187461) | Marine sediment microbial communities from White Oak River estuary, North Carolina - WOR-2-8_12 (SPAdes) (version 2) | ecosystem: Environmental > Aquatic > Marine > Intertidal zone >... | reverse complement strand
TTCCGGGGATGCCGGCAAGGTTGGCTGAAAGGGTGAAGATGTCCGACAAATACATGGTCAGGGGGTCGTCGATTTTCTCTCCTATTTTAAAAGCCGCTGTGGGCGCCACCGGACAGGCGATGACATCACAGCTTTCATAGGCTTTTTTAAAATCCTCAGTGATAAGGGTTCGAACCTGGGATGCCTTGCCGTAATAGGCATCGTAATACCCTGCGGAAAGACAGTATGTACCGATGATGATACGCCTTTGAACCTCCGTACCAAATCCCTGTGATCGCGTGCTGCGGTACATATTCATCAGGTCCGTGTTGTCTCTGTTGCGAAAGCCGTATTTAACACCGTCATATCTGGCCAAATTGGAGCTGGCTTCCGATGGTGCAATGACATAATAGACGGCCACCGCATATTGGGTATGAGGCAAAGAAACCTTCACCCGCTTGGCACCCAGTTCTTCAAGGACCCCAACGGCGTTGCTTACCGCCGACATCACGGCCGGGTCCAACCCTTCGGCAGCACTGTATTCCTCAGGAATACCGACGGTAATCCCTCTCAGGTCGCCGTCGAGGGCTGATGTATAATCCGGCACATCCCTGGGCACCGAGGTGGAGTCGGAGTTGTCATATCCGGCAATAACGTTCATTAAAAAAGCACAATCGGTCACGTTTTTTGCCAGTGGGCCGATCTGATCCAATGAAGATGCAAAGGCCACCAGACCAAAACGGGAGACCCGCCCGTAGGTGGGCTTCATGCCCACAACACTGCAATGGGAAGCCGGCTGCCGGATGGAACCCCCGGTATCCGACCCCAACGCTCCCAGACACATATCGGCAGCGACCGCCGCCGCAGATCCGCCGCTGGACCCGCCCGGAATGCGGGTAAAGTCCCATGGATTGCGGGTAATTTTGATTCCGGAGTTTTCCGTGGATGATCCCATAGCGAATTCATCCATGTTGAGTTTGCCGACAATCACCGCACCGGTGTCTTTCAGCTTCCGAATAACAGTTGCATCATAAGGAGGCACAAAATTTTCAAGGATTCGTGACCCACAGGGTGTCGCAAAGGCTTGGGTGCAGATGAGGTCTTTAATGCCAAGTGGAATTCCGGTAAGCGGCAAACATTTACCCTTGGAAATCGCTGCATCCGCCTGCCCGGCCTGCTGCATGGCAAGCCCTTCTGAAATGGTAATATAGGCGTCTATTTTACCCTCAACCGCATCGATTCGATCCAAAACCGCCCGGGTTAGCTCCCGGGAAGATATTTTTTTGTTTTTTAAAAACTGATGAGCTTCGGCAATAGTCAATTCATATAATTCCACTATTTCATTCTCCTATTAAACGGGGACCTTTGAAAAGCACCAAACTTTAATTAAATTCCAAATTCCAAGCACCAAATTACAAATAAATCTCAAATTCCAACACCAAATGGCCAAAACATCCACCGCAATAGTATCGCACCGCTTCGCAAACCGTGAACTGCCGGAGATAATACTGTTTGGCACAATTGTGGAAGGATCATTTGTTTAGGATTTTGAATTTGGCATTTTGATATTGTTTTGCATCTCCGATCTATGCCCCATGCCCCACGCACTATGCGCTCTCACTCAATTATTTTCGGCACGACAAAATTCCCATCCTCCTTTTCAGGAGCGTTGGCCAATGCCTGCTCCCGATCCAGAGGCTGCCTTTGTTCGTCTTCGCGAAAGACATTGGTTAAGGATATCGCATGGGATGTCGGCCGGAGACCTTCCGTGTCGACCTCATTGAGCTTTTCGACATATTCCAGAACATCCCCAATTTGCCCAGCGAATTTTTCTATGGACGCCTGGTCCAGATCCAGCCGTGCGAGATCAGCTACATATAAAACCTCGTCTTTTGTTATTTTCATAACTATCTCCGTACCTATTTTTCGACCAACATCGGCTTGAGCCCCGTTTTTTTCAACTTGTTCAGGGTGTGTCGGGCTGAAGTCCTGCTTTTGTACTCCCCGACCCGGACTCGGTACCAGATGCCTTTGCCCGGTACCTTTCCGATGGCCCGATAAGCGTGAAATCCCTTCTTCTTGAGTTCAGCCACCAGCCGATCGGCATCCCGGGCGTCTTTCACCGAGGCAGCCTGGATGGTATAGGTTTTGACCGATGGGCCGGTCTTGCTTTTGGAAGCAATCGGTGGCTTTTGAGACTGTTTGGTCGACCCCGTTTGCGGTGGTTCGGCTTTTCCGATGATTTTTTTTTCAGCTTTACTGTCAATTGCTGGAGGAAGTTTCTTTTCGGGTGGAGGTTCTGCTTTTTTGCTGATTGACGGAGAAAGCTTCTTCTTACCGATTTGAGTATCTTCACGATTGTCTCTCAAGGCTTCGTAAAAATCAAGTTTGGTCTTATCCTTTACAATGCCTGATTTTCCCTGGTTTCGCAGCTGTTCCTTATTCTTGAGATCTTCCCTGGAGGCCTCCAGTTTTTTTTGAATTCCGGCCATATCGAATTTGATAGGCGCCGTGCCCCTGCCAACCAGGACACCGATGACAAACATCCAGGCACAAACAAAGAAAATGAAGCAAACCCAGCCGGTAATGGCTCTGCGGCTTAAAACTAGAAACGGCTTTTTAGGCAAGGATACTTTTTTATTTTTTTTCATCAAACGATCTCTTTTATGCCGTAACTTTTAACCATAAAGGCTTTTTTTTGCCAAGTCAAGCACCTTTCCCCTGGAACTTCAGGGTGTTTTTGTTCTGTCCTATCTAACGAATAATATCAGCGGCTTGAAAGAAATTTTGAGAAAATGCCTCCGGCTGAGATATTAAAGAAGCCATGTGACACTTCATCCCGAGGGTAACTGCCGGAACCATCTACAAAGCAGCCAACTGGATTTATGTGGGCGACACCAGGGGCTTTCGAAATTAGAACAAATTTAGCGTACCATTATAAAATCTCTAACTTGTAAAATAAAGTATCGGTATCGGTTAGACCCTATCAGAAATATTTTTATATTGACAAATATCTGGATTAAGACTAATAGTAGGCTAAGTTTAAATATTTTGCTGATAATCTTTAAATCTAACCCCAAAATATCGTCTTGGCATTCACGTCAAATGATGCATAAATTGCCCTGGTAGGGCTTGAGAATACTCTGACTAAACAAAATGGCAGAGTCGCAATTGACTCTGCCTTTTTCATTTTTTGTTACGGCTAAGCTTTAAATCATGCGGATTGTGTTCTTCTAAGCCTAGTATTCAGGCCTCGTAAATTTGACATTCATCCACTTAACTGCGACAAAGGGAGGAAAAAATGCTTCAAAGATACGACATATCCATGGATAATGACGAAAATCGACTTTCAATTAGAGAATTTGCAGCAATTGGGCGAAAACCACGGAAAAGTGAATTTTACAACTTCACCCAAGAAAATTTCTCGCTGATTCATGAGGTCGACTACGATGTTGATGTAATTCGTGCTGCTATTCAAGAGGGATCGGAGGCATTAATTTCAGAGCTCCGATCCGATGATTTTTTCCCTATTGGTTCCTGTTCGAAAATCATCGCCGAAAAAGTGACCGGTTTATTCGATAGCAACACTGAACCCGTTTCTGAAGTGTTTTTTGACGATAGAACTCTTCTTTCTACTTATAATGAAGAATAAGGTACGACCTGCACTTGAAGAGACGAGGCATGTAAAAATCTGCAGTTTGATACAAAAGATCAATAATTCGCTTGCTATTGGCCTAAAGAAGTGTTATCTTAACGCCATCAATTAAGCCCCGTCTTATAAAGTCGGGACGGTTTCTTTCTGAGGGAACAATCCATTTGTCAAAGTGGCATCCTCCAGTTTGCGACGTTGAAAATTTTAAGAAAGGAGAATGTTATTATGACTAATGGAACTGTTAAGTGGTTTAATGACCGAAAAGGGTTCGGATTTATTGAGCAAGAAGACGGACCGGATGTTTTTGTTCATCATTCAGCAATCAACTCATCCGGTTTTAAATCTCTCAATGAAGGCGACCAAGTTTCCTTTGACATAGAGCAAGGGCAAAAAGGTCCTGCTGCTGCAAATGTCAATGTGATTTAAATTTCGTTTCCGAGAAAAAAGGGCATTCTTCGAATAAAGAGGAGTGCCCTTTTGTTTCTTTTGAACTCATACCCGTCCGATCCGTAATTACCGGATCTTAAACCCTAAAAAAATCCTGTCCCAATTCCTTTTCTTTTCATCACCATCAAGAATAGCGACCTTCGAGGTGACTATATGGCAAAATCACATTATTCATTTAAAAAGCGCAAGAAAGAACTAGCAAGGAAGCTTAAACAAGAGCAAAAAAGACAACGCAAATTCGATAAAGATACAATAGAGCTGAAAGAGGCTATAAATAAGTCTGAGGCTCCAGAAGTGGCTTTAGACAGATCCCAGGATCAGGTACCAAATCCGCTAAAATAGAAACGCGAATTTGTTTTGGCCGAATCCGATTGGGGGAAGGATGTAATCAAATAATCATGCATACGCTGATTTAAATCCCACCAGTTTTTGCCCTTTTTCATCCCATAGCTTTAGTCGAAGACAAGTAATGCTTTTACGGATGGTAAGCGGTTCAACGTCCAGAAAAGCTTTCGTATCCTCGTAGGCTTTTTGTAGATTATAATTGGGAATGCGGGATCTAAGATGATGGATATGATGTAATCCGATATTACCGGTAAACCACTGGATCACTTTGGGGAGTTTATAGAATGAACTCCCGTGAAGTGAGGCCTTTATTGGATCCCACTGATCATGACGCGACCAATACACCCCCTCGAATTGATGCTGGATGTAAAACAGCCATACGCCGATTACGCCGGCAAAGAAAATGACCGGGAACTGAATCAAAGCATAGGCCTTAAATCCGATGGTGAGACTTGCTATCAGTATAATCATTGCGATGGCGGCATTGGTGATAATTACACTATTGCTTTGACGCCTCTTTGACCCTTTGTGGGGGTATCGGTAAGATACAAGAAATAAATATGCAGGGCCGATGCACAAAAGAACAAAGGGATTTCTAAAAAACCGATACCAAAATCGTTTTGGTTTTGACGCGCTGCGAAATTCCTCTGCCGTCAAGGTCCAAACATCTCCTTTGCCTCTGCGATCAAGGTCACCGAAAGTGTTATGATGCCATCCATGGGATTTTCGCCATTCTTCATAGGGTGTGAAGGTTAACACCCCGCAGAGGTAACCTAAAACGGTATTGGCTTTTTTGGAGGCAAAAAACGATTGATGTGCACAATCATGGAAAAATATAAAAATTCGAACCAACAGACCGGCCGCCAAAACGGAAAGAGCCAGTATGATCCAGAAAGAATAACCTGCCATGTAACTTAAATACATCAGAATACATAAAATTATGTAAGGAATGAAAGTATTTGCAAGCTGCCATATAGCCTTCAGTAGATTTGGCCTTTCATATTTCCGAATCGCTTGTTTGAAATCTGATTGGGTACCATTCGCCTTTGTGGGAACCATAAAATCCGGCATATCCTATCTCCTTTTATCTTGAGATTGGCAGAATCAAGATGAATTACACACATTGGGCCATTGAGGAAAAAGGGACTCAGTTTTCAATCATTGAATTTCAGATTAGCGGAGAACAAGAGATGTCAGAAAGGGAGATCTACAAAAACAAGGATCACGGTTGATTAAAGAGCGAGTCGTTTCTGTATTCAGTTATTTATTGTTTTTTAATCTAATTGTCAATAGGAAAAGTATATATCCGCATCATTGGTTTTCAGAAATTCAGATGCATCCTGAGCCTGACTAATAACAAACTCTACCTTAACTCTGATCTTGTATTTGCCCATTTGATAGCCTCTCATTTTTGAATTGAATTTATAAGCCTACTGCGCTATCAAAATAGTGGAATATTTTATAGGGGTTGTCCCGTGCTTTTTTCAATATAGATCTGACTACAAATGTAAAACCAATTCGCTGGCGCTCATTTTATAGCTGGAGATTTTAGTATGAAAAGCCGTTTTTTCTGCGTTATTAGCATTTGTATGGCGCTGACTTTGGCACAGGGAATCTGTGATCCATCTGCAGCTCAAGTCAATGATAATGGTGAGGATCACGCTACGGGTGACAGGTCCGTTCCAAAACAAACTGCGGCATTGCCGGGCGAGGGCAAAACCGTTTCAATGGCCCGCGCTACCTGGGATACGGGCTGGTTTAAGGCGGAGATTTTCAAACAATTGCTCGAAGAGCTGGGATACTCGGTTGATGGGCCCAATACTATGGATAACCTGCCCTTTTTTCTGGCTGCGGCCCGGGGCGAAACCGACTTGTGGGTCAACAGCTGGTTCCCCTCTCATAATAGCTACATCGAAGACAACCGCATAAAGGGTAGAGTTGAACCGGTTGGCTTCCAGGTGAAAGCCGGGGCGCTCCAGGGTTATCTCGTTGATAAGAAATCCGCTGAGATACATGGGATCACCAATCTCAAGGATTTTAAAGACCCAAAAATCGCCAAAATATTTGACAGAAACGGCAACGGTAAAGCCGACCTTATCGGATGTAACCCCGGTTGGGCTTGCGGCCAGGAAATTGAGCATCATCTTAGCGCATATGGGTTGAATGATACCGTGGAACAGGTTCAAGGGGATTATTCACCGATGATGGCCGAGACGATTGCGCGGTATAAACGGGGGGCGCCTGTTTTTTTCTATACCTGGACTCCCAATTGGACCATCGGCACCCTGGTACCGGGTCAAGACGTGGTCTGGATTGAAGTCCCTTTTCCCAGCCTACCCGAAGGACAGAAACATGCGGAAAATCAAATCACCGTCAAGGGAATCTCCGGGTGCGGGACGGATCCCTGTGCCATGGGCTTTCCGCCCAGCGATATCCGGGTCGTCGCCAACACGAAGTTCCTGGAGCGAAATCCGGCTGTCAGACGCCTGGCGGAAGTGGTAGAGATCCCCCTGGAGGATATTGATGCTCAGAACGCACGGATGATCGACGGGGAGGACGATAATGACGACATTCGTCGCCACGCCCGGAAGTGGATCCACAAAAACCGGGGTAAAGTAGATCAGTGGCTGAAAACGGCCAACGCCGGCAAAGCGCTGCGCAAAAGAGCACCTTTGACGGCAGAGGCAGTCGAAGTCAAGAAGAAAGAAAAAACACTGCGTGTGGCCACTAAGCGTTTAGAACCTTTTGTCATCTATCAAAACAGACGATACACCGGTTTCAGCATTGAACTGTGGGAAAAAATTGCTGACGAGATGAATATCAGTTATGAACTCTATGGGGTCAATACGATTGCAAAGCTTCTTGACGAAGTCAAGCGCGGCGCAGCCGATATTGCGATTGCCGGAATCGGCATCACCTCTAAGCGAGAGCAGACCCTCGACTTTTCCCACCCCTTCTTCGAGTCGGGTCTTCAAATAATGATTTCACAGGAATCTAAAACGCCGTTGGGAGCTATTTTCGCCAAAGTCTTCTCCATCCTCTTTTCCCCCGGACTCCTCTATGGTGTCGGCTTTTTTCTAATCGTCCTTTTGGTTGCCTCCCATATTATCTGGCTTTTGGAACGGCGCCACAACCCCCAGTTCTCAAAGGGCTATTTGCATGGTATCTGGCAATCCATTTGGTGGGCCGTCGTTACCGTCACCACCGTCGGCTATGGGGATAAGACACCCAAGGGAAGACTGGGACGATTATTTGCGCTCATCTGGATATTGGCAGGTTATTTTGTCTTTGCCTATTTTACGGCAAGTGTGACCACCACCGTCACTGTCCAGGAATTACGCGGGGCTATAAGCGGGCCGCAAGACCTCTTTGGCAAAAAAATGGCCACGGTTGAAAGAAGTCCTGCGGCGGAGTATCTCGCCGGACAGGGTTTAACAACTGTAAAACTAGCGGATATAGAAAAAGCCTATTATCTACTGGAGGCCGGAGAGGTGGATGCAGTGGTCTATGATGCTCCTGTGCTGCAGCATTATGCCTTAAAAAAAGGCAAAGGGAGGGTGAAGGTTGTGGGTCTTATCTTTCAGGAGCAGAGTTACGGTATAGCGCTTCAGGTCGGCAGTCCGCTGAGGGAAGAAATCAACATTGCCCTACTAAGACTCGTAGAAAGCGGGATCTACAAAGAGATACACGATAAGTGGTTTGGTTCGTAAAAATAAAATCGTGGGACGATTTTATATAACGCGCCAGTGCCACTCCTCAGGCGAAAGGTTTATCCGCAGGCAGTTTGAAGGGTAAAAGTTCCTGGACCTATTTGAATACAATCCGCGTTGCCCCGCTAAAACAAGATCTTCACCCTGCCCTGTTAAATTGCACGAACACACCCTCTAGAGATTTAACAGGGCAGGCGGTGGGGGGATTCATATATAAAAAAAAGGCCTTCTTATCTATTTTGCATATTTCGGTTTTCTCACAACCAAAACTGAACACTTTGAATATCTTATAATTTTTGAGGCCGTGTTGCCAAATAAAAAATCCTCAAAGGCCGTTTGACCATGGGTTCCGATGACCAGCATATCTGCGTTAATTTTTTTCTGGATACCAATTATCTCTCTTGATGGTATTCCTCTGAGAACTGCCGTTTCAATGTCCATTGTTTTCGCCTGGGGGAACTTGTCCATTTGTTGTTCAAAGGAGTCTTTACAATTTTTCTCCAAATCTTTCATAATCTTCTTTTGACCTTCGGTATTGAATCGATCCAGCTTAAAGATGTCAGGTGAGTCAGCGACCACATGAATAAGATGTATTTTCGCATTACATGCTTCGGCAAGATCAAGCGCCTTTTGGAACGCTAAATCGGAATAATCAGAAAAATCGGTTGGAACAATTATATTATCGACGTTAAACATGAAACCCTCCTATCATTTTTAAATTCACAATGCATTTTAGGTCTGGACCACCTCGGGGAAATGCATCTGTGCTGATGAATCCGGATCCCCAATGCATGCGATCCTTGTTAGATCCAAATCCCCTCATGGTCACAGACATGCTCCACGGAACCTGCTCAGGGTGTTCTTTGCAGATCCGGTCCCGTTACTTCAGCCAGGACTCGACGACTTTTGGATTGGCGCGCATCCAGCGCTTGGCATTGTCATAGGGGTTGCCCCCCATCTCGTTCCACAGCAGGAGTTGCTCCATTTCATCAGGGGACCAGTTAAAGTTGTCTAAAAACTTATAGACTTCGGGCATGTCCTCCTTTAATCCTTTGCGAGCCAGGGTATGGATGTTATCTCCGCTTCCCCAGACGTTTTTGGGATCTTCGAGGAACTTCAGCTTCCAGCGTCCAAACATCCAGTGCGGCGTCCAGCCCAGGACCACGATCCACTTTCTCTTCTTGATGGCGTTGGCAAGCTCGGCGGTCATGGAGACTTCGGTTCCGGGGATCAGCTCGAAATCTTCCAGGCCGTATGCCGGTATCAATTTTTCCCGCATGATGGTCATCATACCCGAATCCGACTCGATGCCGATGATCTTTCCGTTAAATTCATCGTAATGATCTTTTATTTCCTCGATCGAATCGATTTTCATATATGGCACGGTGTGTTGGCCGTCTTGGGCCAGAAGCCAGGTGCTGGAGACTTGGGGAACCACCAGCCCGAGTCGCCCTCCCTTAAGGTTTGGCCCCAGGTCATCGATACCGTCCTTGTATTTGTCATAGTAAGTTTGCTGTCCGGGGAGCCACGCCGCCAGCATGGCGTCCTGGGTTTTATTGGTGATGGCCTCATACATGTCTGTCACGCTCATACGCTTGATGATGCATTTGTGGCCGAGTCTCTCTCTGATGACGGCCTTCACCAGATTGGTGCTGGCAATTTCCGAGGACCAATCCTCATAAGCGATCCTGATCGTTTTTTTCTCCGCATATGCCGGTGTGCTCGACCATGTTAAAAAAATGGCCAGTGCAAGCAGGAGAACGATGGGATTTTTAAACCAGTTATTTTTCACAACGAACCTCCTTATTTTGATTTTGAGAATATACGGTTGTTATCTTAAGCTTTTGCCGCGTTCTTTGCAGCTTCCCTCTCGGCCAGCAGTTTTTCAATTATCGCATCCGGGTGTTCGTGGATGTGCGGAAACATCTCTTCGCGATATTCTTTTAAGCCCTTCTGCAGACTCCAGATCATAAACAATATTACCAAGCCGAAGGGCACGCCGGACAGGGTGACGGCCGTTTGGAGTGCCACCAGTCCCCCGCCGAACAACAAGG
>Ga0209536_100017393_pt1 | contig 10188 bp, 10 predicted proteins | sample DeeMarSeWOR28_12_FD_187461 | JGI IMG/M metagenome (GOLD analysis project Ga0209536, IMG submission 187461) | Marine sediment microbial communities from White Oak River estuary, North Carolina - WOR-2-8_12 (SPAdes) (version 2) | ecosystem: Environmental > Aquatic > Marine > Intertidal zone >... | reverse complement strand
TTCTTCAAGAGTCGTAATCCTGTGGAGGGCCCTTGTTTCCGTATTATCAAGTCATAGAGAGACCGCAGTTTCTTGACCTTGTCACGTTGTCGGTACTCCAGTATGCTGATTCTCCATGCAAGATATGGAACTGCTCCGCCTCCGTGGGGGAGAATGAATCTAATGTTTGGGTTTCTGTCAAGCACGCCATTATAGACCATGTTCGCGACAGCTCGAGTGGTGTCAAAGGGCCACTCGATGTGAACGACTGGGACATCGGGCTTCCTCATGTCAGCGAATGGCGGGTCATCAGGATGAACAAAGACGACTGCCTTGCGTCTGTTCAACTCAGCAAAGAACTCCTCAAGCTCAGGATCTCCTAGGTAAATTCCATCAGAGTTTGATAGTAGTACAACACCATCGAGATGAAGTTCATCCATTGCATACTCGAGCTCTGCAAACGCTGCATCTATGTTGGGTAAAGGCATGGATGCCAATGCACCAAAACGAGCAGGATGTTTTCGTATCATCTCCGCGAGATAGGCATTTGTCTTTCTGGTCAAGTCTGTGAAGAACCCGTTGTTCTTGATATGCAACCCCGAAGCAGGGATTGAGAGAATCGCCTTATCTATTCCCACCTTATCCATGTCCTTCAGGCATTCTTCAGGATTATATGTGGGAATAGGTACTCCCGAGAGCTCTGTGATACCTTTCTCTGCAAGAGCCTTCACATAGAAATCTGGTATGAGGTGATGATGCAGATCAATCCAATCATAGTCGTCTGACATTTTCTTAACCACGCTTATTCGAGTTCGACTCGAATTCATATTTCCTGTGGTTCTAGAGACTTATATAATTTTCGAATATGAATCGAATTCGAATTCTTTATATTTAGAACCGCCATATTCGGCATGAAGATGAGAAAATCCAAGGCAAAACAGACAATCGTTGAAACAGCATGGAAGCTGATTGATAAGAAGGGTTACTCGAACCTTAATGTGAACGAGGTTGCGTATGTCGCGAAAGTGAGTGTTGGAACACTCTACTATCACTTCCCGAATGGGAAGGTCGACATCCTTGCAGAGATCATGTCGCAGAAAACAGCAGGTAATGTGGATAAATTCAACGAACAACTTGGTGTGGAGAAACTCCTAGAGAGGGGCATGAGCCTCGAAGACTCACTTCGGTGGATTTTCAAGAAAGTCATCGAGTTTCGTAGACCGGACCGACAATTTCTCTCAGCCATCCAGAGTGAGATGTTCTCTAATCCTGACGACTACATGGATCTCATCAAGAAGTATCAAGGTACAGAGGGACTGCAACAGGCATTGGGTATACTATCAGAGGTAATAATGAAGGCATCAAAGCCTGAAGCGAAGAGTCTAGGCAAGATGGGGGATACGCAGGACAGGATTCAGAAAGTCATAGGACTCATGATGATCTACCAGATTATCTTCCCAGAATACTTTGGTAATGATGATGAGTTTGTGGACTTAGCTTTGAGAGTATTCCTTGAGATCTTGAAATCATGAGTGCAGTGATTGCAGAGTTATCTTGTTCAATTTCTCTCCTTATTCAATTCCGGGTTTGACTTAGTTCTTGCTGAGGCCAGAGAGATTATATTCAGCAATGGTTTATTCTATAATAACATACCGACCAGTCGGTTTTATTTGTTGGACTGGTCGTGTTAGGACGATGTTAGGAGTGCAGACAGATTCGAAGGTCAGTATTCTATCAAGCCTGACTTCATTTCGACCTATGCGACGTATTCTGAGACTCATCACTAGAAAGTGTAGCACCGATGGAGATACTCATCTCAATGTTGCTCTGGATCTCATTGCTGGAAGGAAAAATACAGCTTGTAGAAAATGCAGGATCTCAGCACTGCTCACTCGTGCAATTTTGGCGGTGGGTGCCAAGGCCTTCGGAACAACCCCAGAAGTTGTACATGAAGGTCTCAAGGACATCATATTCAGAAGATCCATGTCCAGTATTGTCAATGGGTTGGCGAGGTTTGGAGTGACCAAACCATTCACACCTGGAGCTCCATTTCAGGTAGTATGGAACGTGACCAGAGCGTGCAATCTGAAGTGCAAGCACTGCTATGAGAACGCAGGTCAGAAAGGGATAGATGAACTATCAACAAATGAGGCGCTTGAAACCATTGACAAATTGGCCGATGCAGGTGTTGTGTTCCTAGCATTCTCTGGTGGAGAACCTACAGTGAGACCAGACATTCTCACCCTCATCCATAGAGCAGCTGAGAGGGGAATGTATGTTGCTGTTGCTACAAATGGGATATCATTCTCCAACTCTGATAGGGTCCGATTGTTCAAAGATGCGGGAATGAAGTTCGTTCAGATCAGCATTGATGGTGCTAATCCCGAAACCCATGATGAGTTCAGAGGAGTGACCGGGGCCTTTGAAAAGACTGTTGCAGGTATCAGGAACTGTGTATCAGAAGGTCTCTTTGTAGAAGTGTCAACTACAGTGACACATCACAATATTGGTGAAATACATGATGTAATCCAACTTTGTGAAGACCTGAAGGTCAGGTGGCTCATGTTCTACAATCTCGTTCCAGTTGGGCGAGGACTAGAGCTGATTGATACGGATCTCACACCGGACGAACGTGAGTATCTATTGGAAGTCCTGTGGGAACGAATCACCAATCGTCGGGATACATCATTAGAGGTTCTAACCACTGCTCCACAGTTCGCAAGAGTTGCATACTATGCAAATCACGAGAATGTGAGTCAGGATGAAATTATATCACCAACCCACTTCAGTAACGCGCGACTGCCATCTCAGATGAAAGGTTTGACAGAGTTCATCGGTGGATGTGGCGCAGGAAGGTTCTATGTTTCCATAGAACCAAATGGTGATATCTATCCTTGCGTCTTTTTCCCACATACAGAGGCAATGAGGGTTGGCAACATTGTGAGAGATGACTTTGAATCAATATGGATCAGTTCACCTCTCCTTCAGAGGTTGAGAATCAAGGACCTCCTGAGTGATGAATGTGGAAGTTGTGAGAAACGGTATATCTGCGGTGGCTGCCGAGCACGGGCAATCGCATATTTTGGAGATGAGTTGGCTCCAGACCCCGGCTGTATCCATAACAAGAAACATTGGGACAGGCTATCAGGAGTGTGCACTTCTGAGCTGGAGTTTCTGTTGCGCGTTTCCAGTATCGAAGCTCAAGCAAATTTCATGGAGGGATGAAGATTAGCTAGAGTCTTGCTTGTTGTCCCTCACTCCAAGTGCGACATCAATGAATCATTCAACTACACAAGTCCCCCGCTAGGGATTGGATACATTGCTAGCTATCTTAGAAAGTTTGGAAATCACGAAATAAAAATACACGATGGGCTCCTTCAAAACACTAGGGTTACAGATTTCGCAGAAACCCTATCCACCTACTCCCCTACTGTGGTTGGTATCAGTGGACAAACAACTCCCTCCATCTACGATGTATACCAAACCGCAAAAGAGGTCAAGAACCATAACCCTGCAATTCTTGTTGTTGTCGGAGGAGCCCACGTGACCTTCCAGGATGGACAGGTCCTTAGAGAGTGCCCCGAGATTGACGTTGTTGTCAGAGGGGAGGGAGAGGTGACCATGAGTGTCCTCCTAGAAAAAGTCGATCAATTCCAACAGCACGACGGAGTGCTAGGAACAACGATTCGGAAAAATTCCTCCATTATTAGAAATCCTGATCGACCATACATCTCCAATCTAGACGATGTCCCATATCCAGACTACGTCGCATTGAATCTTCGAAGTTATTTTCCACGTGGAAAAAGAATAGCTCCCATGATAACAAGTAGGGGTTGTCCATATCATTGTACTTTCTGTTCATCATCACGAATAACAGGAAAACGGTGGAGGGGCAGGTCTCCTGAAAATGTCTTGGAGGAAGTCAAGATGTTACAGGAGGTTTATGGTGTAGAGGATGTTACCTTCCTCGACGACTTGTTTACGTTCGACCATCAAAGAGTTAGAGAGATTTGTTCACGCATGATATTGGATGCAGATGATATCGGATGGACATGCTCATCTAGAGCAGACATTATGACAAGACATCCTGAAATGACTGACTGGTTGAAGAAGGCGGGCTGTCATACTCTATACATCGGTGCTGAGTCAGGTAGTCAGAAGATTCTCAACAGGATCAAGAAAGGAATACGTCTAGATCAGATAGTCAGTGCGGTAAAACGTGCTAAGCAAGTCGGTCTAGAGGTGGTGCTTTCTTTCATTTTGGGAATACCTGGAGAAACAAAGGAGGATATTCGTTCCACGATTGACTTCGCTTGCAAGTTGGATCCAGATCTTGCCCAATTCACAATCTGTACACCTTATCCTGGCACACCAATGTATGATGAAGCGATGGAGAAAGGTTGGCTAGCTGTAAATGATTGGTCGGAGTTCACAGTTCTCGAGCCTGTGATGGACCTACCAAATCTGTCACGAAGTTCAATCAAACAACAGTTGAGGCGAGCATACTATAGGTTCTACACAAGACCCGGATTCATCTGGAGGCAAATCAAAATGAAGAATCTCGATATCTTCAGGGTGGCATTCAGAAGCGTGTTCAACAGATTTAGGAAGTGATGACCAGAAAGCGTGAAACTAATGAGGCGGCGGATGATGTAGGATGGATGGTTATAATGACAGAGCCGGACACCAAGGAGAACATTGTGAGTGAATCGTTTCGACAGTTCATCAATCGGTCATATCACAAAGTCAGCATTGATAGTATCTGTGCTGAGCTGGGCATATCAAAAGGCGCAGTCTTCCATTATTTCAACTCAAAGTATGACTTGGCATGTGAGTCACTTCTACAGGGGTTCAATAAACTCTGGAGTCCTCATCTCAAACAGATCATTAGCAAAGGTACGCCTCAAGAAAAACTCACGCAGTTCATACGAAGTTCGGTTCAGATGTTCAAAGAACACCCAACGCTTCGTCGGTTATCCTATGAGGTATATGAAGAGGGTAATAATAGGAAAGATCAGTGTATTGAGTGGTTGAAATCCTATCAAGATCATATGAAACTTGCTTCTAAGCTCTACGAAGAGTGTGGTGTGACAAATCCAGAGGGGAGAGCTCGAGTCTTAATAGCAGCTTTAGAGGGGTTCTCATTCTTGTTTATATCAGAAGAATCCGAGAAGCGTTTGGATACTGAAACTGTTTCCAACGACCTCGTGGAAATGTTTGTTCCTTGATTCTCTCTCAAACATTATGCATCACGAGCTGTTCGAATAGAAATATCCAACTATCTTCTCAGACCATTCGAAGGTTTATTAGAAGGACACACAGCATTCCCAGTGATTGTAGAATTGGTGTTAATCTTGAAGCAACTCTATGAGGGATGTTCATGATCAGAAAGAAAGGATTTGACACAACACTGTATCTCTCAGCCCAGATCAGACAGATTATGGAGCGAGTGAATCAATTTGACACACTCTATCTTGAGTTTGGAGGTAAACTCAGATACGATCATCATGCCTCGAGAGTTCTTCCTGGTTTCGATGTTGATACAAAGGTCCAGATGCTCAAACAACTGGGGAACGACATTGAGATTATTCACTGTATCAGTGCAAAAGACATCGAGCGACGAAAAATAAGACGTGACTTTGGTCTGACTTATGACGACCAGATACTCAAGGACATAGGCGATCTGAAACAATTGGGTCTTGATGTGTCTGCTGTGTTGATTAACAGATATAGAGGAGAGCATACATCTGACAAGTTCAAGCAACGCCTTGAAAACAGAGGGATCAGAGTAATCGTCAATTCTGAGATTGCCAACTATGTCACAGACTTGGACAAGGTAGTCAGCGAGGAGGGGTATGGGAAGTTCAATTACTTGGCGCCTGAAAAGAAGATTGTCATTATCACTGCACCGGGACCTGGAAGTGGGAAGATGAGCTTCGCTATGAGTCAGATCTATCATGACAGGCGAGAGGGCATTGTGAGTAACTTTGCGAAATTTGAAACTTTTCCAATATGGAACCTACCTGTGGACCATCCAGTGAATATTGCGTATGAGGCGGCAACAGCGGACATTGGGGATTACAATTGCCTTGATCCATTCCACAAAGAGGTCTACAATATTGAGGCAACAAACTACAACAGAGACGTTGAGAATTTCGCCATCATCAAGAAGATCATTGAGAAGATAACTCCTGCTGGAGACCCCTTGGCAGATATCAAGAGCCCCACAGACATGGGAGTAAACATGGCTAAAGAAGGAATAGTTGACGACAAGGTTGTGAAACAAGCAAGTATTGATGAGATTGTCCGAAGGTACTACCAATACAACAGAGATTTCGTTGAAGGCAATGTCACACAAGACACACTTGACCGCATAGACAAGATTATGGTCAGAGTGTCGGCAAAGCCAGAAGACCGTTTTGTAGCAATCGAAGCGCACAAAGCTCTAGAAGAGAGTTCGAAGAAACCAAAATTGCAGCACAAAGGAATGCACACTGGAGCAGCCATTGAGATTCAGCCTGATGACAATACTTCTATCATTCTTACAGGAAAACGGTCAAGGATTCTGAATTCGGAATCTGCCGCACTGCTCAATGCTGTCAAACATCTCGCGGGCATCCCAGACGAGATTGATATTCTTTCGCCCATCATCATCGAGAGTATAATGAAGCTCAAGGTACAGATGGGAGTGATAGATACCAGTCTCGATGTCAAGGAAGTTCTTGATGCACTGGCTGTAAGTGCGGTCTTCAATCCGAACGCTTCAGAATGTGTCAGTGCCTTGACAAGTCTACATGGATGCGAGATGCATAGTACTCATCTTGTTGGGCGGGGATGTGAGAAGGCTCTCAAAGAATTGGGTCTTAACCTGACAACAGATGCTAGAATCCCATTGGTTAGCAATTGGTAATACATGGTGCACGACATTCATTGACTAGAAAATTCGACAGACTCAAAATCGCATACACGAATAATTTCGTGAAAATCGGTTAAATATCTACAATCCAAGTGTATACTGGTAATGATAATGACCTCAGAATCTGAAAATGTGTTGAAAGCTCTCTCAAGCTCGACGCGTAGGACAATAATGAAGCAAATCTCAGAGAAGGGTAGTGCGACCTATACTGAGATTATGCATGTGCTGAACCTCGATCCATCTCTCATGAGTGGTACCTTCAACTATCACCTGAAGGAACTCAACGAGGCACGATTGATTGAGCGAACAAATGGCGAATACAGGATAACTGACCTTGGAAAGCGAGCTCTGATACTTGTAGACCAGGTTGCAAAGGACTCTAAGGTTGACCAATATGGTGTCCTCTCAGCTGTGATGTCTATGAGTCCGAAAAGAGAACTCGAACTCTTTGTAAGCCAGATGGGGATGATGGTTGGAACTGTACTTACAATCGTCAGTCTCATTCCTTTTGCACTTGGATATGGCTCAGGAACTCTGGTGTACTGGATAGCAAGTATTTCTCTGGTTGCGTCCTTCCTTTTGGGAATCGGATCCACTGCAAAGATGTTAGGAATTCTGAGAAAACTCAAGGTTGGTTTTTCTGTGGTCTTGTTCCTTGGCTCCAACTGGTTCTTCATCAGATCCCCCAATAGGAATAGATTCTTCTTTATTACATTGTTCTCAGTTGGGGCTGTTGTGATAGGAGCCCTAGCATTCATACTCCCATTCTCTGGAGCAATACCACTCTTCTCACAAGTGTGGTACACCTTGATCTTGAGTGCTATAGGTTCCGCTCTTTTGACCATAGTATTCTTCATCGGTGCAAAGAGAAACGCTGACCGTTTGGAGGAGATCAACGGTGAGCAATGAAGAGAAGCGTGAGGAGATAGACCACGTTCTGGATCTGCTTGCGAAACCTCTCAGTCGGTATATCCTTTCTGTGTTGGCGGGAGTAAATCCAGGATCGTACAAGGAACCCATTGATGTCCAAGATGACATCTCCAATGAAGATGAACAATCAAGGAATTAACACAAATCCCAGAATGAAGTTGTTAAGGCTATGTGCAATAATCGGACCCACAATATTCCTTGTCCGATATGTTATGTACCCGTAGAAGAATCCAATCAAAGTTGTGGCAATAACATATTGTGCACCTTTCAGAATATGAACGAAACCAAACAGGACGGAGGAAACCACAAGAGCTGTCTTCCATCCTTTCCAACGCAGGATGGAAAAGAAGAGTAGCCCTCGGAATAGTAACTCTTGAGCGGGTCCACTAAGTGCAAAGCAGTAGATTAGTTCTTGAATCACAACTACCGGACCAAGTTCAGTCGAAAGGTGCAGTCCTTGGCTGTATGTCTGCATGACAATGAAAGCTATAATGAAACCTAGGGAGAGTGAGAGACTGTCCGAGATATTAGCTTTTGAAAGTCCGAACTCAGACCATTCAAATGTGCTCTGCTTCATAAGGAGGAACGAACCAATGATGTAAATGAAATAGATGCCATAGTATGCCAGCTGAACATCTTGCAGAATATCGAGAAGAAAAAGAAACACCACAAAAACAATAGGTACAGTAAGAAGAAGAATGGTGCCAATTAGTTCTCGTACACTGTCTTGTTCCAATCGAATACCTCTAATCGTATTTGGTTTTTTTAATTAAATCGTTTTTTAACTAAGCAAGTTTTTATTGAAAAATCAAAGAGGGTTTTCAACTCATTTCACTCCGTCTTGTATGCGAATGACTGATTAGCGTAATCTGGAACTCGTGAACACATACGTTTTGGAGGAATCATTGTGGACATTCTAGACCTTGTAAAGAAACGCAGACACATTCACTTCTTTGATTCGGAACCCATCTCTAACGAAACTCTTGGGACTCTGTTTGAGGCAGCAAGGTGGGCCCCATCAGCAGGAAACCTTCAGCCTTGGGAGATAATACTCATCAATTCTGAAGAAGACAAGGACAGATTAGTTGGTGCTCTAAAGAAGAAGGAATACATACGTTCAGCCCCAGTCATCCTTATCTTCTGCGCCGACTTAAATCGTACAAGGGAGAGATATGGAGAGAGAGGGACATCCCTCTATGTGATCCAAGACGTAACAGCAGCAATTCAGAATGTTCTTCTCACTGCGACTGCACTCGGGCTCGGATCGGGGTGGGTCGGCGACTTTGATGAAGAGGCCATCGCGGATCTGTTCAGACTCCCTCCAAATGTAAGACCCTTGGCACTCATCATGATTGGGAAGACCAATGAGTATCCTATTCCACCATCGCGAAGAAAGATTCAAGACTTCACTCACATGGGTTTTTTCGGGAACAAACCACAGCACTTCTAGCTCTTGAGGGCTCTTAACTTCTCGACGAGTTCGATGGCTTTTGCATCTCCATGCTTTGCGCGATATGTCAAGACGCCAATCCGTACTACGGCGTTTCTCTGACCAATAGGATTGTCAGGGTCGAAATGAGTAGTGGATATCTCACACGGAAACTCATTGCAGAGACCGCAGTGTGAAGCATTCTTCTCTGAAGCACACTTGAATAATCTGCATTCACCCCACCATGGATTACCCTGTGTCTGCGTGCACCCTGCGCAGGGAGGGTCGCCCTCACCCCCATAACTTGGACAGCCATCGCAATAGGCTCCGCACGCGTTCAGTACGTTTATCTTCATGATACCAGAAGCGTGGTGTCTTTCCAGATAACTATTTCAGATTGAGCCAGTCATCTTCTCTTTTAGCGATTATTACTCCTTTAGAGATCAATCTTACTCAGAGTATTCAATACGATATTCTATGTCCCATAGACAGTTGGTACATCTTCTGAAGGAGTTTCCAAATGTTGGGGCATTCTATGACGAATAGATAGTGCGAAAGCGTAAACTGAGATTATTGTCAAAGGTATGTGTAGTATTCCATTCCAGAAGAGCAGCTCTGGGAACATGACGAAGTTCGTGAGGAAGTTATAGAAACTAATCACGATGCCTATCGAGCTTGTCACCCTCAATGTTGCGATATTTACAGCAGGATAGAAGAGGATGAGAGTTGAGAGGAATACAGGTGTCATCATGCAGAACGCAAGACCAGCCATATTGTTCAAGAGTAGAGCAGGGTTAAAGTCTAGGATCATTGTGTCTACATTGATAGGATACCAGAAGGCTAGTACTGCCAATGGAATCACCCAGACTTTAGAGCGGTCAAACTGAGGAGCTTCAAAATCGTTCTTCACTGCCACGGCATCCCAGAACCAAGT
>Ga0209536_100017392_pt1 | contig 10188 bp, 10 predicted proteins | sample DeeMarSeWOR28_12_FD_187461 | JGI IMG/M metagenome (GOLD analysis project Ga0209536, IMG submission 187461) | Marine sediment microbial communities from White Oak River estuary, North Carolina - WOR-2-8_12 (SPAdes) (version 2) | ecosystem: Environmental > Aquatic > Marine > Intertidal zone >... | reverse complement strand
CGCCAGTAATTGGTCATCGATGTTCAGTGTGGTTCTCATGAGTCATCTCCCTGATCAGTAGGCATAATATATGACATCAAATGATGATATATTAGATGCGCTGATTGCGCAAGGGCGTGTCGTTGAATAGCGCTTGAGCTACAGTGATCTACAGCGAAAGCTGACAGAGCTTGCCGATTGGCCGTATAAGGTTTGTAATTTTCAGTGACAATTAGCAACCATTCCTGAACATGGTATTTTTCATGGTATTTTTCATGGTATTGTCAGCTGTGCAAAAAATAATTTATTGAATTGAATGTGTAAAAAGGGCTCATTTACAATCGAGCGGGAGTGAGCTGGATCTGACAGGTGGTCGTGACTGGCAATGTCACCTTTTTCTGAATTATTTCACGCTTCGATTAGAGGGCACTGCAAGCTACGCTTACTTTGTCGTTCCGTTATTAATCGGGTTGGATCGAGGATAAGGGAATTAACGCCGCAATTCAAAACCGTGGACCGATGATCGTTCAGGAGCCGGTCTCGAGAGGCGCTGGTTTCGCAGATCAGATTGCCCGGTTGAACGCAGGCGCCAGCTCAAAGAGGGTTTCAATGAAGAACAAGAATGTTTACCATATGCGCGTCCATCCCGTAGGGGTACCGTCGCCTCGATGTAGTGCAGCCTTGCCATGCCTGACTGGCCACACCTGTGTTTGAGCTGGATAGGATAGAGCGGTGCGCCGGGTCTGTCCCGGATATTTTTGACTGAACAGAGCAACAACAGATGCGCTATTTTCAATCCTCACTCTTCGTCGCCGTCGTCTGGCTACTGCTCTCTGGTCATTACTCCGCGCTTATTCTATCGTTCGGTGCAGTGTCATTGCTGATTGTGATCTGGTTCATGTGGCGCATGGACCGGGTCGACGAAAGCCTGGGCGTTCTGCCAATGCGGCCGCGCATGCTGTATTACCTGCTGTGGCTGATGTGGCAAGTGGTGCTGTCCAACATTGATCTGGTGCGGCGCATCTGGGATCCGGCCTTGCCGATACGGCCCACCTGGCAGCGGCTCGATATAAAGGTCACTTCCTCACTGGCCAAGACACTGTACGCCAATTCCATCACCCTGACGCCTGGCACCCTGACCACGGATGTCAGGGAAGACCACTTCATGGTCCACAGTCTTACGCCCGATGGTATAGAAGATCTGAGAAAAGGCAGGATGGAAGAACAGATACAGCGCCTGGGGATATGATCCAATGTTGACTGTCGCCATTGTCGCCATCATGGTCACCATGTTCCTTGCCCTGATAAGGACCTTTCTCGGTCCGACCGAATACGATCGCATGCTCGCGGCCAATTCCTTTGGTACCAAGACGGTATTGTTGATTGCGTTGGGTGGACATGCCCTGTCGTGGCACAGTTTCCTCGACGTGGCCCTGCTCTATGCCCTGGTGAATTTCGTCGGTACGATAGCGGTAATGCGTTTCTTCGAATACAGCAATGCGTCGGAAGAGCGCGACGACCCGGGTGCGGCAGCATGATGGTGATCCTTGAATGGCTCAGCGGTCTCTGCCTGTTGCTTGGCGGTGTGCTGTGCATTACGGGCGGGGTGGGGCTGCTTCGTATGCCGGACTTCTTCTCGCGCGTCCACGCCTCCGGCGTTACAGAGACCCTGGCCGCACCGCTGCTGTTGAGCGGGTTGCTGTTGCAGATGGAACTGTCGCTGGATTCCGTGAAGGTGATCATGATCCTGATTCTGGTGCTGGCCACCAACCCTACGGCCACCCATGCAATGGCGAAGGCGACGCTGCACGGCGGCCAGCGCCCGCTGGAGTTCGCCAATGACAAAGACATCGGGGGAGACGGCTTATCGAAGCCCTGATCGACATCACCCTGCTGGGTTTTCTCGTCATGATCGCGTTGGCGGCCATTCTGCTCTCCGATCTGTTCGCGGTGGTAATGCTGTTCGGGGTATACAGTCTGTTGACTGCTGCATTGTTCATGGACCTGGATGCGGTGGATGTCGCGTTTACCGAGGCGGCGGTCGGCGCCGGTGTCACCACCGTGCTGATGCTGTCCAGTCTGCATCTAACCAGGCGCTGGGAAGCCTTGCCCAGGCGTAAACCATTGCTGGGTCTGCTGGTGATCGGCATTACGGGGGCTGCGCTGGTCTATGCCGTCCTGGATGCGCCCCTGCTCGGCGATCCCACGGCTCCCGTGCACCAACACGTGACCCCCCGCTACCTTGAACAGGGCGCAGAGGAGGTGGGTGTGCCGAACCTGGTGACCGCGGTGCTGGCAAGCTACCGGGGCTACGACACCTTCGGCGAGACCGTGGTGATCTTCACCGCCGGTCTGGCGGTGCTGTTGCTGCTTGGCATTCACGAGGATGCTCGCATGCGTCCGGGCGTGAGTGCCATCGGCGATCAGGTCGTGTTGCGCTCAGTGGTCAAGCCATTGCTGCCGCTTATCCTGATCTTCGGTCTCTACGTACAATTCCATGGCGACTTTGGCGCCGGCGGTGGCTTCCAGGCCGGCGTCATATTCGCCACCGCCTTCGTGTTGTACGAACTGGTTTTTGGTGAGGGCAGCGCCCGTGCCGTGGTACCCCCTGGCTGGCTGCACCGCCTGGCCGCCCTTGGCGTGCTCATCTACGGGGGGGTGGGTGTCTACTCGCTTCTGGCCGGCAAGGCTTTCCTGGATTACTCGGCGCTTGCTACTGATCCGGTCCACGGCCAGCATCTGGGCATACTGCTGGTAGAGCTCGGCGTCGGCATCGCGGTGTTTTCGGTTGTGCTGTTGATCTTTTATGCCTTCTCCGGCCGAAGTCGCCGCCAGTGAATTATTTGCCGGGCATCTTCAATTACCTGGTCGTCGTGTTCCTTATGATGGCCGGCTTCTATGTCGTCATTGCCCAGGGCAACCTGATCAAGAAGCTCGTGGGCCTTGGCTTGTTTCAGGCCTCGGTGTTCATTCTTTACATCACCATGGGAAATATCTCCGGTGGCCGGGCACCCATCGTAGTGGAAGGCGTGACCGCCTACTCCAGCCCCTTGCCGCACGTGCTGATTCTTACCGCCATTGTGGTCGGTGTGGCGACCACGGCAGTCGGGCTGGCACTGGCGGTGCGAATCCACGAGGCCTATGACTCGGTGGAAGAGGATCAGATTCATGCCGAGGATATCGCGGCCGACGAAGCTCTGATGGATGCAAAAACTACCGGCCGGGAGGATGATCGCCGATGAGCCTGTGGGATCACCTGCCGGTACTGGTGGTCATTATCCCGCTGATGGCCGGTCCTTTATGCGTACTGGTCGAGCGACCCCTCGCTGCCTGGGGCCTGGCGCTGGCGGCGGCCTGGCTGAGCTTCGCCGTCGCCGTCGCGTTGGCGGCTCAGGTGAACGGTACCGGCGTGATCAGTTACGAACTCGGGGGCTGGGCGCCACCCTGGGGCATCGAGTATCGTATCGATACGCTGGGCTCCTATGTACTCCTGATCGTCACCGGCATCGCCGCGTTGGTGATGGTGGCGGCCAGGGAGAGCGTTGCGAGCGAGGTTCCCGAGGCTCTGGCCGCGCGTTTCTACGCCGCGCTGATGCTGGCCTTCGCCGGCCTGGTGGGTATCGTCGCCACCGGCGATGCCTTCAACGTGTTTGTATTCCTGGAGATCTCCTCGCTGGCCTCTTATGCGTTGATCAGCATGGGACGCGACCGTCGCGCGTTGACCTCGGCGTTCGATTACCTGGTGATGGGCACCATCGGCGCCACTTTCATCCTGATCGGCATCGGTTTTCTGTACATGATGACCGGCACGCTGAATATGCAGGACCTGGCAGCGCGGCTGCCGGAGGTTTGGGATACGCGCACGGTGCGGGCAGGCTTCGCGTTCCTCACTGTCGGTATCGGCCTCAAGCTGGCAATGTTCCCGCTGCACCTGTGGCTGCCAAACGCCTACACATACGCGCCCTCCGTGGTGACCGCCTTTCTCGCAGCCACCGCCACCAAGGTGGCGGTCTACGCGCTGCTGCGCTTCATGCTGGATATCTTCGGTATCGACTTTGCCCTGGGGCGCATGCCGTTCGAGTACATTCTGCTGCCGGTCGGGGTAATCGGCATCCTGTCCGCCTCGCTGGTGGCCATCTACCAGGTCGAGGTCAAGCGTCTGCTGGCTTATTCCAGCGTCGCCCAGATCGGTTACATGCTGCTGGGTATAGGCCTGGCCAGCACCACAGGTGTCACCGGTGCCATCCTGCATCTGTTCAACCACGCGCTGATGAAGGGTGCTCTGTTTCTCGCGCTGGCCGCCGTCGCCTACCGCCTGGGGTCCACGACACTGCAGGATCTCACCGGATTGGGCCGACGCATGCCCTGGACCATGTTCGCCATCGTCATAGGCGGGCTCAGCCTGATCGGAGTGCCGGCCACCGTGGGATTCGTCAGTAAATGGTACCTGGTGCTGGCGGCACTCGAACAAGGACTCTGGCCTGTCGCCCTGCTGATTCTGCTGGGTTCTCTGCTGGCGGTGGTCTACGTGTGGAAGCTGGTCGAGGCGGCCTATCTGACTGAATCACGAGACGACGTAAAGGTGCAGGAAGCGCCTTTGTCCATGCTGGTTCCGCTGTGGGTGCTGGTTATCGCCAACGTCTACTTCGGCGTGAATACTGAAGTGAGCGTCGGTCTGGCCCGCCAGGCTGCCGCGGTGCTGACCGGGGGCTCCGGGTGAACAGCATCCTGCTACTGGCGCTCATCCCCCTGGTGCCGCTTCTGGCGGTGCCTGTCATACTGGCGACAGCCCACCGGCCCAACCTGCGCGAGGCGGTATCCGTGCTGACCGGCCTGTTGCTGTTCGGCCTTGTGGCAACGCTGCTGGGGCAGGTTGATTTGCAGGCGCCACCGACCCTGGTGCTGGCGGAGCCGCTGCCGGGTCTGGCCCTGGCGCTGTCGCCGGAACCGCTGGGTATGCTGTTTGCCATGGTGGCCAGCTTCCTGTGGCCGGTCACCACCGTGTATGCCATCGGCTACATGCGCGCCCACCACGAGGATAACCAGACACGTTTTTATGTTGCCTTTGCCGCCTCAATCGCCGCAACCATGGGTATTGCGCTGTCTGCCAACATGCTGACGCTGTTCGTGTTCTACGAGCTGCTGACTCTGGCGACCTACCCGCTGGTTACCCATGCCGGCGACGCTGCTGCACGCCGCGGCGGCCGTGTCTACCTGGGGCTGTTGATAAGCACCTCGATTGCCTTTCTGCTGCTGGCCATGGTCTGGACCTGGCAGCTGACCGGCACCCTGACGTTTACCGCCGGCGGCGTGTTCAGCGAATCCGTCGATCCGACCATCCTCAGCGTGCTGCTGGTGCTCTACGTGTTCGGCACCGGCAAGGCCGCGATGATGCCTTTCCATCGCTGGCTGCCAGCGGCCATGGTGGCGCCAACCCCGGTGTCGGCCCTGTTGCACGCGGTGGCCGTGGTCAAGGCCGGGGTGTTCACCATCCTCAAGGTGGTGGTCTATCTGTTCGGCATCGATCTGATCGCACAGCTGGCCGTGGCCGAGTGGCTGGCTGCGCTGGCGGCCCTGACCATACTGCTGGCCTCGCTGGTGGCGATGACCCGCGATAATCTGAAGGCGCGACTGGCCTATTCCACCGTCAGCCAGCTCGGCTATATCACTCTCGGCGCCATGCTGGGCGTAGCCGCGGGTGTCGTGGGCGGTGGCATGCACATCGTTATGCACGCCTTCGGCAAGATCACGCTGTTCTTCTGCGCCGGGGCCATCCTGGTTGCCGCGCACAAGACCCGGGTCAGCGAACTCGACGGGCTGGGTCGGCGCATGCCGCTGACCATGCTGGCGTTCCTGATCGGGTCCCTGTCAATCGTTGGTCTGCCGCCGTTTGGCGGGACCTGGAGCAAGTGGCTGCTGGTGCAGGGCACGATGGACACGGGCATGTGGCTGCTGACCGCCACCTTGCTGATCAGTTCGCTGCTCAACATCATGTATCTGGTGGTCATCCCGGTACGTGGTTTCTTTGCCAGGCCCGCAAGCGGTGCCAGCGGACTGCAGGAGGCACCGATCGCCAGCCTGCTGGCCATCGGCGTGGCCGTACTCGGTTGCATCGTCCTGTTCTTCTCGCCCGACCCGGTCTATCAGCTGATGAAAGGGGTGTTCCGATGAGTGCCGACAAGCAAAAGACCTATCTGTTCGACAACCCGCGCAATGTGCGTCGCGTTGTGCTCGGTCTGGTAGGGGTCTGCGTGATCCTGATCTCCCTGGACCTGCTGCTGCACCGTCACGTGTCTCATCCGTGGGAAGCGATGTTCGGCTTCTACGCCGTCTACGGCTTTGCCGCCTGTGTTTTGCTCGTGCTCCTGGCGAAGGAGATGCGCAAGGTGCTCATACGCAACGAGGACTACTACGACGAGCCGCTGAAGTCCGCCGACCCGTCGTCCCGGGAGGATCCGCGTGCTTGAGTCCTGGCCTGCCATCGCATTGTTGCTGGGCGCTGCCCTGGTCGCGGTCAGCCGCGGTCGGGTGCGCATGCTGATCATGCTGGCTGCCCCGCTGCTGGGGGCCTGGGGTGTATACCAGCTGGAGCCTGGCACCATCATCGAGTTCCAGATGATGGGGCTACAGCTGACGCCGGTGCGGGTGGATAAGCTGTCTATTCTGTTCGGTTATCTGTTCCACCTGGCGGCATTCATCGGCGTCGTCTATTCGCTGCACATCAAGGACCGGATGCAGGACGTGGCCGCCCTGGCCTATGCGGGCAGCGCGGTGGGTGCCGTATTTGCAGGAGACCTGTTGACCCTGTTCGTGTTCTGGGAACTGCTGGCCGTCACCTCGGTGTTCCTGGTGCTCGCGCGCCGCAGCAAGCGTTCGCTGTCCAGCGGCATGCGTTATCTGGTGATGCAGGTGGGGTCCGGGGTGCTGCTGCTGGCCGGTGCCATCTGGTATGCGAGCGCCGGTAACGGCTTGACCTTTGATTTCATAGGCCTCGATGCGCCCGGCGGCTGGCTGATCTTCATCGCGTTCGGCATCAAGGCAGGCTTCCCGTTGCTGCACACCTGGTTGACCGATGCGTATCCGGAGGCCACGCCAACCGGTACCGTGTTTCTCAGCGCCTTCACCACCAAGGTTGCCATCTATTCGCTGGCGCGGGGATTCCCCGGCACCGATCTGCTCATCGTGATCGGTACGGTGATGGCCTGCTTCCCGATCTTTTTTGCGGTCATCGAGAACGACCTGCGACGCGTTCTCGCCTACAGTCTGATCAACCAGCTGGGCTTCATGGTGGTCGGCATCGGCATCGGCACCCAGCTGGCGCTCAATGGTGCGGTCGCCCACGCCTTCACCGACGTCATCTTCAAGGGGCTACTGATGATGAGTATGGGAGCCGTGCTGCACGTAACCGGCGAGATGCGCGGTTCCGAGCTGGGCGGCCTCTACAAGAAGATGCCCGGGACTGCGATCCTGTGTATGGTGGGGGCGGCATCGATCTCCGCCTTCCCCCTGTTCAGCGGTTTCGTCAGCAAGTCGATGGTGGTCGCCGCGGCCATCCACGAAGGCCACACCGTGGTTTGGCTGGCGTTACTGTTCGCGGCCGCTGGCGTGTTCCACCATGCCGGCATCAAGATCCCGTTCTTCGCCTTCTTCGCCCACGATTCACGCTTTGTGGACACGGCTCACGAGCCGCCCGTGAATATGCTGGTCGCCATGTCGCTGGGTGCGCTGCTGTGCGTGGGCATCGGCAGCTTCCCGGGTCTGCTGTACAGTCTGCTGCCCTACGATACCGGTTTCTGGCCCTACGATGTCAGCCACGTGCTGTCGCAGCTGCAACTGCTGGCCTTCTCCGCGCTGGCCTTCACCTGGCTCAAGCTGGCCGGCATCTATCCGCCGGAGCTCAAGTCCGTACACCTGGACGTGGACTGGGTGTACCGCCGCTGGGCACCGCAGGCGATCCAGACGGCGCTGGCGCGGCTGGCCCCGATCGATCGCTCCCTGCGCGACCAGGGCCGCGCACTGGTCGACGCTACACTGCGTATGCTCGCCCGGCATCACGGGTCTTACGGTGTGCTGGCGCGCAGCTGGCCGACGGGCAGCATGGTGATGTGGGTGGCCGTGATGCTGGGATTGTCTCTGGCGCTGTACTACGCTTGATAACTGCCGCCGGCTCTCGCCGCATCATCAATGAAATCGACGGCATCACCCGCGTGACCTACGATATCTCCGGCAAGCCGCCTGCCATCATTGAGTGGGAGTAGGGGTAATTCATAACGCATTGATATTAAATGGATTAAATCCTCAAATCAACAACATATTCTGCATCATCAATGGTATTTTTCATGGTATTTATTTCGCGTAGCAAGGCGGCAGACATCGATACCATGAGAGGGGAATTGATGCAGTCATGGTATTTAGTGGGCGCCGTCCGGATGCCAGTTCTTGATCGAGGATGGCGTTATTGCGAGCTATTATCGCGCCATATATTTATATAATATGGCGTGAATAAGTGCTAGAATCACGCCATGAGATGGATATGGCAACAACCCGATTGGCCCGATTTCCGCTACGACAAGCTTGCGCTCGAACACCGGGAACTTGAATTTCGCCTTAACTCAGAGCGCCTGGCGGGCAGCTTTGATGCGCTTCCTATGGCATCTCAAGAGGATGCCACGATCGACTTGATGCTTTCCGAGGCCATCAAAACCAGCGCGATTGAGGGCGAGGATCTGGATAGGGGATCTGTCAGGTCTTCGCTACTCTCTTTGATTACATCGGATACGCTACCGGAGAACTCAGACCAGAAGTCAGCCGGAGCAGCTTCGCTGCTGGTGGACATTCGCAAGAACTGGCAAACATCTCTGACGCATGAACTGCTGGGCAAGTGGCAATCCATGGCTGTCCCGGAACAACGCTACACGTCTATTCTGCGAGGTGCATACCGCAACGATCCTTCGCCAATGCAAATTGTGAGCGGGCCTTACGGGCGGGAAAAGGTTCACTATGAGGCCCCGCCAGCGATTCAGGTGCCTGATGAAATGGCAAAGCTTATCGAGTGGTACAACCAAACCAGTACCTTGAGCGGGGATAAGACAATACATGGTATCGCCCGAGCAGGTATTGCTCATCTTTGGTTCGAGGTAATTCACCCCTTCGATGATGGTAATGGTCGAGTCGGCAGAGCGGTCGCTGACCATGCACTTTCGCAGTCTCTCGGATATCCAACCATGGCTTGTCTTGCCACTGCGATAGAGGCGGAAAAAAAAGTCTATTATCTGCAACTGGAGAAAGCGAGTCGTGGAAGCCTGGATGTTAACGTTTGGCTGGATTATTTCGCAGACACAATAATCAAGGCACAGGAAATTGCCAGGGAAGAGGTGAACTTTGTATTGGCCAAGACACGTTTCTACGAAGTCTACGGTGATCAGCTGAATGACCGGCAGGCCAGGATGGTGTCGCGAGTGTTCGCTGAAGGTCGAAAGGGCTTTGAAGGCGGAATAACAACTAAAAAATATGAAGCGATTACCAAGTGCCCCAATCGAACAGCCAGTCGTGATCTTTCTGACCTGGTTGCCAAGGGCATTATCATCCCGTTACCTGGTGGTGGTAGAACTACGAGCTATGAGTTGACGAATGTTGACCCGGCTGTGCAAGGTCTGATGAAACAATGATTTTCTTCTGACATAGCAGGTGATCGATGACGATAGCAGCAAAGTCTGAACATGGTATTTTTCATGGTATTACCACATGCACCAACAGATAAGCCATTGATATCAAATCGAAAAAATGGCTCGTTCACAATCGGGCGGGAGTGACCGGCACTGCCAGCCAATACCAGGCATTTGACTGCTCGTTCTACTAGCCCCTCTGCGTGGTGAGTGGGGCGGCCCAGATATGGTTACCCTGGGGTATTGTTTCATCGCCATCGTACAGCAGCACACCTGTTGTGTGCTAATTACCGACAAGGTTGGCGAGCTTTCTCACTCCGCGCAGACCGCGTTTTTTTAGTGTGGCAGAGGCTTTGTACCTCGATGCTGACCAGTTGGCCGATGGATTTCAGAAAATTCTAGGGTTATTCGTTAAACCCCAGTTTCATCTTGCTTGCAACCTTCCCCAGCCGTTTATCGCCTGTCCAGAGCCTGGCATTTTCCGCCAATGCGGTTGCAGCAAGCAGATGGATATCAATATAACCGACTCCCAGTCCCATCAGTT
>Ga0209536_100017391_pt1 | contig 10189 bp, 8 predicted proteins | sample DeeMarSeWOR28_12_FD_187461 | JGI IMG/M metagenome (GOLD analysis project Ga0209536, IMG submission 187461) | Marine sediment microbial communities from White Oak River estuary, North Carolina - WOR-2-8_12 (SPAdes) (version 2) | ecosystem: Environmental > Aquatic > Marine > Intertidal zone >... | reverse complement strand
GGCCAGTTCGACATCTGTACGTTCGGCTCGATCCTCCTGCACGTGCGCGACCCCTTCCTCGCACTTCAACGCGTGACCGCTCATGTCACCGACACTGTGATCGTGACTGATGTCATTCCAAAGGTCAGGGGGATGATCATCTCAGGTGTTGAGTTTCTCACCGGTTCCCGATTGGTTCGGTTCGTCCCGAATGCAAAGAAACAACGGCCGTTCGAAACCTGGTGGCATCTGTCTCCGAGGGTGATCTCTGAGTTTCTCCACATACTCGGGTTTCCCCATCAGGAGGTCTCCCACCACCGGCGGGGAAAATCCAGGTTATTCACCGTCGTCGGTCGGAGGGCAAGGCCAAGGAGCTCTTCGAGCGCGTAGTCGCTCAGACGTTTTCCGCGACAGTCGCATGGTCTGGAGAGTCACAGCTCCAGGTCCTCGGTTCCCCCCCGGGCGGGGGGTGCCGTTTCGACGGTGTTGTTTTTCCAGGTGGAAGGTTTGTTTTCCTTTGACCTGCCCGCCCGCAATTCTCGCAGAGATCTGAAGCTCGATAAGCCTCTGCCTAGAGCTGTTCAGCTGGAGGGGGCACCGATGGTCTCAGATCTGGTCTTCTCCAAGGACCGTAGAGTTCAGCGATCGGTCAGACTGGCCCCGCAGGGTGTCTTCGTATTCTGTGCCCTGCCGGTAATTGGTGGTTGATTCTCCCCCCGTCCCGCAATATTTTCTTCCATCGGACCGGTTTTTTCGGTTCTTGCCTGAATCCCTCTCCACTCCCTTGGAGGCCCTATGGTCGGCACAACGGTCTCGCACTACAAGATCCTCGAGCGGCTCGGCGCCGGCGGTATGGGCGTCGTGTACCGGGCTCAGGATCTCAAGCTAGACCGGTCGTTGGCCCTGAAGTTTCTCCCTCCCGGTCTCACACGCGATCCCGAAGCAAAGCAGCGCTTTATCCATGAAGCGAAAGCCGCTTCCGCGCTCAACCATCCGAATGTCTGCACCGTCCACGACATTGGCGAGACAGAGGATGGCCAGATCTTTATTGTCATGGCCTACTACGAGGGTGAGACGCTCAGGGAGAAGATCGAGCGCGGACCCCTGTCGTTGGATGAGGGGATGGGTATTGCGGTGCAGATCGCGCAGGGGCTGGCCCGTGCCCACGAGAAGGGGATCGTCCACAGAGACATCAAGCCCGCCAATATCTTCCTAAGCACCGACGGGATGGTGCGGATCTTGGATTTTGGGTTAGCCAAGCTCTCGGGTCAGAGCCGCATCACGCGCGAGGGGAGCACGCTGGGGACGGCAGCCTACATGTCACCGGAACAGGCCCGGGGTGATGACGTTGATCAGAGGACGGACATCTGGGCACTCGGCGCCGTCCTCTACGAGATGTTCACCGGTCGGCTTCCGTTCAAAACTGAGTACCAGACGGCGCTGGTCTACTCAATTCTGAATGAGGACCCCGAACCACCGACGGCAATCCGCGCTGAGATCGGGGAGGAGCTGGAGGGGGTGATTCTGAAATCTCTGGCAAAAGACCCCGGAGACAGATACGCATCGGGTGCCGAGATGCTGGCAGCTATTCAGGAGCTGCACCAGTCGGGGCTTTCACCCGCCCGGCCGGGAGATGCGCCGCGGAGGATGGGGCAACTGCTGAAGCGGCCCGTTGTGGTGTCGACGCTGGTGGTCGTGGTGCTGGGGGTGGCCGCAGGGGGTGCATGGATGCTGGACCGGGGGGCCAAAATCACCCGAGCCAACGAAGAGCTCCTGCCGCAGGTCCGGAAGGCCCTGCGGAGCAATCCGTACAACATCCCGCTCGAGGAATTCGCCCTTGCGCAGGAGGCTCGGGCGTACATCGGGGATGATCCTGAATTCAAGGAAGTGTGGAACGAGATCGCCACCAGCTTGAGCATCAGGACCGATCCGCCAGGTGCTGATGTCACTGTCAGGCAGGTCGGAAACCCCGATGCGGCCTGGACCCACCTTGGGGGAACACCTCTGGACGGTGTGGAGCTGCCGCGCAGCTATTTCCAGCTGAGAATCGAAAAGGAGGGTTTTGTACCATGGGAAGACGTCGTGATGACATTCTTCTACGGCGGTGATGAGATCACACCTGCCACCTTTGAGATCGCTCTGGATTCGCTCGGATCGATCCCGGAAAAGATGGCCAGGGTGAATGGAGATACCGCCCTGGGTTCATTCCTCATGGACCGATACGAAGTTACCAACAGTCAGTACCGGGAGTTTGTGCGCGCTGGGGGGTACACCAATCGCTCATACTGGAAGGAGGCGTTTCTCGAAGACGGTCGACGCATCTCCTGGGACGATGCTCTCAGGAGATGCGTCGATGCGACCGGACGTCCGGGGCCGGCGACGTGGCGCGCGGGGAGCTATCCTGACGGGGAGGACGATTATCCGGTCAGGGGTGTCAGCTGGTACGAGGCGGTTGCCTACGCGGAATTCGCCGGGAAGAAGTTGCCCAGCGTAAACCACTGGGAACTCGCCTCGGTGGGAGGGGAGGCGTTCTGGGCGTCTCTGTTCGACAGATACATCATACCCGCCAGCAATTTCTCGGAGACGGGGGCTCGACCGGTCGCTGCGGGAGAGCTGTTCGGTCCGTACGGGCTTTGGGATATGGCCGGGAACGTGCGCGAGTGGTGCTGGAACCAAAGCGTGAGAGGGAGATGTCTGCGGGGCGGCGCATGGAACGACGCCACCTACATGTACGGCAACATCACGCAGGCGTCACCGTTCGACCGCTCGGACAAAAACGGCTTTCGATGCATGATGCTGGCCCCGGGAGTGAGGCCGCCCTCTGAGGTCTTCGACCCGGTAACCCCTGGTGAGGCTTATGACCTACGGGCGGTGGAACAGGTTTCCGAGGATGTGTTTCGGATCTACCGGGATCAGTACGAGTACGACAGGATTCCCCTGGAGTCCGTTACCGAGCTCCGCAACCAGAGCTCCGACGACTGGGTAAAGGAAAAGGTGAGCTTCGCCAACCTCGGTGCCGACGAAAGGATGTCGGCATATCTCTTTCTCCCGAGAAATGCCGCTCCTCCCTTCCAAACGGTAGTCTATTTCCCTGGTTCTTGGGCCGAGCGGAGCTCATCCAGCCAGAACCTCGACAGGCAAGCACATTTCATTCGGAATGTCCAGTATCTCATCAAGAGCGGCCGCGCCGTGGTGCACCCCATTACCATTGGCATGTACGAGCGGAGTAAGCCCGATTCGGTGTGGGACACGATGGGCCCCCATCAGTATCTTGACTACCGTGTCCGTATTGTCCGGGAGTACAGAAGGACCCTTGACTACCTGGAATCCCGTTCAGATATCGATGCTGGCAAGCTTGCCTATTACGGAATGAGCTGGGGTGGGAGGTATGCAAACCTGGTACTTGCAGTCGAGGGCAGGTTCAGGGCGGCCGTTGTGGAGGTGGGGGGCCTGCGCCTGGAGCCGACGGTGAGGCCCGAGGTCAGAATGCTCTACTATACGCCGAGGATCACGCTTCCGGTGCTGATGTTAAACGGGGAATATGATCTGACGTTCCCTGTGGATCTCAATGTGAAGCCGATGTTTGAGATGATCGCGACGCCGGCAGAGCACAAACGCCTGAGAATCTTCCCGACCGATCATTTTGTCCCGCCTGATGAATTCCTGAAGGAAACCCTGGCCTGGCTGGATAAGTACCTCGGACCGGTGCAGTACAAGTAGGAGAGAATCATCTTCCCGGACTCACCACGCAGAACCGCTCGGTAGGACGCGCGATCCCAAACCGGATGGGTGAGGGAGGCTTCGATCTACCGTACGCGGCCAATCGATAGCTCCGGCCCACGGTGAGCGAGGGCCCTGGGAATTCCGCCTCTTGACCCCCCCCCCGCCGTGCGGCGCCCACCAAAGGACACTGATCGCGGGTCCAGCATTGAACCCGTCACGGGCCGTTTCAGCCGGCAGGCGGGCATCTGACCGGTGTCAGATTCCCTCCGAGCTGGTGGCACGAAACACTCTTTAGGATCTGGGTTCTCCCCCCTGGCACTCGAAGGTCACCGTGCCCGCGGGGGATCTTCTGTTATTGGGGGGATCGAGTGAGCCCTTTGGTGGGCCGGGGATGTCTGTGCGGGGAGCAACAGGGGGGAGAATTGACTGACTCGCTACCGAGCGTTGCCGGAAGAATCTCGCACGCGCTTCAGCGCGTTGAGCTCTTCCACCAAATCCCGGTGGACGATCTCGCGGAAGGAGGCTAGCCATCGGTTGAGGTACATCTCATCAAGGGCGTGATTGCGGGTGAGCAGTCCGGCAACATCCTCGATATCACGTGATCGGCCGGCCACAAGTTTGTGGATGATGAGATCTTCCACGGAAGCGAACCGGACAGTCACATCCTCAAACACGACTCCCACAGCCCGTCCGATAGCCTCTGCTTCATAGGGGGTGAAGGAGAAGATCACATCGACCCGGAGGAATGTCGCCGGGTCGGAAAGTGGCAACACGTTGGTCCTGCGAACAAACGATTCGACGTCTGTGACCGAGGGCGCCAGACCGATCCCCTCAGTGGCCCGGCGCACCCTGGGCAGTTCTGAAGCATCGACCCCGACCGTGATATCAATGTCCCGGGTAAGACGGGGCTCGCCATGGAGAAGAACCGCCTGGCCCCCGACGACCATGTAGGGGAGATGTGCGGACTCCAGGGCCTGTCCCAGCTTAGCGAGAAGCTTCTGATACATTGGCATTCAGAGCTGCGGCTAGGCGGACATCGTCCTCCAGCCCGAGAAGAAGATCGTGCTGGCCAAAGTGCCCGAGCTGGCGGGCCTCGTGATACAGCGCCTCGAGGATTCGGTATTTCTCATCCAGGTCAAGAACCTCCTCGGCGAGGGACCGTGCTTTGAAGGAGGCATAGGCAGCAGGGTCGGTAATCATAGGGGAATATAGGAAAGTTCCGTGCGGTTCTCAACGGCGTCTGGGACGGCCTCAGAGTAAACTAGTGAAGCCCAACAGTACAGCCATCCCAATTTGGCAACCGGTGATTGGTTCTCAGTCAGTCTGATCGTACCTTCTCGGACCCTTTTGGTCTCCTATGGGGGGCGATCAGAGCAGGCGAGGGGATTGATGACAAGGCGGTTCGTCAATGGAGACGAAGGGAGTAATTTCTCATACAGTGGAGCACACAGGATGATTGGCAAGAGTGTCCTGCACTACCGGATCGTCGAGAAGCTGGGTGAGGGTGGAATGGGCGTTGTGTACAAGGCGGAGGACACCAAGCTCGATCGTACCGTTGCCCTGAAGTTCCTTCCCGCGCACCTCCACGCCTCAGAGGAAGACAAGGCGCGCTTTACGCAGGAGGGGAAGGCTGCCTCGGCGCTCAACCATCCCAACGTCTGCACCATCCATGACATCCAGGAGCTGGATGGGCAGATGTTCATTGTCATGGAACATGTCGATGGCCAGACGCTGCGGGAGCGCATCGGGAGTGTCTCCTTCAAGCAGGCGATCGAGATCGGCGTCCAACTGGCCGACGGTCTGGCAGCTGCTCACGAGAAGGGGATTGTGCACCGGGATATCAAGCCCGAGAACATCATGGTGCGGAAGGATGGCATCGCGGTGATCATGGATTTTGGCCTGGCCAAGCTCCGGGGGAATGTCTCGCGGCTGACCAAGGAGGGAAGCACCATCGGCACAGCGGGCTACATGTCGTCGGAACAGGTCCAGGGGCACAATGCCGATCACCGGTCGGACATCTTCTCGCTGGGGGCGGTTCTCTACGAGATGCTCACCGGTCAGCTTCCCTTCACGGGGGTGCATGAGACGGCGCTCGCCTACGAGATCGTCAATGTTGATGCGGCCCCGATGTCGGCGCTCAGACCGGACATCGACCCGGCGCTTGATGCCATTGTCCTGGAATGTCTGGAGAAGGATCCCAACGAGCGGACCCAGTCGGTGAAGCAGGTCTCGATCGACCTGAAGCGGTTCCGCCGTGAGTCGAGCAAGCAGCGTGTGAGCAGGATTACCTCGGCTGAGCCGGTGCTGAGCCGACCCGTCGTGGACGTGCCACCGCTTGTACGGTAGTGCCGGGAGAAGAGCTCAAGGCTCCCCTGGATCATCGCGGCGGCCCTCGGAGTCGGATTGATTGCCGCGGTGGCCTTCTCGGTGTTGCGTCCCGCCGAGGCGGTTGAGACCGTCCGCGCAGTCCTCCATGCACCGGAGGAGTCATCGCTTGCGCAGGGATTCGGTGGTGGCCACATCGCTGTATCCCCCGACGGTCGCAGAGTAGCCTTTGTCGCAATGGACACGCTGGGGAGAGAGCAGCTCTACGTGCAGTCGCTGAATTCCCTCAGTGCGCTTCCCCTGCCGGGCACCGAGGGTGCTCACTACCCATTCTGGCAGCGAACAGCGAGTTCATCTGCTTCTTCACCCAGGGGAAGATGAAGAAGATCGATGCCTCCGGGGGACCGCCGCTATCGGTTTGCGACATTCAGGGGGAGGGGCGCGGGGGTTCATGGAGCCAGGAGGGGGTGATCGTGTTCAGTCCGGGGGGGGCGGCCCCTCTCTACCAGGTTCCGGCGGCGGGAGGGATCCCAACGCAGGTCACCGTGCTTGACACTCTACGGCAGGAGTCTACGCATCGGTACCCCTGGTTTCTGCCCGATGACAAGCACTTCGTCTATTTCGTGCGCATCGGAAGCGGAAGCGAAGACGACCAGGTGTATGTGGGTTCGCTTGACGGGACAGTGAAGAAGCCACTGGTGAATGCTGCCTCTAATGCGATCGTTGCGATGGGGCATCTCCTCTATGTGCGGGAGCAGACAGTCGTTGCCCAACCGTTTGACGTGGACGGCCTGGAGCTCGGTGGCAATGCAGTACCCATTGCCGAGCAGGTGCGCTTCGACGGGGGGTGGAGCCGCGGTTCGTTCTCAGCCTCTCAGCAGGGTACGCTAATCTATGAAGGCGGAATCGGGCCTGCGAGTAACCGACTCGCGATCTTTCACAGGTCCGGGACGCTTCTCAGCGTGTTGAAGGGTGTTCAATACGTGTTTGAAGCCTCCTTCTCGCCCGATATGAAGAGGATTGCGTTCTCCTCGGTTGACATCCAGCGACGCAATGAGGAGATCTGGGTGTACGATATCGCTCGCGCGATCTCGACGCGCTTGACCTTCGATCCCAAGGACGACACCGATCCGGTGTGGTCGCCTGATGGAAAGCAGATCGTCTTCTCATCGGATAGGACGGGGGACGGGGCCGATGTCTTTCGAAAGAACGCCGACGGAACGGGAAGTGATGACGCGCTCCTCACAGCTGGGGTGGGTCTCTATTCCACCGACTGGTCGCAGGATGGAGGGTTCATTACGTGCACCTCGTACGGAAACCTGAACATCTTAGTCTTTCCGGTGACCGGGGAGCGCGCGCCGTCGGTGTTTCTGCAGACAGAATTCGCCGAGGATGAAGCCAAGTTTTCACCTGATGGCAGATGGATGGTCTATGCCTCAAACGAGTCGGGTCAGAGGGAAATCTACGTGCGTCCGTTCCCCGGCCCCGGGGGAAAATGGCAGGTGTCGCCCGCCGGTGCGGGATTTCGGCCGTTCTGGAGGGGGGACGGCAGGGAGATCGATTATTCTTCGCGCGATGGCAAGATCATGGTGGCAGAGGTGAGCAGCGGCGGGGGGACATTCTCCGTGGGTGCTGTGAAGACACTGTTTGAGGGACAGGCAAAAGGGGCGACCGACCTGTTGGACGTCTCTCCCGACGGGCAGAAGTTCCTCCTGCTGTACGATCCGGTGGAAGCCAAGACCGACCAGCTGACGATGGTCTTGCACTGGAACGAAGAGTTGCAGGAGTGAGGCGGCCTCAGGCGTCGGCCGACTCTTCTGAGAGCGCTCGAGCGCACAGAGCTGGAGATCACTTCATCCCGATGGGCTTCGTTGTTTCCTGCGAGGCCGCCGGAATTCACTCGCGACGATGCCTTTGGCGGGGGCTTGACTTTTGGCGTGCGCTGCCTATCTTAGAGAGAGTAGGGGTAATCCTGGGCTGTACGCAATCCGCACATGATGCTCTGTGCACCGGTTAGCCCGCCGGTGAGGAAGGTGAGACGATGAAGAGCAGAAGAGCAATGCGGCGTGTGGTACTTTCCAGTCTCTTCGAACACTTGGAGCAGCGCTTCGGTGTCGACTGGTCCCGTGACAGATTCGTCGATGGCTCGTTGTCACTCCCCCAGATCGATGCATTGTTAGCCTATAAAAGTGATCCACGCATCGAGGAACTCCGGGGGGCGCTCGGCCGTCTGGAACGCGGAACCTACGGGATTTGCTGCTGCTGCAAGGCGCGGATGCCCGCCTCGGTCCTCGAGCAGGATCCGGCTCGGCGTTTCTGCGCCGAATGCGAACAACGGTACCTTCACCACGCCACGCAACACGACATGCAGCCCTCGGCCTTCCTGTGAGGGAGGCTAGCCGGAGGGCGATCGCCGCCGTATCCCGCCGACGGTGGGTGCGCCACGGTACGGCCATTCCAGCCTGTTGAACACCCAAGCTAATGCTATCGATGAAACGCGATCTTCTCTCGTTCGCCCTCTGGACCATGGATCAGATCAGCGAGGTGCTCGCGCTTGCCGCCCGCTTGAAATCCGATCCCGTCTCGGTAGAGCGCCCGCTGAGGGGGCGCGGGATCGCGCTGGTCTTTGAACAGGAGTCGCTTCGTACGCGTGTGTCCTTCGAGGTTGGGATCGCGCAGCTGGGCGGGCATGCCGTCTTTCTCCAGCAGGAGACGATCGGCATCGCTACCCGTGAGTCCGTTCATGACATTGCACAGGTGCTCTCGGAGTACGTCGGCGCGATCGTGGCGCGGACATCGCGGCATGCAACATGTGTGCAGCTGGCCGACAGCGCTCCGGTGCCTGTCATCAATGCGCTCACCGATCTGCTCCACCCCTGCCAGGTGCTGGCCGACGCCTTCACGCTGAGCGAGTTGGGCAGGCTCACCCCCAGGACGAAGATCGTCTATCTGGGCGCGGGGACCAGCGTGGTGAACTCCTGGCTGGAGCTGGCGCGCCTGTTCCCCCTCGACCTGGTGCTCTCCTGTCCCGACGGCTACGAGCCGCATCCGAAACTCCTGGAAGAGGCCCAGGACTCTGGCACCAGCGCCATACGCTTCGAGCCTGATCCGGAGCGTGCCGTCGAGGGTGCCCAGGTCGTCTACACCGATGTCTGGCCCGCAGCCGCGCAGGGGGTTGACGTCGGCAAGCGAATCATAGTCTTCCGTCCCTATCAGGTCAACGCTACGCTTCTCAAGCGTGCCTCCGACGATGTCCTGCTCATGCACCGATTGCCTGCCAATCGTGGGGAAGAGGTGACGAGCGACGTCCTGGACGGCTCCCACTCGGTCGTTCTCCGGCAGGCATCCAACCGCCTTCATGTACAGAAGGCCATTCTCACGCTTCTGGTGGGGCGCTCCTAGCCCTTTCGGGGTGTTCTCTGGAGTGGCCAATGACCAGAATTCTGGACGATAGCGTCAGCCCTGTGGCCTGTTCCCGGGTGCTGTTGAGCATTTTTGTGCTGGCACGGGATTGGAGCCGAAAGGAGCCGGAGGATGTGCAACGGGACGAGGAGGAAGAGCCATGAAGACACTCGCGCTGGTACTGATGGGCATGCTGCTGGCGATCCCTCTGGATCGAGCAGAGGCCGGAGTCTCCTTCGGCATCTTCTACTCCTCGCTCGCCCCTCACGGCGAGTGGATTGCGGTCGATGCCGGGGTCTATGCCTGGCGACCCTTGGAGGTGGCTCACGGCTGGCGCCCGTACTACTACGGCCGCTGGCTCTGGACTGCCGATGGGTGGTACTGGGAGTCGGATGAGCCATGGGCATGGGCGGTCTACCATTACGGCCGCTGGTACTATGATGACTACTACGGCTGGCTCTGGACGCCGGGCTATGACTGGGCACCGGCCTGGGTGGAGTGGCGCGTCGGCGGCCCGTACGTCGGCTGGGCTCCTCTGGCACCCTATGCTGTGTTCAGCTTCTCCTTCGGCATCTACTACAGCCACCGCTGGGTGACGCCGCACCACTACTGGTGCTTTGCACCGGTACATGCGGTTGCCTATCCCAGTGTGCACACCTATGTCTATCGCAACTCGGAGAATCCCCGCATCATCGGGCGAACGCGCAATGCCGGCAGCGTGCGATACCAGCGGGGGAGGATCACAACGCGCGGACCGGAT
>Ga0209536_100017390_pt1 | contig 10189 bp, 11 predicted proteins | sample DeeMarSeWOR28_12_FD_187461 | JGI IMG/M metagenome (GOLD analysis project Ga0209536, IMG submission 187461) | Marine sediment microbial communities from White Oak River estuary, North Carolina - WOR-2-8_12 (SPAdes) (version 2) | ecosystem: Environmental > Aquatic > Marine > Intertidal zone >... | reverse complement strand
ACTTCTCATCAATTGAACTTCTCCACCTTCATAGTCATCAGGATCTGATAATTGCAAAATAAAAGAAAGTTTTCTCAAACGACCATTATTTTGTGAAGTAATATCTGCATCTACATGCCAGTTATAATATTCACCAGATTCGTATGATGTATATTGCAATGTTTGTTGATCAAAATCATCAATATTATATTGAAAATTTTCTCGATTTAATTTATTAACATAGTGATAACAGAATCCACCAATCCAATGATCAGAAGATATCCATGTTGTTTTACTATCTCGGGTCTTTAAATCAATTCCCCCAAAAGTCTGTGCAATATTAAAATTTGAATTAAAAATTTTAAGACGAGGATTTGCTAAAATAATATCTTATAATGATATTATCAAGCAATTAATATAAAAAAATAAATCTGAGGTATTATAATGATATGTTTAAAATGTGGTAGTGACACCTTTATAAAAACAGATGACGGATTGGAATGTAAAAATTGTGGTTATTTAATAAGAAATTAAAAAATAGATAATATAATTTCCAATACTACAATAAAGACACATTCAATAATAAGCTAAAAAGCCAAAAATACAATAAACATTGAAAAAATCTATTATTGTGTATTCTCACCACTCTATCACTTTTTTATAATTTTATTTTAATAAGTATTTATATATTGTCTGAAAAAGAAACAATATAATACAAATACATAATGACAAAATAACTAGTTAATTATAAATAATAAATATAACAGAGTATAACATAAAAATGAGGTGATTTGAAAAGATGGGTCTATTAGAAAAAGCACTTGAGATAAAAAGAAGAAATGAAGAATTAAATACAATACAAAATTATTAATTTAATGGAGAAAAAATGAATGAGCTAGATACTCTAAAACAAACAATACTGGAACAGTTTCCAAGACTTGGTGAAGATGCCAAATTTAAATTTTCCTGTCATCCGGGTGTTTCTTGTTTCAACCAATGTTGTTCCGACGTTAATATATTTTTAACACCCTATGATGTGATGCGATTGAAAAACCACCTGGGTATCAGTTCGCAGGAATTCCTGGATAAGTATACTCAATTGGTTGCGGATCGTAAACAGCAGCTTCCAGCAGTACAATTACTGATGATGGAAACTGAAACAAAACATTGCCATTTTGTTAATACCGAAAAGGGTTGTACAGTTTATGAAAACAGACCCTGGTCTTGCCGCATGTACCCGGTAGGGCAGGCATCTCCAAAAGAGACGGAAGAATCTAAGGATGAAAAATTCTTTTTCATTTTGAATGAAGAAGTATGTAAAGGATTCGAAGATGGAAAGGAATGGACAATTTCAGAGTGGATGAAGGATCAGGGAGTTACTGAATATGATAAGTTTGGAGAAATGTTTAAATATATTTCATTTCATGATTTTTTTGAACAGGGAAAAGTTTTAACACCTCAAAAAGTTGAGATGTTCTTTTTAGCTTGTTATAACTTAGACCGTTTTAAAGACTTTATTAACGATACTACATTCTTAAACCGATTTGAGATTGAAGAAGAGAGGCTGGCATTAATTATGAAAGATGATGAAGAACTGTTAAAATTTGGATTTGATTGGATAAAATTTAGTCTCTTTGGTGAAAAAACAATGAAAATTAAAAATCAGGATAATAAAAAATAAAGGGTGTTATTGTGGAAAGCAGAACTTTAATTCAACCCGATGTAAAATTTATTTCTTATTTGAAAAAAAATGGCGGTGATACTTTAAAAAAATGTTATCAATGTGCATCCTGTTCTGTTGTATGCTCGTTATCTCCGGAACATGAAGCATTTCCACGAAAGGAAATGATTGCTGCTAGTTGGGGACAAAAGGAAAATCTTCTTTCTGATCCGGATGTTTGGTTATGTCATGGTTGTGCTGATTGCAGCACGCACTGTCCAAGAGGAGCCAAACCAGGGGATGTGCTCGCAGCTGTTCGTTCTTATGTAATTGATTTTTTTGCATTTCCAAAATTTATGGGCTCAGCTCTAAAAAATCCGGTGTATTTGATTCCTTTACTTTTAGTTCCGGCAATAGTTTTGTTTGGGCTTTTGTATAATAACCTAGATGGAAATTTCAATCAACTGAATGAAGGTGTTATAAAGTTTGCAAGGTTTCTGCCGCATGGAGTATTAGAAGCATTTTTTATTGGCGGTAACATACTGATATTCGCTTTTGCCGCTATTGGTTTATCAAGATTCTGGAAAAATTTAAATTCTATTACTATTCCGGAGAAGAAGAAGAGTTTCATTAAAGTGTTTTTTGAAACTATTGTTGAAATTGTTTCTCATAAAAATTTTAACACCTGCTCATCTTCCTCTACCAGGTTTTGGGGTCATCTTTTAATATTTTATGGATTTTTTGGAGCAATGGCAACTGCCGGGCTAGCTGTAGGTGCTCTTGTACTTTTCGATCTGACACCAATCCCGCTTTTTCATCCGATTAAAATTTTAGGTAATCTTAGCGGTATAGCTTTGGTCGTTGGATGTATTGTAGTTACTGTTAAGAGATTAAGAACTAAAAGTGATAAAGGCACTAATACTTACAATGATTGGTTATTAATCACTTTTGTGTTTTTAGTTGCATTCACCGGGCTGCTGACCCAGACTATGCGTTTATTAGAAATTCCGTTTCTTGCCTATAATATTTATTATGTTCATATGGTATTTATCTTCTTTTTATTATGGTACGCACCTTATTCCAAGCTGGCGCATATGTTTTACAGAACCCTTGCATTAGTTTATTTAAGGCAAAACGGAAGAGAGAAAAAGATGACTTTATTTGAAAGTTTTGCATTATTCTTTATGAAGTTATAACTGTTACATAAAAATAATTTTGAAATGATATAGAATCAAGTTGAATAATGTTACTGTTGTTGGAACTAAAATTTTGTTTTGGATTCTGGTAGTAAACTGAAAAGATAGTCATGGAACATTTTAAAAAATTGTTCAGAATTGGAGATATTACTTGTGGTAAAGTTGCCCAAAAATAATTCTCGACTTAAAAAATTCCGTGAATATATTGCAAAATTTAATTTAAGATTTCCTGATGAAGGGACTTCTCCAGAACGATACCGTGCTCTCCGCAGAAACATAATGATCCTTATGATCCTGGTAACGATCATCCCACTTTCACTAATGGCTACTATAAATTACTACCAGTATCAGAAGAGTCTGAAAGCTGAAATATTTAATCCTTTGAATGTATTAACAAATAAAACCAAACGCTCGTTTGAACTTTTCCTTGAAGAACGCCTCTCAACAATCAGGTTCATCTCTTCTGCTTATTCCTGCGAGGATTTATCAAACGAAAAAGTTTTAAACCGTATACTTCTTGTATTAAAAAAAGAATTTGAAGGATTTGTTGATCTTGCACTAATTAATAGTGGTGGTAGGCTGGTTAACTATGCAGGTCCTTATTCATTTTTAGGAAAGGATTATTCACAGCAAAGTTGGTTCCACGAAGTATTAGTAAAAGGTTGTCATATAAGTGATGTATTTATGGGTTATAGAAAATTTCCACACATTGCCATTGCTATACAAAATCTTAGCGGCGCTGACCAATGCTGGATTTTACGTGCAACCATAGATACAAAAAAGTTTGATGCAATTATAGCTACGATGGAGCTAGATCCTCAAAGTGATGCATTCATATTGAATAAAGAAGGTATTCTTCAAACTGACTCAAGGTTGTACGGAAAGATACTTGAAAAATGTTCACTCTCCATTCCGCACGGAGGATATGGCACCTATTTATCTGAAGAAACTGATAATGAAGGACGTGAAATTTTTATTGCCTATACAAGGTTTGTAGAACCAGAATATACGTTGGTTGTAGTGAAACCAAGGTCACTGATTTTAAAAACCTGGTTCACATTCCGGACAGAGATATTTTTTATTTTTATTGGCAGTGTATTGATAATTGTTCTATTGGTTTTTAAACTTACTGATATACAGGTGAACCATATTAAAGAAGCAGATGAAAAACGGGAATTAGCATTTCGTGAATTGGAACATTCTCAAAAACTTTCATCAATTGGAAGACTTGCTGCCGGTGTTGCTCACGAAATAAATAATCCGCTGGCAATTATATGCCAAAAAGCAGGATTAATGAAAGATATGATAGATGTTGGATCCGATTTTAAAGAGAAATCGAAATTTGTGCAAATAACCGATTCAATCCTTCAATCAGTAAATCGTTGCAGTATAATAACACATCGCCTTCTTGGATTTGCACGACGTATGGAAGTAGAATATGAGGAACTGAATTTGAATGAAGTTCTTCAGGAAGTAATAGGTTTCCTGGAGAAAGAAGCTCTTCATAGAAATATTAAAGTTACAACAAAATTTGATTCTGATCTTCCTCTAATCTCATCCGATCGTTCACAGCTCCAGCAGGTTTTCCTGAATATTCTGGCTAATGGTTTTGCTGCTGTTGAAGATGGCGGAATTATTATAATTAAAACCTGGGAAGAGAACGATGAGTTCGAAGGTGTATCCATAAGGGATAACGGCTGCGGAATGTCCAAGAAAGACCTGGATAATATATTCGAACCTTTCTTTACAACAAAAAAAGGATACGGTACAGGGTTAGGACTTCCAATAACATATGGAATTATTAAAAAAATGGGTGGAACTATAGATGTTAAAAGTACTGAAGGTGTGGGTTCCACATTTACAATTTTATTACCTAAGAAACTAAAAAATATTTGAGGGAATGAAATGGATGAATATCGTGTGCTGATTGTAGATGATGAGAAAGAACTTGTAACGACTATTGCAGAAAGGTTACAGATACGAGGAATTCAAACGGATACTGCAACTGATGGTGAGACAGCATTAGCGATGATTGAAGAAAATCCGCCGCAAGTTGTTGTTCTGGATGTTATGATGCCTGGTATTGGTGGTATAGAAATCTTGCAACGAATGAATGCACAGAATATAAAAATTCCGGTTATACTGCTTACCGGATATGGCTCTACAGAGCAGGGTACGGAAGGTATGGAACTGGGGGCATTTGATTATATAATGAAACCTTGTGATTTGAATATTTTGATAAGCAAAATTAAGGAAGCTGTTAAATTATATGGCTAAAATATTCTCTTTACATAGAGAAATATTATGAAAGAAATGAGCGAGAAAGAAATTGCATTTATTGGAAAAATTACCGCTGGTGTAACACACGAAATAAATAATGCCCTGGCGAGTATAAAAGAGATTTCCGGATTAATGGAAGATTTGTTATCTATGTCTTCAACAGATTCATTTCCTCATCACGAAAAATTTGTTAAAGTGGTACCAAAAATCCGGGAGCAGGTAGAGCGGTGTGTTACATTAACAACACAGCTTAATAAATTTTCCCATTTAACAGATGAATATACAGCACAAGTAGAACTAAATGATTTTATTGGACACCTTGTTTTTCTAACTCAACGATTTGCAAGGATAAAAAGAGTTGACTTGAAATATCAGCCGGCAGATCAGTCAGTTAAATTCAGTACTATACCAATACAATTGCAGATGGCTATTTATTATTGTATAACTTATTTCCTTAGCCATACTGATGACGGAGGAAAGATTATTATTCATCCGTTTATGAATGGAGAACAGTACTCCATTCGGATAAAATATGAAGGTGAGGTATCGGATAAAACTAAACTGTTTAATGATTCATCTTCTAAAGAAGAATTGTTGATTTTGCAGGATGTTATTTCTTCACTGGAAGGGAGCGCTGAATTTGATGGATCTGTACAAAGTATAAATCTGATTTTTGAGGTACGGCAAGAAAATAATTGAATTTTTGATATTGATGAAAAAAATGTTTGATGTAGTAAAAATTAAAAAAACAAGTTTACTTAAAGCAAGGGAGGCTTAACATGGAGAAAATAAAAATTCTTTTAGTCGATGACGAAAAGGAATTTGTAGAAACACTTTCAGAACGAATACGGATGCGGGATCACGAATCTGAAGTTGCTTTAGATGGGGAACAAGCTTTAAAGCGGATAGATGATGATTTGCCAGATGTGGTTGTGCTGGATCTTAAAATGCCCGGTATAGATGGAATGGAAGTTTTAAGAAGAATAAGAAGTGCCTATCCTAACGTGCAGGTTATAATGTTAACCGGCCATGGCTCGGATAAAGATGAAAAGGAAGCCAGAAAGTTGGGTGCTTTTGAATATCTTCAAAAACCGGTTGAAATTGATACACTTATGAAGAAGATAAAAAAAGCATATAAACAAAAATTTGAGAGTAGTATGATGGCTGCAACATTTGCGGAAGCCGGGGAATTTGATACAGCGAAAGATATTCTTGAAGCTGATGAGGAGAATGATGATAAGAAGAATGATAAAAAGAAGAAATAATATTTTAAGGAAAAGGATAAATGAAAATTAAGATACTGCTGGTAGATGATGAGAAAGACTTTGTTGAAACCCTGGCTGAACGGCTTGAGCTAAGGGATTTTAATGTTACAATAGCATTCAGCGGAAATGAAGCAATAAAACTTGTTAAAGAGAACGATTTCGACATTATAGTGCTGGATGTGCAAATGCCGGGTAAAAATGGTGTAGAAACTTTGAAAGAAATTAAAAATATCGAGCATCTTTCTCAGGTTATTATGCTTACAGGTCATGCTACCGTTAAAACAGCAATTGAAGGAATGAAAAACGGGGCATTCGATTACCTGATGAAACCAACGGATACCGATGAGTTAGTTGAGATGATGAATAAAGCTTACAAGTTAGTGGCAGAACAGAGAGACAGAATTCGCCAGGCTGAAATTAATAATATATTAAAAAAACGCGGCTGGTAAATATGATGGAAAACAGTAAAACCAGAATTTTTTAAGAATGTATTAAAGTTAATTGATTGCTATTATAACCTTTTATTTAAAAGGAGGATTAATGTGGAGATATTATCAGTAAAAGATTTGATGGTGCCTCTTTCGGGGTACGCAACAGTAAACGAAAATGCTACTTTAGGCGAGGCGGTAAAAGCATTAAAAATTGCTCAAAAAAATGTTGAAGAATCCAGAGACAAGCATAGGGCCATTCTTATAATTGATGTGAATAAAAAAATTGTGGGCAAGCTTAGCCAACTTGATGTAATCAGGGCATTGGAACCGAAATATTTAAAAATTGATAATCCACAATCTCTATCTCGTTTTGGATTTACACAAGACTACTTAAAATACACACTTAAAGAGCATAACCTGTGGGAAAATACTTTAGACGAAATCTGTAAAAAAGCTGCCAGTCTGATAGTTAAAAATTTTATGTACACACCTACTGAAGGTGAATTTGTTGATGAAAAAGCAACTTTAAATGAAGCTATTCATCAACTTATTATGGGTCGTCATCAATCTCTTCTTGTAACCAGGAGCAAAGATATTGTGGGTATACTAAGACTAACCGATGTATTCAGAGAGATTTCCAACAGGATAAGTACTTGTGCAGGATAATTTATTGAAGATAGAGTGTGATACTTTCTCTTCATATTTAAAATGACATTAAAGATAAGATTCAAAAAAGGGTGAATTAAATTGAAAAACGTTTCGGTTGAGTGGAGAGTCGAATTGAAACGAATTATTTTTCTACTGTTGGGAGTTGTACTATTTGCGATAGTCTATTATGCGCCCGCATTACCCGATGCAGTAGATCCAATGGGTGAACATTTTGCACTAAGTAAAGAAGCTAAAGGTGCGTTAGCTGTATTTGTTCTGGCTGGCACGTGGTGGTTATTTGAGGTAGTACCTATTGGCATTACCAGCCTCACAATAGGAGTACTACAGGTCCTGTTTTTAATTCGTCCGGCTAAATCTGCATTTAATGATTTTATGGACCCATCGGTAATGTTCATCTTTGCCTCGATTATGATCGGGCTGGTTTTTACTAAAACCGGCTTAACAAAACGGTTAGCCTACAAGATGCTCTCTATAGTTGGGGAAAGAACCAGTATGATTTATCTTGGTTGTTTTGTTGTAACCGCAATCCTCACTCACTTTATGGCTCATACTGCTGTGGCAGCGACAATATATCCACTATTACTTGCCATCTACAGTCTTTATGGAGAGGGGAATGAACCAACAAAATTCGGAAAAGGTCTTTTTATTGGAATGGCATATGTAGCCGGAGCCGGCAGTATAATAACGCTTCTGGGTGCTGCAAGGGGCGCGGTAGCTATCAGTTTCTTTAGTGATATTGTTGGAAGAAATGTTTCCTTTTTTGAGTTAAGTTATTACATGTTTCCTGTAGGATGGATAATGGTTTTTATTTTGTGGGGATTCATAATGATATTTTTTAAACCTGAGAAAAAAGTAATTCCCGGTTTAAAGAAGAGAGCGAAGCAACTAAGTGCTGATCTCGGTTCACTTAGACGCCAGGAAATTATTACAATAATTATTGTTTTCGGTTGTATTATTTCTATGATACTAATTTCTTTTATTCCGCTACTTCAACCAATAAATAAAACAGCACTAATATTAATATCCACTATCCTCTTTTTTGTTTTTAAGATCCTGGATATTAATGATCTTGAAGCTATTCCCTGGAATATAGTTTTACTTTTTGCCGGAGCTATGAGCATTGGTTTTTGCCTGTGGGAAACAGGTGCAGCCAAATGGTTAGCTATTAACTGGCTTGCTATGTTTCACGATGCCCATTGGTTTGTTTTTATAATGAGTTTTGCATTCTTTATTCTACTTATGACAAACTTTATAATGAATGTTGCGGCCATTGCAATAACCCTTCCTGTTGCATTGGTCATTGCGCCTTACCTTAACGTAGCCCCGGAAGTTGTTCTGTTTGTTGCATTAGTTGTGGCAGGTATGCCATTCCTCTTACTTGTAGGTGCAGCACCTAATGCAATAGCATATGATTCGAAACAATTTACATCAGGAGAATTCTTTAAAACAGGTATTCCTGCAAGTGTTATCCTGCTAATAATTTTAGCACTGGTTGTTACAATTCTTTGGCCGATTATGGGAATGCCGATAATATTAGCTGATTAATAGATTAGACTATTGATAGAAGAGAATTTGAAATTGCAGAATGAACAATAATCCTGGTTAATTCAGTTATTATTACTAATGTCCCCCCGTACCTAATATCCCCGAAGCTGCAACAGCCAGTACAATAATCTCAAGAATGGCAATAATAACATAAGCTGTATCTTTTTTTCTTATTAAACCTGGAATAATTGCTATATAACATATTATTGTTAGTAAGGATAGAAATGCTATTGGTAAAAAGTTAAGCATATCTCCAAATTGCAAATTTCCAAACCATGCCCAGCCAGCCTGCATTCCGCTTTGTGTAAGGTATTCGTGCACAGATAGAATCCAATAAGATTGTACTTTACCCAAAGGGATAAGTGGTTCTAATATACCCGATGCATACAAAATGAATGTAATAACAAGTCCGGATAATCCAACTAACATTCCTGAGTTAAGAATCTTTGAGTATAACTCTTGTTCTTCTGATGCTTTCATAACCATTTAAATTTGATTGTTATCCCATTCCTAAGCCTTTTAGCAGTGCTTTGGTACCAGCTATTCCTAAAACTATAATAACCAGCTTTCTAATTAGAGCTGGCTTTGTAATAGCTAAAATTCTTACCCCTACAAAAGAACCCAGCATTATTCCTACAACCGAAGGAACAACCATTAATGGCAGCACAGCACCGTTGTTCAAATAAATCCAGGCAGCAGAAGTGTCTGTTATTGATAATAGAAATTTGCTGGTTGCGACTGAAATTTTTATAGGAGCGCCCATCACAAGATTCAAAACCGGAACATTTGCCCATCCGGCACCCAGCCCAAACATACCAGCCATTACACCGATAATGACGAATAATCCTAATCCAATCGGTGTTCTATGAATCTGCCAGTTTATTTCTTTATTAATTGTAGGTTCGTAGTATACACCCATAATCCGCAGAGCCTGTGACAATGCATCAGGTTTTGGAACTTCAGGGAAGATAGATTTTTTAGCCTTTATCATCAATATAACAATTCCAAGGATTGTTGCTCCTAGTAATGTTTGTACTATATGTGTTGGTAGTGCAAGACCAATCATTGCACCAAAAATTGCACAAGTAGAGGCAATTAAAGCCATAGGGATTGCGAGGCGAAGATTAGCCATACCAATTCTGAGTAAACCGGGTCCTGCAGCAA
>Ga0209536_100017389_pt1 | contig 10189 bp, 7 predicted proteins | sample DeeMarSeWOR28_12_FD_187461 | JGI IMG/M metagenome (GOLD analysis project Ga0209536, IMG submission 187461) | Marine sediment microbial communities from White Oak River estuary, North Carolina - WOR-2-8_12 (SPAdes) (version 2) | ecosystem: Environmental > Aquatic > Marine > Intertidal zone >... | reverse complement strand
GATGTCACTTTAAAATGACGGATTTCGCGGCTCGTGGTAAGGTTCGAGCCATGCAGGACAAAACCACCACAGACTTCGGTTTCGAGGAAGTTCCCCTCGCCGAGAAGCAGCGCCGCGTCGGCGAAGTATTCACCTCGGTTGCCGACAAATACGACCTGATGAACGACGTCATGTCGTTCGGCATCCATCACCTTTGGAAGCGATTCACGCTGGAAATGTGCGGCCTCAGGCCCGGCCACAAGGTGCTCGACCTCGCCGGCGGCACCGGCGATCTGGCGCTGAAGGAGGCAGAAATGGTCGACGATTCCGGCATGGTCATTCTCGCCGATATCAACGCCGAGATGCTGCAGCACGGCCGCGACCGCGTCATCGACAAGGGTTACTTCGATCGCGTCTCCATCGTGCAGTGCAATGCCGAGATCCTGCCCTTTGCCGACAACAGTTTCGATTGCATCACCATCGCCTTCGGCCTGCGCAACGTCACCGACAAGGGGCACGCGCTGGCCTCGATGCAGCGCGTGCTGAAACCCGGCGGACGGCTGTGTGTGCTCGAGTTTTCCCGGCCGATCTACCAGGGGCTGGAGAAGGTTTACGACTTTTATTCCTTCCAGGTGCTGCCGCGCATGGGTGAATTGATCGCACGCGACCGCGACAGTTATCGCTATCTTGCCGAGTCCATCCGCCGCCATCCGGACCAGCAGGCGCTGCGCGAGCTGATGCTCGAACAGGGCGGCTTCGACGAGGTCGAGGTGCATAACCTGAGCGGCGGCATCGTTGCCCTGCATCGGGCGTTCAAGTACTAGCGGCAAGTCAGCATGCAGTCCCCGGACAGGTTACTCGATTCGGCGCGGGATGCGCTGCTGGCGGCAGCCGAAATCGGCGGCAACCGCCTGCTGGCGCTGGACGAGGCGGCGCTGCAACGCTGCGCCGAGATCGAGGGCAGCTGTATCTCCATCGAAATCACTGATCTCGATTTCCGGCTGTTCTGCCATCCCGGCAACTGGGGGCTCAGGCTCAGCCGCAGCGAGCCGTCGCGCGAAGTCGACGCCCGTATCAGCGGTAATCTGCTGGCGCTGGTCAACCTCGGCGTGCAGGACGATAAACTGTCGACCTCGATCAGCGAGCGCGTCAGCTTCCACGGCAATGTCGCGCTGGCGCAAAAGGTGCAGCGCATCCTCGCCGAACTCGACATCGACTGGGAAGAACTGCTGTCGCGCTACACCGGCGACGTGCTCGCCTATCAAATCCACCAGCGTGCGAGGAGGCTCGGTCAGTGGCTGCAGAACAGCGCGGATTCGCTGCTGCAAACGGGCAGCGAGTATCTGCGTGAAGAGGCTCGCCTCAGCCCGACGCAGGCCGAGCAGCGCCAGTTCCAGTCGCGCGTGACGCGGCTGAAAAACGACGTCGCCCGCGCCGAAGCCCGACTGCAGCGGCTGTTCGACAAGTCAGGCCATTGATGCGCAAGCTGCTGCGCCTGCTCTCGATCAATTTCACGCTCGCGCGTTTCGGGCTCGACGAGATTATTCTGTCGCTGCATTTCATGCGCCCGGTTTACCTGCTGGGGCTAATCAATCCGTTCAACTGGTTTCGCGGCAAGGGCCTCGGCAAGGCCGAGCGGTTGCGGCTTTGCATCGAGGAGCTGGGGCCGATCTTTATCAAGTTCGGGCAAATGATGGCGACGCGGCGCGACCTGTTCGGCGACGAAATCACCGACGAGCTCGAGAAACTGCTCGACCGTGTGCCGCCCTTTCCGCGCGAGCAGGCGGTTGCGATCGTCGAGCGGCAGCTGGGCATGCCGCTCGAAGAGGCCTTCCGGCACTTCGACGAAAAGGAAATCGCATCGGCGTCGATCGCACAGGTTTACGGCGCCGAACTGAACGACGGTCATCAGGTTATCGTCAAGATCGTGCGGCCGGGTATCGAGGCGCAGATTCGCCGCGATATCGAAGTCATGCTGATGCTGGCGAAGATGGCGGACCGCTACTGGAGCGAAGCCAAAAGAATCAAGCCGGTGCAGATCGTGCGCGAATTCGAGACCACGATTCTGAACGAACTCGACCTGATGCGCGAGGCGGCGAACGCGAGCGAACTGCGCCGCGATTTTGACGCGTCGCCCGACCTGTACGTGCCGTCGGTTTACTGGGATTACTGCCGGCCCAGGGTCATGGTGATGGAACGAATCGACGGCATCCCGGTCTCTGACATTGCTCAGCTGCGCGCAAAGGGGATCAACTTCGAGTCGCTGTCGCGCAAGGGCGTGGAAATCTTTTTCACCCAGGTATTCCGCAATAATTATTTTCACGCCGACATGCACCCGGGCAATATCTTCGTCTCGGCCGAACACCCGGACGACCCGCAGTACATTGCCGTGGATTTCGGCATCATGGGCTCGCTGTCGACCGGCGATCAACGCTATCTCGCGGAAAACTTCGTCGCCTTCTTCAACCGCGATTACCGCCGTGTCGCCGAGCTGCACGTCGACTCCGGCTGGGTCGACCGCGGCACGCGCATCGACGAATTCGAGGCCGCGATCCGCAGCGTCTGCGAACCGATGTTCCAGCGCCCGCTGGCGGAGATTTCCTTCGGTCAGCTGCTGCTGCGCCTGTTCCAGACCGCGCGCGCCTTCAACATGGAAATCCAGCCGCAGCTGTTGTTGCTGGAAAAGACTTTTCTGCATATCGAGGGGATCGGCCGACAGCTTTATCCCGAGCTCGACCTGTGGGATACGGCCAAGCCGTTCCTCGAGCGCTGGCTGTCCGAGCAGCTCGGCATGAACGCTCTCGTCAACGGCATGAAGAAAAACCTGCCGTACATCGCCGAGCGCCTGCCCGACCTGCCTCAGCTCGCCTTCAAGGCGCTGGACCGGATCGCCAACGACGAGCTGCGAGTCGAGCTGAGATCGCGCCAGTTAGACGAACTGAAAATCGAGATAAGGCGCGCCAACCGGCGCAATATCCGCGCGCTGATCGGCGCCAGTTTCGTCATCAGCGCGAGCGTTATTTTCGGCCTCGACGGACTGCAGCCGATCATGGTCGGCAGCGGCAGCTTCCTGGTGCCGCTGGCGAGCATGGCGCTGCTGATCCCGGGGCTTTACCTGATGGTCAGCAGCTACTTCGACGACTAGCGAAACGCCCGCGCGGGATAGTTCGAGGGTCTTGCGCTTTATAATTAAGCCCGGGCTGCGCCCGGTCGATGTTCGAGCGCCGCCCGGGATGGATGCCGGCTCGAGGCCGGCATGACGCAGGCGCTGTTATCGAACGGCATCGACGACATCTCGCCTGGAGTATTTAATCCGGATTGGTGACGGGTGCCGGGCCGGGTTCGGCAGGCCGATCAGGTGGTGGGGCACTTTTCCCGGGTCAGGTTCTTGTTCAGGCGCTTGCCATGCTGGTAGCCCTTCCAGTATGCCGTTTTGGCTTCCTCGCGGTATTCTTCCGGAACCGACTCGAGATACTCGTTATAGTCGCGGTTGAATACCTTTTCGTCCTCGCAGAAGCGACGCTTGTAGGCAAGCTGCCCGGACAGCTCGGCGACACGCAGGTGCCGGAATTTCGGATCCTCGGGGGAAAGCTCTTCCTCGACGGGTTCCGCCTCCGCCTTTTGCGCGGGCTCCGCCGTCTTTTCCTCGACAACATTCGCCTCTGCCCCGGTCTCGCTGCGCGCGCGCGAGCGCGTCAGCCGCTCACATTCGTCCGCCGACAGCAGCGGCGTTTCTTCCTTGCTCTTGTCGAATCCCTCCTGGAAAGCATCGCGCATCGGGTCGCGGCTCGCTTCCGGCATCAACTGTACGCGCTGGGTGAATTCCGACAATACCTCGGCCTGGCCGCACTGCAGTCGCGAGTAGCTCAGCGTGCCGAGGGTACGCGACAGGTTGATCACGGTGCTGGCCGCGTTTTCCAGCTGCGCCGGGTCCGCCTCTGCCGCGGCGTCTTCGCTTTGCTGGTTGAGTTCGCTGATGGCCTTGTCGATGATATCCATCACCGATTTCAGGCCCTGGTCGCGCAGCTCGGCCTGCGCACCGCAGGCAAGCCCGGACAGCGCGAGAAAAACAAACAGCAATTTAATATTTTTCATGGGCTTAAGGTCATCTGCTAATAGTCAGGATTAAATCACGGATTCGGCACTTCATCCAGTGCGGTGCGAACCCGGACATGACTCGATCGCGCCGCGCGGCAACGGCATCACACCCTTGCCAGGGTCATTGCCGAATCGGAATTCTCCACCCGCCTGCATGCGTACAGTATAGGCCAAGCTGAATGGAGATACCGGATCGTTTGACGATTCCCCTTCCGGCCACGGTCTCGCCCGCTCGAAGCTGCGGGCCGCCGCTGCGGGCCCCGGATGCATTGATCAGCCGGGGCGGCCGGGGGTATAGTCACATTTTAGATTGCGCGATGACGCCGGATTAGTTTCCCGGCATCTTGACAAGAAGGACACTGACATGAGGCTGCCGCAACGTAACCTGCTGGCGATTTTTCCGCTGCTGCTCGCCAGTTCCTGCGCGACCGTGCCGGAACCGCAATGCTCGCCGCAGCGGTCCGACCTCGCGCACTGCCCGCCGCCGGACGCGGTGGACGACGAAAAGATCAATGCGCTCTACGAGTTACGCACCTGGCTCGCCCCGGCCGAGCAAAAGCTGGATCCGATCCAGCTCGGCGCCGAGGCGGAGATCCCGGTCAACCATGCCCAGGCTAAAATCATCGGTCCCTCTCGCGATGACTCGCTGAATTCACTTGCCGCGAAGATATGGATGATCGAAAACGCCGAGCACACGGTCGACGCGACCTACTATATCTTCAAGCGCGACCCGGTCGGCTACGCATTGCTCGGCGCGATGTGCAACGCGGTCAAACGCGGCGTCGACGTGCGCATCATGGTCGATTCGCTGGGTTCTTTTCACCCCGGGCATTCCGAGCTGCGAGCGCTGGAAACCTGCGCCGACGAGGCCGGCTGGATACGCAACGAGCAGGGCCAGCTGACGACGCGGCGCGCGCGCGTGCAGGTCGTTATTTTCAATGCGCTGACCAAGCTCAAGTTCAACCGCCGCTCGCACGACAAGCTGCTCGTCGTCGATGGTCATTTCGACGACAAGGCCTACGTCATGACCGGGGGGCGTAACGTTTCGCTCGACTATTACGGTATCAAGGAGGATGGCTCGAAAGACCCGAACGCTTACCGCGACCTGGAGATCCTGATTCGCCCGGGAACGAAAAGCGCCGACGAGACTCACACCGTCGGACAAGTTGCGGAAATTTACTACACGCTGCTGTTCCAGCACCGCGGTAACAGCCGGATCAGGCCGGACAAGGCGAAGACCGAGATCAGCGACGAACGCTACTTCGACGTTTACAAACACGAGCGCAACAAGGGCCAGCAGTATCTGGCTTTCATCAAGTCGCTGCCGGAAATCGCGCAGCGTCTCGAAACGATGCCTGCCTACATGCGCGACGGCTTCCACGATTCACGCGTTCGACTTGCACACCAGCTCAGCAACCTTACCGCCCAGCGCGTGACGACCGACGTGGAAGCTAATCTCGAGCGCAATCCCAATTCAATTATCTACATGATCAAAACGATAACCAGCCAGGGGAGAGACGATCGCGGCAGGTCGGGCACGCTGCGCATCGTCTCGCCTTACCTGTTCAGCGGAAAATACAAGGACGAGGACGGCAGCGTCATTTACGACGGCGCCAGGCAAACGCTCGAGTGGCTGCAAAACAACCCCGATTTCCGGATCGAGGTCATCACCAACTCGGTGCTCACAGGCGACAACGTGTTCACCCAGGCGATTATCGACATGGACATGGCGCCACGTTTCCTGCTGACGCCCGAATTGCAGAAAGCCTGGCTCGCCGACCTCGAACAGAGCGAATTCAATGCCGATCTCACCGGCAGCGACGAATGGCGGCGGTTAATCGATCATCCGCAGGTATTCATTTACGAGACGGGGAAACTGGATTCGGTCCAGCTCGGCGGCGACACGAATTACGGAAAATTGCATGCAAAATACATCGTCGGCGAAAAGGCGGCGTTCGTCGGTACCAGCAACTTCGACTACCGCTCGAATCTTTACAATAACGAGATGGGTTTCTTTATCGAGAACCCGGGCGTGATCGCCGATCTAAACGAGGTCTTCGAACAATTGAAAGCGACGTCGTATCGCTGGGGCACACCCGAATGGCTGGAAATGCGCAGACAACTGATGGCAACCGGCAGCTCCAAGGGCATGTCGGCGTACCGGCAAAGGAAAACTTTCGGCACGATCAGGACGCTTGGGCTCGAATACCTGATGTAACCGGTTGAGCTCTCGCGACCCGTGCCGGCAGCCGAAAACCCGAAAGCAGCACCCATCGCCATGCCTGCAGCCTGGGTTATACTTCCGTCTTTGCGAATCACCCGTTACCCCCGCAAGCAGATGACCAGCATTAGAATCAACGGCGCAGTTGCGGCATTCGTCTTTTTGACAGCCATGTTCGCCTCTTCCTGCGCGACCATGGGGCCCGGCAGGCCGCAAGCCCAGCAAGACCAGGTCGTGGTCGATCTGTTTTACGCCACCGATCGCAAGCCGGACAATGCCGGCACGGACCGGGTCGCCTTCGGCAAGGAACGCGGCGAACTCAGCTACGGCGCCTGCGAGGTCGTCGTCAATACCAGCGAAAACGACAAGTCCGAGTTTTCCGAGCGGTCATTCTGGATGACTTCCGATGACCCGAAGAAAACGAAAGACGCCAGGCTATCGCGCACCGAGCCACTCGCCTTCGCCGACCTGGCGCAGCGAATCGCCGCGCGGCAATCGCGTTCGAGCGACCAGACCGCGCTGGTTTACATCCATGGCTATGCCAAGTCGTTCGAAGAAGTGGCAATCAATACCGCGAGGCTGGTTTACGAAATCGATTACCGGGGGCTGCCGTTTTTCTTCAGCTGGCCCTCGCGCGATTCGCGCGTGTCCTATCCCGCCGACGTCGCCACGATAGCCTGGTCCGCACTCCATTTCGAGGAATTCCTCGACCGGCTCTCGCGGCAAAACGGGATTACCGAGATTCACCTCGTGGCGCACAGCCTCGGCAACCGCGCGCTGCTGCAGGCGCTGGTGAACATCATTGCCCGGCAGGACGAGGCCCGCGATTGGCGCTTCGGCGAGGTGCTGCTGATCGCGCCGGATGTCGACAGGGACCTGTTCGAGCGCGACATGCTGCCCACGCTGAAAAACAGTCCTTCGCGCGTTACGCTGTACAAGTCGGAGGACGACTTTCCGCTGAACGTGTCGCGGCAGGTAAACCAGTACATCGCCCTCGGCGATGCCGGCGGCGAGCCGGTCGCCTACCCGCCCATCGAGACGATCGACGTGACCACGGCGTCGACCGTGTTCCGCGGGCACAGCTACTTCCGCAAGGAGCCATCGGTGCTCGCCGATATTTATTACCTGATCAACGAGGGCAAGGGCGCGGGGCAGCGGCCCTTTCTCGAGGCGCGCGAGGTCGAGGGCGGGCGTTACTGGCGGCTTCAGCCCGCACCGGCCAACTAGTTCCGGACCCTTTGTCGCGGCCGGGACGCGCCGCGGTATTCGCGGCCGTTCCCGGCTGATATCATTGCCCCCGCGAAAATCGCCGCGCGCTTTTGCGGCTTCGGCCAAACTGGACAGCAATGACTGAGACAAAGACAACGCAGGACGCCAGCCGGGATACCGGCCGCATCGGCTTCGTATCGCTGGGCTGCCCGAAGGCGACGGTCGACTCGGAGCAGATCATCACCCAACTGCGCGCCGAGGGCTACGCCATCGAGCCCGAGTTCGAGCGCGCCGACATGGTCATCGTCAACACCTGCGGCTTCATCGATGCCGCGGTCGAGGAGTCGCTGCACAGCATCGACGAGGCCCTGCAGCAGAACGGCCGCGTCATCGTCACCGGCTGCCTCGGCGCACGCGCCGAGATGATCCGCGAGCGCTTTCCGTCGCTGCTCGCGGTAACCGGGCCGCACGCGCGCGAGCAGGTCATGCAGGCGGTGCACCAGCACCTGCCGGCGGCGCACGATCCCTTCCTCGACCTGGTGCCGAAACAGGGCGTTCGGCTGACGCCGCGGCACTACGCCTACCTGAAGATATCCGAGGGCTGCAATCATCGCTGCAGCTTCTGCATCATCCCGTCGATGCGCGGCGACCTGGTGAGCCGGCCGATCGACGAGGTCATGGAAGAGGCGCAAACCCTGGTCGACGCCGGCATTCGCGAAATCCTGGTGATCTCGCAGGACACCAGCGCCTACGGCGTCGATCTCAAATACGCCACCCGCTTCTGGCGCGGGCAACCGTTAACAACGCGCTTTGTCGACCTGTGCCGCGCGCTGGCGCAGCTCGGTGTCTGGGTGCGCCTGCACTACGTCTATCCCTACCCCCACGTGGACGATATCGTGCCCCTGATGGCCGAGGGCCGGATACTGCCCTACCTGGACATCCCCTTCCAGCACGGCAGCCCGGACGTGCTGCGGCGCATGAAACGTGGCCACAAGCGGATGAACGTCTTCGAGCGCTATCTCAGTCTCTGGGTGGCGCTTTGCATGGTTCTGGGCGTGGCGATCGGGAAGCTGGCCCCAGGACTGGTTCTCGTGCTGGGGCGTCTCGAGTTCAGCGAGACGAGCCACATCAACATCCCGATCGCGGTATTGATCTGGCTGATGATCTACCCCATGATGCTCAAGATCGACTTTGCGTCGATTGTGAACGTGGGGAAGCGGCCACGGGGATTGTTCGTCACCCTCTTCGTGAACTGGCTGGTAAAGCCGTTCTCGATGGCCTTCTTCGGCTGGCTGTTCTTCAAGCACCTGTTCCTGCCCCTCATCGGCCCCGAGTTAGCCGGCCAATACATCGCGGGCGTCATCATTCTCGCCGCGGCACCGTGCACCGCGATGGTGTTCGTGTGGTCGTATCTCTCGGACGGCGACCCGGCCTACACCCTCGTGCAGGTCTCGGTGAACGACCTCATCATGCTGCTGGCGTTCGCCCCCATCGTGACGTTGCTGGTCACCGGGGCGGCAGGGCTCGAGGTGCCGTTCGAGGTTCTGCTCTACGCCGTGATCCTGTTCGTGGTGATCCCTCTGGTAGCCGGAGCCCTGAGCCGCCGGTATCTCATCCGCCACAAGGGTGAGGAGTGGTTCAACCGCCGCTATGTGGCGCGCTTCGCACCGGTGACCATTCTCGCGCTGCTCACGACCCTGGTCCTCATCTTCGCTTACCAGGCCGAGAACATCACCACGCGCTGGTTCCATGTGGTGCTGATCGCGATCCCGATCCTGATTCAGGTCTACTTCAATTCGTCGCTGACCTATGGGTTGATGCGGCTGCTCCGCGTTCCCTACGCGGTGGCCGCACCCGGGGCGCTCATCGGCGCCTCGAACTTCTTCGAGCTGGCGGTGGCCACGTCGATCGCCCTCTACGGGCCGGAATCAGGCGCGGCGCTCGCCACGGTCGTGGGGGTGCTGGTGGAGGTGCCTGTCATGCTGTCGGTTTGCCGCTTTTGCGTGGCAACCAAGCACTGGTTCGAACCGCAGGGGGCCTAGGGGCGCTGCGCGACGAGCTCCAGCTCCACCTGCACGCCGAGGTGATCCGAGAGATGGGCGCCGGCCTCGTCGAGCACGGTGCGAGCATCCTTCACGGCCCACACATGCGCCGAGCCTGACCGCACCAGCACGTAATCGTAGCGCGCGTCCGTCTTGGTCTCCTGGTACGGCAACGCCGCGTAGCGGTTTCGGCTCGGGACCCAGGTCGCCGTCCGGCTGGCCGGCGTGGGGTTCGGTGGCAGGGGATCGCTGAAGCCCGCCTCGATGAGTGCGGCGTACTCGGCTGTCGGCGGGTTCTTCGGGTCCGCGGCCTCGGGGTAGCTCTCGGTCGGCGACGCGTTGACGTCTCCCGCGAACACCACCGGGCTGCCGTTCGCCTCGCGGTTCAGGATTTCCAGCACGGGCCCGAGTTGGGCGCGCCGCACCTCGGCGTGCTTCGGCTTGGTGCCGGCGTACAGGTGCACGGCGAGCACCGTCACGTTCCCGAGCGGTGTGTCGAGGTGCACGATCATCGCCCCCTTGCGGCCGACCCGCTCATCCGGCTTCGAGCCCGCGTCGGGCGGGTGCGGGAAGAAGCGGGAGCCGGTGATGGGCAGGCGTGAGAGCACGAGGAGGCCCCCCGTCACGTCGATCGGCACGG
>Ga0209536_100017387_pt1 | contig 10189 bp, 5 predicted proteins | sample DeeMarSeWOR28_12_FD_187461 | JGI IMG/M metagenome (GOLD analysis project Ga0209536, IMG submission 187461) | Marine sediment microbial communities from White Oak River estuary, North Carolina - WOR-2-8_12 (SPAdes) (version 2) | ecosystem: Environmental > Aquatic > Marine > Intertidal zone >... | reverse complement strand
CGGATTGCTTACCCCTTGTTTACAGCGACATTCGCCTGGACATTTTGTCACTGGCGTCCAGGTATTCCCACAAAAAAGACTGATATTAAACCAATACTAAAATTCGGTTTTCGTACTTATGGAAACTTCTTAATGGATTACCTTCGTAAGAATTCAGATAAAATTATCATTGGAAAATTTACATACATTACAAATCTAGAATGTCTATCTATAAATTATTGATATATGTACTAGAAATAATGTAAGTTTTTTAAAAATATTAATAGGTTGTAAATTTGTTTTTATGCGATGTAATAATTAACGCTTTGTTATTCGTTTGTAAGATTTGCCCCATTCAATGGAATTGCTTGCCATGCTTTTGATTTTGTTTCTGAAACTCCAATTACCAGTGTCGCATTTCCGACTCTGTTGCTTAAATCCTTGTACTTACCAAGTCCAGAACCGTCTGTGAATGCTTCATTTTTTTGTGGGATAATTCTAATAACTTCTTTCTCTAAGTTGATAAAATACCAGGCTTGTCCAACAGTGACAGCAGGAAGCGTAAAAGTAACAATACCGGTCGCACCTTCATTAGAATAGAAACCTCCTGATTCATTAGCCCGTGCTACAAATGAAGAAGTTCTATTCAAGTAAGGCATTTGAATAGATGAATTTTTCAGATTGTAATAATTTAATTCTCCATTGCCGATACCTGTAGTGCTAGGAGAAGCTGTTTCTCGCCAGATCACACTTGATTTTGGAGGTTTTACAGTTGGAGCACTATTTTTAATCCAGAATGCCTTGTCTACTTCAGACTTTGTTGATAATTCCGTTGTGAGAGATGATGCCTTTGCTATTAGAGGAGTTGAAGCTACATTAAAAAATAGATTATTAGATATTTCCAAGGTGCTTATGGATGGATTGGAAGTGTCACCACTATCAACAACTGTCATCATTATAGGCCTTTTTTTAAGCGGTGAATTATCTTGGAAAAGACAGTTTTTTATCCCTACATAATCGATTCCTATATGCAAACCTTCATGTAACTGACCAAATTGAAAGTAGGCATTCTTGTGTGAATTGTTCTTATCAGAAGGATTTTCAAAATTTACTCCATCAAAAATAAGTGATTTTGCAGCTCCCGTAACAAATACATCTGCATATACAGCTGAAGCCCAATAGCCTCCTCGTACTATAATTTGTGCATCTGCTCTTTCTGCATCTAAATACATATTATAGTTGTTAGATCTGTGATGAATATCTGTTAATGAAATTGCAGATAAGGCGTCGCTTTTACCGTGGATTTTTTCATCGTAATAAAATCCGTATTTGTTTGAATAGAAAGCAACCTTATTCATCGTAAGGCGATCTGTTCTATATGCTACATAAGCACCTGCACAGTCTACAAAGACATCGTTTTCAAAATGTGAGAAGCCTGTGGATTCAGCATATACACAGTCTGATGAGTTTAAGTTGCCATCAAATGTTATATCCTTGAAACTTGTACGATAAAGATAATTAGTACCATTACCAAGTTTCATTATATAACTCGCTCCGGCTGGTGCCTTCAGAATTGTACCTCCGTTTGAGTTTGATGCTGCCCATGAAGAATTATCACCAAACCCTACAAAAGATGGACCTGCATTTCCTGGCGTTATACCACCTTTGCCTGCAAGGTCAAGGTCGCCGACTATATAAGTAGTGCCTGTGAATTTTATCTTGCTGCCTGTATCAAGTGTGGATTTAAATGCTCTAAGTATAGCACTTGTCATATCAGTAATGCCTGGATTTGTATTCTCTCCAAACCAATCGACCCATATTGCCCTGCCTGTTTCGAATTTCACACTAATATTACTACCAAAAATCTGGTGAGGTACTGCATAAATATATCCATTTAAAATAAGATGTTCAGTGTTTCCGCCTAAAATGCCATCAATCAAACCGCCATCTGTAAACCATAAAGTCAAATTTGAAGGGATGATAAGGCTAACACCATCATCAAGAGTTTGTGGAGTGCTGATAGTTAAAGTTGTTGGGGTAGAGCCAATTTTAGTAATTGCATCTTCAAGATTGTCATAGTTATCTATGTAATCAATTTTGGGAATCGTTAACTTAGGTGATGAAATTTTGGGAACATCCTTTGCACTTGAGTTCTGATCAATCACATTGCCAGTGGCGAGATCAGTCAATTCAAAATCTGAAGCGGCAAAAGATTTTTTAATTTTCGGAGTGTGACCAAATTTTTCTTCTTGGCCCTGATTGATAAATTGAACCTTGTAAGGAGCTGATTTAATTGATTTACCCGTGAAGACTTCACTGTCAACATAATCTGTATTTTGAGCTATTTTTGTTTCACGTAAAATGGTGCCCCTATAACCGTTTGCAAAATCATAGCCGGCATAAAGCCTTGCATTATTGCCAAGCGATTCGTCTGACTCTGTAATAGTAGAATAATTTTTAAGAACAAAAGACCTTGCAATATTGGCAGAGAGTGACTTTGTTACTGGCGAATTGGCATGTTCATCTACTCGATAATCACATGAAAATGTAGTTTTGCAGTCGTCAAAATTATATTGTTTTTGTTGAGTTTCTACATATTCAGTTGCATGAACATTAACAGCCAGCAAGGAAAACACCAAAAAGGAAAAAATACTCTTCATATTAATCTCCTAAATTAAATGGTAATCTAACCATCTATTCTATTCTTATTCTCAAGAACAACCTCACTTTTAAAGTAATTGGTTAGATTATTTGCTGAGAGTTGAGCATTTATCATTAAACATATTCTGAAGAGGCTAAAAACTCTAAAGATTTCTAATGAAGCAAGATAATTAAAAACCTATAGAATTTTGTAATCGGTCCTTATGTGATTATTGACAATAACTCTAAAATGCAGAAAAACCTCTAAGCTTAAGACTGTTGCCTATTGTTATGTTGACAATATTTTACTTTGGCTGTTACAAGAATCAGTTTAGTTCAAGATTCTCGTAATTAGCTCGTGACACCATGAGTATAAATAAACGTGTGACAAGAAGTTTTTGGAGGGAAACAGGACCTGAAAATGACATTCGATATATTATTGGGGTGGTAAAGGATAATCTACAAAGTTTATTACTTACCAAATTGACGCGCTACGATATGAACTTTAATTAGTTAAAAATCCTATAGTAAAAAAACTTGCTTAATATGCCCTATCCCCACCTGAAGGGGATAGGGCATTACAGTCATATGAAAACAGCAAATTTTGAGAAACATATATTGCATTTGATGCAATCCATCCCCGCCCTAAGCAGCGGAGTATTATGGTATGACCTTGTAAAGTAAATAAAAATTAAACAGCAACTTAACTTGAGAATAATGAAACACTTTGACCAATGAATACAAAAAAAATATTACATCTTGTCGCTGCTGCTAGACCAAATTTCATGAAGATAGCGCCACTATACCACTTACTTAAAAATCTCTCATGGCTAAAAACAGAGATTATTCATACAGGGCAGCATTACGACCCAAATATGTCAGGAACATTTTTCCAAGACCTAAATCTACCTGCACCACACATTCATCTTAATGTTGGAAGAGGCACGCATGCTGAGCAAACTGGCGGCGTTATGATTGCGTATGAAAAAATCCTATTAAGAACACAGCCTGACCTTGTTGTTGTGGTAGGTGATGTCAATTCAACTTTAGCTTGTGCTCTTGCCGCAGTGAAATTAGGAATAAAAGTTGCCCATCTTGAGGCTGGTTTGAGGTCGTTTGATCGAACTATGCCTGAAGAAATCAATAGAATTGTTACCGATTCAATAGCTGATTATTTGTGGACACCTTCTCACGATGCGGATACAAATCTAATACGCGAAGGAATTGCAACTGAAAAAATTCTTATGGTGGGTAATATCATGATTGACTCTCTGGTATTGATGACACCTGAAATCCTAAAAGAAACTATTAAAAAAGATATGGGGCTAATAAACAATTCCTATGGGGTCGTAACTATACACCGGCCATCTAATGTTGATTCGCCAGAAGTTTTGTTGGGCCTGTGTGAAGCACTTATGGAGATTTCGAAACAAACCAGCCTTATATTTCCTGTTCATCCACGTACTGCAAAGAATTTACACAAATTCGGTTTTTTTGACTACCTTAATGATGCTTCAGGTGTCACCCTAACAGATCCTCTTGGGTATAAAGCCTTTATGAGCCTAATATTCGGTTGTAAATTCGTTATAACGGACTCCGGAGGGATTCAAGAAGAAACAACGTATCTGAAAATTCCTTGCTTGACATTGCGGTCCACTACAGAACGACCGATAACAATAACACAGGGTACAAATAAGTTGACTACTCCCGAAAATCTTGGGTCTGACCTAGAATTGGTAATGAAAAAAGATCCGAAAGAGACACCTTTATATTGGGACGGAAAGACCTCAGAAAGAATTGCCGCCAATATTAAAACGATAATTAACTAGTAAAATTTAAATGAACCATATTTCACAATTAGAACAAATAAGCTTTTATCTTACACAGCTTAAAAATTGGGTAGAAAATAATGGCTGGGCTGGTTGGGATCCTTATGATTTATGGGATAATCATTTTGGAATGTGGATGATGAAGCGTGAGAATATTATGCAGCGAATAAGTCGCAGCCTATTGTCAAGTGTAAATGAATTTTATCCTATTCAGTTACGCAAAATTTTAAGAGTTAAACCAAATATAAATCCCAAAGCTATTGGTTTGTTTGCAGCTAGTTTTTTAAAATTGGAGTTATTTGAGAATGTACCAATCGAGATAAAAGGAGAACCAGGATATGAACCATGCTTTCGGTGGTTAGATAGTCACAAGGTTGAACAATTTGGTGGTAATGGCTGGGGTTATCCGTTTAATTGGAAAAGCAGAGTGTTAATTCCTAAAAACACTCCAACTGTTGTAAATTCGGCCATCATCGGGGACGCGTATTGGCTTAAATATAAGTTTCATAGTGACATGGCTGCGCTATCAATATGTGAAAACATATGTGATTTTATTGTTAGCGGCCTTAATAGAAGTGGATATAAAGCAGATGGATCTTTCTGCTTTTCTTATACGCCGGTTGACAGCTTTCAGGTTCATAATGCAAATCTTTTTGGCGCAGAATTTTTAATCCGTATCGGTACTGAAATTGGGCATGATGAGTGGATTCGAATTGGTCTCGCTGCAGCCAAGTTCTCACTCTCTGAAATTCTTGTAGATGGCACCTTAAATTATTGGTCAAATGACCAAGCCCATGGACTTCAGCAGGATACATATCATAGTGGTTTTGAGATTCGCTCCCTTAATAGTATTGCTTTGTTGACTGGAGAGAAAAAGTATAAAAAGGCTGCGGATAAATATTTCAACACTTGGCTAAAAGATTTTTTCTCTAAAGAGTACGTTCCATGCTTTAAGCGGGGGCAAACTAATTCTTTAGAAATACATAGTTGCACAGAAGCTCTGTTGTGCGTTACCAGAATGTTCGAATCGGGCAATTGTTCGAAAGAATTTTTTTTGAAATATGTCAATGGAATTCTTTATGCTGTGCAAAAATTGTGGGTACAGGAAACAAAGGATAAAGGCTACTTTGCAGCAAAAGCGTTTAAGCGGTTTGGTTTTAACATAAAGGTTAACATACCTTATATCCGCTGGGGAGAGTCATGGATGTTTAATGCGCTGTCCAACCTGATAGGGTCATTAAACAGTGAAAATGGAGTGAAATAATAATGGTTTCTTGTCCAATCTGTAATGAAATATTGACTTCTAACATACCGAACTCTGCATTTTATGTATGTGAAAAATGCGAAGCGGCTATACGTAAAGAAGATGATATGCCACATAAACAACATAACATTTACAATAACGAATGGGTATCAGGTGAAGAAAAAAAACGGCTTAATACAAAAGTGGCCCATTTTAGATTGCGTCAAATAAATAAACTGAAGAAAACAAAAGGTATAGAAAAAATTTTAGACTTAGGTTGTGGAACTGGAATCCTTGTCGATCTATTAGCAACAAATGGGTACATTGTTGATGGGGTAGATTCATCACAACCCAATATTGATTATGCTAGAAGCCATAAGAAGGGAAATTATTTCCTTCAGGATATTGAATCATTTGAAACAGGGAAAAAGTATGATTTGATTATAGCTTCACATTTGATTGAACACTTAAGGACACCGAATAATTTTTTTAGAAAAGTCAGAACCTCAATAAAAAACAGTGGTTACCTATACTTGGCTACCCCTAATTTATCTGCTTGGTCCGCTAAATCATTATGGCGAAAAAATCTGGGCGGCATTTCTGGCACTGATCATAGAATATTATATTCCCCCAAGAGTTTATCAAAGTTATTAGCAATGTATAATTTTGAAGTTATATATATAAGTACAAAAACCCGGTTCAATCGGATGTTAGAAGAAATAATTAGAACAATTTTTTTTAAGAAATATAAAGAACATGTTACGCAAAAACTAAATCATACCGATGAAATATATACTAATCATAATTTCAATAGAAAGACTAGTTATAAGACAAAACATTATTTTATAAGAACTTTGAAAAATATCTACAATTTCACTAAGGACTCAATAATAATTGATTTATTATTCTTTATACCCAACATAATTAGTGAAACAAAGAACCGCGGTGAAGAACTTATAATTATATGTAGAGTAGGACCCGATATGGATATTTAATACATAGTGACCATACATAAAGACCATAAAATTAATCGAAAATAAGAGAAACTATTAAAGTTATGAAACAGGTTTTTTTTAACTCTTCGCAGCTACCTGAAGTCCTTGATGTAGAAGTTCCGTTTTGTGGAGAGAAAGACATCCTGATTGCAGTGAAGAAGTCTCTCATCAGTACAGGAACTGAAACTGCTAGGTATGACTCGGGTGATATGCTTTCTCGTGGTCTGCGAAATCCATCGGCAATTAAAAGTGTTATGAACTCTTTTAATGAAAAGGGAATTTACGCAACATATAAAAAGATAAAAGCTAAGAAAAAGGAATTATTTGTCAGGGGTTATAGCGGCTCTGGTATTGTCGAAGCTGTTGGGAAAAATGTGCAGGGCTTTTCCATTGGAGATAGAGTAGCTTATGCGGGTGCCCCACATGCGGAGCGTGTTGTTGTCAAAGAAAATCTTGTGGCACGAATTCCTGAAGGAGTCAGTTTTTCAGAAGCAGCATTTGGTGCACTTGGTTGTATTGCAATGCATGGTGTTCGTTTGGGTGAACCTTCGCTTGGAGAAACATGTGTAGTGCTCGGCATTGGCCTTGTAGGGCTTTTAGTTGCTCAACTGGCAAAAGAATCCGGACTTAAAGTCTTATGTTTGGAAACAAACTACCATCGCAGAGAGATTGCGTATAATCTAGGCTTTACTGATGTTATAGATCCTACAATAGAGGATGATCTACCAAAAATTTTACATTTTTTTAGTGGTGGTTTTGGCGTAGATATCATGTACCTTTGCGCAGGCATCAAAGATAGTTCAATAACAAACAAAGCTTTGTTGTGCTGTCGTGATCGGGGACGGGTTATAATGATAGGTGATATGGGGCTTGATCTCGATAGGGCTCCACTTTTCCAAAAAGAACTTAGTTTTAAGGTTAGTCGATCATACGGACCAGGTAGATACGATGTAAACTATGAAAGAAAGGGGTTGGATTACCCTATAGCTTATGTCAGGTGGACTGAACAAAGGAATTTACATCTTTTCTTGGAGATGATTCAAAAAAAATCTATTCGCGTAAGTGAAATGTTTTCCAATGAATTTCCAATTGAAAAAGCACCTGAAGCATATCGTTTACTTGTTAAAGAAAGTGCCAAAACCTTTGGGGTACTGCTTAATTATCAAAAGAGTCAATCTGAATTGAAAACATCGGAGTTGCCTCCGCGTTCCTTGCATAAAAAAACAAAAAAAGATGTTTTAGCTGTAGGTGTTATTGGTTGCGGTTCTTTTGCTCAAAATAATCTATTACCTCATTTTCATAGTTTAAGGGCAAAACTTTATGGTATTGCAAATAGAACAACAAAGGAATTTTCAAAAATAAAAGCAGGTTATTTGCCTGATGTTGCTATAACAAATTGGGAAAAATTAATTAAGGACACAAATATTGATGCCTTCATTGTTGCCACGCATCATAATACGCATATGGAAATTGCAAAAGCGATTATAGAGGCTGGTAAACCAGTTTACGTGGAAAAACCTTTGGCTCTCACGTTATCTGATGCTGAGATGATGGCAAAGCTTGTTAGTGAGCGAAAAGGTTTACTTACAATAGGGTTTAATCGTCGCTGTGCGCTTTCTATTATAGAACTGCAGAAAATTCTTTTACATAATCCGGGGCCGCGGCAGTTTTTATATCGTGTAAACGCGCCAGTTCTTCCTCCTGATCATTGGCTTCTTGACCCTGAAATAGGTGGTGGAAGATTAATAGGTGAGGGTTGCCATTTCATTGATTTGCTATGTTTTCTGGCTGATAGTGAAATTGTAAAGGTTACCGGTGGCTTTTTAGGTAGTAATTCTGCAATATTACAGTCAAGGGACAACTTTTCGATCATTTTATGTTTTGCTAATGGTGATATAGGCACAATCATCTATTCAGGACAAGGAAACTCTAGTTTAAACAAGGAACTTATTGAGGTATATGTTGCAGGAAAGGTATTCGTAATAGATGATTTTCAAAATCTTCAAGGGTATGGTGTTAAATGTGATGCTATAAAGGTTCGAGGCCAGGATAAAGGATTTAAAAAACATCTGGAAAATTTTTTTGATGCTGTGCGTGGCAAATCTGAACTGATTACAACAGTTGATGATGGTGTCCGAGTTGCATGTATCATAGATTATATTCTTGGCAACAAACCAATATCTTAACACTAATGAAAAAAATTCCTGTTTCATTCTACTATTATTTCAGTTTTTCATTAATGCCTGTCCTGGGCTTATTGCAGACAAAGATCTTAACTTCTATATTGACTCCATTTGCATTTGGCGAAGTACAGTTAATGCTGCCCTTATTGACTTGGACTGTACTTATTGGAGGTTTAGGGGCTCCACAATTTGTTATTCGATTTTATAGTAGAGATGGAACAAAAGCTTACCAAGAAGGTTTGTTTATATCTGTCGCCTTTATCATGCTCATAGGCTTAATTTGTTGTGCTTTTTTAATTCACAGAGACATTGATTACAAAGGCTTGGAAATTGGTTTCAGAATGGCGTCAATCTTTCTTTTGGCCGCCATGACTGAACAAGTTGTAAGATTAGTTAAGTCACTTTTGAGAGTACAGGAACGACATTTTTTCTATAACGCTATATCTATTTGTGCAAGAATATTTCTTATGGTTGGTATAATAATAGGTGTTTTGGTGTGGCCTAAATACCCCATTGAAGGTTACTTACTTGGTAGTGCTGTTTCGTCTTCTCTTATGTTACTTCTTTTAACTGTGCTCTTCCGATTGCAATACTTATGGAAAGCGAGAATTCCTTCATGGCAGAGATTAAGTCAAATGGTAAGCTATGGTTTCCCCATTGTTTGTATTATGTTAATGGGCGATTGGCTACCAAATCTAAATCGATATATCATTTTTGCAGAATTAGATACAAGTGCTGTTGCAAAATATGCAATTGGATGCATGATTACTGCGTTAAGTTTTCGAACATTATATGAACCACTCAATACATTAATGCATCCTCGTGTTTTTAGGACATGGGAAAAAGGCAGTAAATTAGAAAGCAGAGAAACAATTACCAGATATTTAAATTTTTATATAATTGTTGGGTTGATTGTATGTGGTTTGGCAAACCGGTATGAAGATATCTTTTTTAATATAGTAGCAAATATGAATTATCGCCTTCCAGCCGGATGCTTTGCCATACTTTTGTTATCTAATTTTATCCTTGGTATTTATCGATTTGTAGCTATTCATTATCTTTTAGAAAGGAATACGACTGAACTGGGATTAATTTTTTTTCTATCTCTTATTGTTAATGTTTCTGCAGCGTTGTTTTTTATAAAAAAAATTGGGTTGCTCGGTGCCGCTTTAGCAGTTTTTCTTGGTGCAACTATTTTAGCATCATCAGTCTGGTTACGGGGACATGAAAATATCAGGATTAAATTGTTTCCTAAATATTATATTTTCTCTTTAATAATTGACGATTCAAACCTCCTTCACACTGGACAAGTTGATTTTC
>Ga0209536_100017386_pt1 | contig 10189 bp, 3 predicted proteins | sample DeeMarSeWOR28_12_FD_187461 | JGI IMG/M metagenome (GOLD analysis project Ga0209536, IMG submission 187461) | Marine sediment microbial communities from White Oak River estuary, North Carolina - WOR-2-8_12 (SPAdes) (version 2) | ecosystem: Environmental > Aquatic > Marine > Intertidal zone >... | reverse complement strand
GTTCGCAACAAGCCAATCAATTATTTGTTGTGGAGACAATCCTTCCAGCATTCTATTGCGTGCATTCTGCTGGTTTTGGGAGAGATAGGACGCTTGTGTATGTATTGCTCCAATCCCTTCAATTACGTCGCTGAGTATAAATGCACCGACACCACCAATCGGTCCAACACAGGAAGCGCCTGCACTTCCAATTTCACCGGTAATTGTATCAACAGCAACAATTGAAAATGTATCCTGCGAATAAATACTTTCTGAGGATAGTAAAAAGATTATTAAAAAAATAGATGAAAAGATTCTGGAAAGTACTTTCATAATATTGTCCCGGTTAAAGTTATTTATAAAATTAATATTTTCTTTTTAGCACCACAAGTGTGAAATCATCTCTGTACAAATTTGTGCCAGCAAAGTTTTTTGTTGATTCTACAATTTTGTTTAATATCTCATCAGCGGACGAATCTTTCGAATTTAAAATTACTTTTTGAAGTCTTTCAAAACCAAATTCCTTTGAGTTTTTGTCAAAAATTTCGGTGACGCCATCAGTATAGAAAATTATGTGATCTCCCGGAGATAAGCTCACCGTTGAAGAAGAAAAGTTTGCTTCACGCACAATATTCAAAGAAGGCCCTCCTGTTTCAAGAAATTCCATTTGTCCATCGCATCTCATCAGTACCGGAGGATTATGCCCACTATTTGTGAAGGTAAACTTGTGTTCTTTAAAATTTAATTTTCCATAAAATGCTGTAATAAAATCCCTCTTTCTACTAACTTCAGGAATTTGTTCATTTAACAAATTCATAATCTCATCAGGTTTCTGAATTAACTTTAACTGGTTTCTCAGTATTGCACGAAATGCTGCCATAATCAGAGCTGCAGGAATTCCATCACCTGAAACATCAGCAATTACAATTGCCAGATTGTTTTCACCTAAATTAATATAATCATAATAATCACCACCAATTTCGTAAGTAGGAATACAAATACCCGCAATATCATATCCTTCAATTTCAGGAGGATTAGCAGGCAAAAGACTTGATTGTACATCCTTAGCTATCTGCATCTGCTCTTCTAATTTTTTCTTATCAAGAATTTGATGGTGAAGGATCGCTTTTTCCAAAGAGATAGCAGCAGCATCGGCAAAAAACTGAAGTATCTCAAGATGATGAGAATCGAAGGAAGCAAGTTGGTCACTTTCAACATCTAATGCACCAATTGCTTTATTGTTTTTAATAATCGGTACGGCAATTTCCGAAAGTGTTTCTCTTCTTCCAATTACATACCGACTATCTTTTCTAACATCATCAATAATTAAACTTTCTTTTGATCTAATCACGAATCCAATTATTCCTTTTCCCTCCCGCAACATCTCATCAGATTCAACAGGATGTTCCTCATATCCACGTTTTGCAACTCCTCCGATCATTTGTCCAGCGTAATTAAAATCAGGATGTTCGATATCTTCGCTTAAAACAAAAATCCCGGCAGCATCATAATCAATAACAGCTTTTAGCGCATCCAGTAAAAGATTGAGGATTACGTTAAGATCCAGAGTATCTTTTATTTTAAAAGATATATCTCTTAATAGTTGATATTTTTCTTCAGCTGATAGTTCGGAACTCTTTCGCATTTAATTGGGAATTTTTTAGTGAATGCATCTAAAATTAAGCGGGTAAGATTTCATATCCAATTTGAAACCAGAAAAAATAAAATAGTATAGACATTCAATAATATTTAACGTTAATTCTTATACTCCTGTCTCTACCTTTATCATCAAGACAGGTTATCTTTAATTCCTTTTCCTTTGGATTGAAAAAGATTCTTTCACCAGGTTTACATTTTCTAAAGAACTTATCATTTATGTACCAATAGTGAGTTTTTACTCTGCTGTCTGATGCTGCAAGCAAAAGAATTTCCTGGTTCTCACTATTTTGAGGAGATTCTAAAAAGTATTCATAATCTTCAGATGGAGATAGAATTTTTGGACCCGCTTCAGTAAACTTTGCGTCACAATTTGGATTATGTTGAGGAGGTATATGATAACCATGTTTATTCTGAGTGAGCCAAACCGTTAATTCGGGCTGATATATAGGATAAACGACTTTTTTATAACCTGAAGTAGGCAAGCAACCAGTGCAATATTGAATTGTTTCATTAAGATTGACATAAACCGGTTTGTGTATGTTACACACTTCGTTATTGGATTTATTCTTAATTGCAAAATCACGGGTCACACTTCTGCAATATTGAGTTGGGATTAATCCGCTTTCACTGCAGACTTCTCTGACATATAATTCTTCAGGAACATCAAACCATTTAACGTCAGAATTGTAATCGATTGCATTAAAAAGATCGAAAAGTAGAGGCACTGCTACTTCTGCACCTGATAAATTTGGTGAGCCTACACCGTTAAAGTTTCCCATCCATACTCCGATTGTATAATTTGGATTGAAACCTATAGCCCATGCATCTCGTTTACCGTAGGAGGTTCCAGTTTTCCAGGCAAATTTTGGAAGTTTTGAGTAGTTAGAAAGATCTGCTATATCGCTTCTGTTTATTCCAGAAAGAATTTTTGCGATCAGATATGATGATGCTTCAGAAAAAATTTGCTCTCCTCTGCTTTCATTTTCTGTTGAAATAAAATTAAGCGGATATAGTTTTCCCTTTCTTGCAAATGCAGTAAATAGTCTTGTTAGTTCCTGAAGATTTGTTCCACAGCCGCCAAGTATCACCGAGAGTCCGAGTTTGTTTTTTTGTTTTTGAATTTGGTTGAATCCCGCACCCTCCAGAAAACCGATAAAATTATTCAACCCAGTCTGCTCAAGGAGTTTAACTGCAGGAATGTTCAGCGAGTTAACCAGTGCAAAATCCGTTGATACATTTCCATAAAATTTCAGATCATAATTTTCTGGTTGATAACCATGGAAGTCTGTTGGAATATCCGCAAGCTTCATCTGTGGAGTTAAATTACCTTCGTCGAAAGCATAAGCATAAAGAGCAGCTTTTAAGGTGGAGCCAGGAGAACGGATTGCGGTAATACCATTAACCTGACCGAAAGAGCCTTCGTCGTAAAAATCAGCAGAACCACAATATCCAACTACAGATGAATTTTTATTATCAATAATAAGTACAGCACCATTCGTAATTCCTTTATAAAAAACTTTTTTTACGTTTCGAAGCAAGATGTTTTCAGTTGTCTGTTGAATGGAAAGATCAAGTGTTGTATTAATTATATCTCCCTGAAAATCATTCTTCACATAATAACTGAAGTGGGGAGCGACCACTGGAATTGCAAACCGGTTTTCCTCGATAGGTTCATCCAGTGCATCTTTGAGATCTGATGATGAAAATATATTTTCTTTATTAAATTTTTTAATCCAGTAATCTCGTTTTACTTTTATTAGATTTTCAGTAATTGCTGTCATTCCAGCTTGTCTGGAATCCGACAGCTTTAATTTTTTTTCAGATTCCCGAGTCGCTTCGTTCCCGGGAATGACATAGGTAGCATCAGTAACCGTATTTCTCCGATCCAAACGTAGAGAATTTGGATCATTTGGAATTACTGCCAACATTATTGATTGTGAAAGACTTAGCTTTCCCGGTGGACTGTTAAAGTAAATGTACGATGCGGATTTTACACCTTCAATATTACCACCGAAAGGAAGAAGGCTTAAATAAAGCTCAAGTATTTCCCTCTTAGAATATTTTATTTCAAGTTGAATTGCACGGAACATTTCAACGAATTTATTTATGTAAGTCCGCTTTTTCGGTTCGAGCATTCTAGCAACTTGCATCGTAATTGTAGAAGCACCTGATTCAACTTCCCCGGTTGTGATATTTCTGTATAAAGCTCGCACAATTGAAACCGGGTTAATTCCAAAGTGCCAGTAAAACCAGCTGTCTTCTTTCTCCAAAATGGCTTTAATAAGTTCAGGGGATACCTCTTCAAGTTGAGTTCTTAATCTCCATTTGTCATCACTCGTTAGGTATGCGGTGAGCAGAGTTCCGTCTTTTGCATGAATTTCCTTTGAGAACTCTTTTTGTTTCGGCAGAGGAAAAAATAAATCCAGTACAATAAAGAGAAGCAGAATTGTAAAAACAATCCACACTGTTTTGTAATATTTTTTTATTAATTCAAAGTGCATAATTATTTTCATTTGTCATTGCGAGGAGCAGAGCGACGAAGCTATCTTCTAGTCCAACTGATTGCTTCTTCCGACCATAGTCGGAATCGCAATGACATTCCACTAAATTATTCTCCTAGTCTCTCCAATACTTTTACAACTCCAGCACCGTTATATGAATGATATTCCTGATCGTACATTGCTTCTGCACCAATAACAGGAAGCTGATAAGTTCCCTGATTTACTACACGTAACAGATAATAAAACTCATTTGTTTTGTTTCGAACAAGGTTAGTAAAAAGTAAAAGGCGGTCGTCTCTGATATCCATATACTGAACATTCATAGGATTTTTCGGTATCCATTTCAATTCGGTTGCCGGATTAAGTCTTGGATTTTCAATTTCAAATCCAGCAGGAATTAAATCTGTAATTACTATGTTATCAGCATTTCTCTCAAATCCTGTTAACTCAATCTTACATACTATTAACTCACCCTGATAAAAACGTCTGTCAGAAATTGATCTGCCTGTTTTATAGCTGTAGAAAGATCTCCTAATCTGTAAATAGGAATCTTCCTCTTTTACCTTTTCGTTAAGCTTAACACCTTCTGCACTCCAGAAATAATATACTTCTCCATTTCCTGTTGCTTTAAGGGTAATATTTGCAGCATTTAGTTTTTCATCTGAAACTGTTAAATCTTTTCCGGAGAATTTATTCATTGAACTTCCATTTACAATTATATCCACTGCAACATTAGCACCTGCATTCAAGCTTGCTGCTTTTCCTAATGCCAGAAATGCAAAAGATCTTTCCTGGGTTGAGTACATTCTATTTGCATTCTGAGAAAGATATTTAATTATTACCGGGATTTGTTTATTGGCTGGTTCAACTTCGAGAAGAACATTAAGCATAATTGCATTTGCACGAATATCGGAATCAAAGCTTCCTCCAGTCAATTTATCAGTCTTCTCAGGCTCGAAAGCATTAGGCACAATTTCGTAATAAGAATTCCATCTACCCATCAGTGCGTAGGAGCCAGCAAGCATATAAAGCATATCTCTTGATACAAGATGTGGTCTTGCTTTGTAATAATTCATCGTTGCAATGTCACCATTACCGGCAAGAGCAAGTACATACAGCGAGTATAGAATTTCTTTATTGGCAATTTTCTTTATCGTTCTACCTGTGGGAAGATATGTGATATAATCGAATGTGCTTTGATCTTTAGCTTTCTGTGCTATATACTTTAAAAGTTTGTTAAGCACATTCTCTGAAACATTAAAGCCTGCTTTTTTTGCCTCAACCAAAAAGTGAGCTGCGTATACAGATCCCCACCAGCTGGTTTCAGTTCCGCCCTGCCAGTAAGCAAGTGAGCCATCGTACAATTGCATTGATTCTATTTTTCGTATGCCCTCTTTCACATAGTAAACAGGATTATTTGATCGATAAAGTTCTGGTGCAACAAGCTTGGCCAGTTCTTCAAAATAAAGCTGAGGGAACAATCGTGAAACTGTCTGCTCAATACAACCATGAGGGTAACCTACAAGATACTTTAGTTGTTTGGCAAATTTAACTGCAGGAAATTTGCTGATGGTCAAAGTAGTGGATTGTGTTCCTTTCATAAAATTCTTTGGGATATCTACTTTAACTTCTTTTCCTGCTTCGATAGTACCGGAACCAGTTTCCACTATGAGTGGAGAAATTGGTCTGATTGCAATATCAATTTCCTCTTTTATTTTAGCTAATCCGGATGTTTCAAAAATTATTTTTCCAGCTCCAACTTGGGACTCTGCAAGTATTCCGAATGTAACATTTCCGGTTGAATTTGCTTCTAGCTTTAATGATTTTTTGGAAGAAGAAGTGATTTTCAATGGACCTTCAACCTTTACCGTAACATCTACATTTGAAGTTTGATCGGTTGTGTTGACTATAGAAACGGGTGTGACGAGTGAATCGTTCACTGCAAGGAACCTGGGAACCTGCGGTTCAATAATCAAATCATCTGCTACTTTCATACTTAACTCAGCAGATCCAAATCGCGAATCGGTATAAGCGACTGCCATTAATCTAACTTCTCCGTTAAACTGTGGAATATTTAGCTGGAGAGTTACTAGTCCATCACTATCAGTCTTTTTAATTCCACTCCAGAATGAAAGTAGTTTAAATCGCTTTACTGAGATTGGAGTAGTTCTCTTCTGAAGCTGCTTTTCCATCATATCGCCACCTCCAGGTGAAGAACTGATTGACGCAATTTCGGGCAATAGTAGTTTGTAAAGATCATAACTATCAACCATCAACGGTCGTTTTGCATACATAAATGCAAATGGATCCGGAGTTGAGAAATTTGTTATCTGTAAAATTCCTTCATCAACTGCTGCCAGTGTTACGTAAATATCTTTTTGAGCTTCAGTTTTAATTATCACCTGCTTTGTCAGATTCGGTTTAGTCTTTTGGGGAGCTAAGATTGAGACCAGAAGTTTATTTCTGTTCTTGATAACTTTCATTGAAGCAAATCCATGACCAACTAAAAACGGAGCTGTATCATCTTTACTGTGTTTTTTGAAAAGTGTTGCAGTAACATATACATTTGGCATAAGATCTTCATTCAGTGATAGTTCAATCTCAGCTGACTTGCTGTTGACATCTACATATTGATAGGAATAAACACTCCCCCTTTCAAGTGTTACTAACAGCTTGCCTGAGAAAGGACAGGTAAAAAGAACTTTAGCTTTTTCTCCCGGCTCATATTGCTCTTTATCAAAAACTATTTCAACTCTTCCTTCTTTGTCAACTTCAAAAGAACCGGCTGTTGAAGTTCCCCAACCGTAAGCATAGAAATTATTCCTTTCATAATCATTACTTCCTTTTTTAAATATCCTTAGTTCATATCTTCCGGATTTTGAAACCATAAAAGTAAATTTCGTTGGTCCGTTTATGTTAACATCTTTTTCCCACTCGTTAACTTCTTTTTGTTCAGATGTGTAATAGTATCTGTTATTGTAATCTTTTTTAAGTACAGTCTGCCATTCATAGCGGACTAGTTTTGCTTTTGCAGCGAAATTGTTTATTTGTTTGTCATCCTGGTCAACTGCCACAAGATTGAAATTAATATTTTCATTTACACCGTAATAATAGTCTGTTGATTTTATACCGACGAAATAATCTTTAGAATAAACATCAAAGCTTGTTGAACGTGTTACAGTTCTGCCAGTAAGATCAAATACACTCACGTAGGCTGTACCGGTTATAACTCCTTTACTCTGAATTTGATCTGGAATTTTGTATTCAATTTTTGTCTTTCCTTCGGAGTCCAGCTGACCTTCCAGAAAGGTATTATCAATTGTTGAATTTGTAATAGATGAGTTTGAAAAAACATATTTTGGATAATTCTTACTCCTGAAAGATTGATGATTCAATTGAATATCAGTTTCATACCTCATCTCAGCAGCCGGGGCACCAAAAAGAAATTCAGCAGCAACATCAATTGTTACTTTATCACCCGGTTTTGTTTTTCCTTTATCAGATTTAACATTGACTCTTATTTTATCAGGAACAAACTCTTCAACTTTAAATTTGTACGAACCAATTAATTGCTTGCTTCCTGTATAAACATCTGCCGAATAGCCACCGGTTTGAGAATATTCCGGAAGCGTGATTGAGAGTTCGAAAGATCCTTGTTCGTTTAAATCTTTTTTATACTCTTCGAAAACTTTTCCTGTTGGAGTAATTATTTTTGTAATTAATGGAATATCCTTTACAATTTTTATTTTATCATTTCTTACAATAGCTGAAATATTTACTTCTTCACCAGGGCGGTAAATATCTCGCGGTGAATACAGGAACACATTAAAATCGGCAGCATATTGTGTTCGTCCTCCAACGTCAAAACGGGAGGTCTCAATACCAGATTCTCTTAAATCGATATAGTTAAAATCCTCACCTTTCTCTGCAACCACCAACCTTGGTGAAAATCCTTCAGTTTTTTTCTTTACATCTTTAAAAACCACAACACCGCTTCCATCTGTTTTTCCCGTTAAAATCGTTTGATTATTTGTTGAGATGATATTCACTTCAGCTTCAGCAACAGGTTGCGCACCACTGATTGTATTCACAAAAACATAAATCTCATCATCAGAAAATTTGGAAATAATTGCAAGATCAGATAAGGCAACCATCTTTGAAGCACTTCTCCAACGTTCTTCAGATGAGCGGACAGAAATTGTATAAATCCCTTTATATTTTTGACCGAGTGCTTTGTTAAGATTTACTGTAAAACTTTTTAACCAGTTCTGACCCTGTGCCAATTTTACCTTTTCTTGGTATAGCGTTTCTCCAAAATCACCAACATAGTACTGTGGATTGTAATTATCATACTCGTATTCATCATAATAGTAATAGTATCCATATTGATTAAGGAAATGCAGAATGTTGTTTTTAAAGACCTGTGACACTTCAATTTCAACTTCACCTATGTTAACCGTATTCACCTCAAGATTTTCTTCCCCGCCAAGCATTAAATATTTCCCTCTCTTATCAGCAAAGTTGATTGATGGCTGGACATTAACCATAGAAACTTCCTGCTCATAATCGAATTCAAGCTCACCTCCAAAAAGTCCCGGGAGTCCTTTCTTAATTTTTAACTCAACAGTTTGAACATTTCCCAAATCGGTTTCTATTCGCAGAACATTTCCGCTAACAGAAAAATTAAGTTTTTTCGCCGGTTCGGTAGTGATGAAATCTTTTAGTCTTTTATCATCGAGAGTTTGAGTGGTTGCAACTTCAATCCAGCCCGTGCTGCCATCAAATCCTGCAGTTACATTTGTTATAGCAAGTCGAGTGATTGGGGGAAGTTTTACTTCAAATTTTCTTGCTTCTTTCAATCCGTCTTTGCCAATAGTTGAGACAAGATTTTCTTTTACCCGAACAGAAAAGAGCTGTTCTTTATCTGTTTGCTGCACCTCTCCAAAATTTATAGCAATAATATCACTGCTTTGCTCTGTAACAATCTGAAAATCGGCAACATCTGCACCTGCTCTTTTTACTTCTAAAAATTCATTGAGTGATTTTGGATCTACCGGATAGTTGAAATAAATATTAGCCTGCACACTGAGCTTATAATTCTGGTATGGAATATTCGTCCAGAAAAAATCGACTTTAGTTACATCAAAGTAAGGAGTGTGAAAATTGTATTCTTCAAAATCAGGAGAGAATTTTGTATTGAACAAAACACTATTATTGATTGTAGCAGAATAGCTTTGAATAGGTTCCAGGGGCGCATCGGGAGAAAAAACTAACGTGCTCGGTGAACTCCACTTAAACTTGCCTTGAATCGCAGGAGTAAACGTCACGAACTGTTCATCCAGCCATTTATCTTGTATGTCTGCCGGTGCTATGTCTTCAGAAAATTCTATTACAAAGTTCGTAAGATTTTGAACTTCACCTGTTGGCGTAAATGATTCAACTTTTACTGTGTTGCTTGGGCCACAACTAATAATGAAAAAAAATGAAATGATAATTGAAAGCTTTAAAAGAATTGTGCGCATCTCTGCCTCCCGATAAAGTGGAGATTATTGTTTTATGCAAATTATTTAATTATAAGGAAAGAAGGAACAACAATCTGGAGGAGAAACAAGTGGAGAAAAGAAAATAAAAAAAAGCCTGCCTAAAAAAAGGCAGGATTAAATTACAACTTTCATTTCTCTTATACTCCCTATAAGATCAAGATTTGCTAGTGGTTTTCGAAATCCCTTACGCACCATCCTAAAGCCCAACCTGAGTCAACATTCGTATAATATTCGGTGCATTGATGAGGTTGATCAACTAACGATTCAATATCATCATTTTCTATATATGTGTTAATGGTATTTACTACTTTTATTAAAAATTCTTCAGCTACCTTCCATCCAGTATTGTTATCTTTATAATAAACCATACAAAAATTTTCTTGTGGTTCTTGCAGATATGGCACCCAACTGAAGCCGCCATCAGTAGTCCTCATAATTGAACAGTAAATTTCTGCACTCCATAAATAATTAGCTGGTTCAATTTTTTTATCTGTATTTACAGCGGGA
>Ga0209536_100017385_pt1 | contig 10189 bp, 7 predicted proteins | sample DeeMarSeWOR28_12_FD_187461 | JGI IMG/M metagenome (GOLD analysis project Ga0209536, IMG submission 187461) | Marine sediment microbial communities from White Oak River estuary, North Carolina - WOR-2-8_12 (SPAdes) (version 2) | ecosystem: Environmental > Aquatic > Marine > Intertidal zone >... | reverse complement strand
CGACAAAATCGGCAGGGTAATCCCTTCATCAAGGTGTCAAGAAAACGGGCCATCCGGGCAGGCGATTTGCGGCCAATCCAGTTTTCGGAAAGGAGGGCAGAGAAAAGGAATTCGGCGACACGTGACCACAGCGGTCCGTCAGAGCCGGCCGCCAGAGCCTGCATCATTCAGTTGTCGAGATAAATCTCCCACCCGGCGTGGCTTCGCTCCAGCTTCAGAATCACCGGGGGCCTCTCATTGACATCGGCCGGCGTCATCAAGCGGGAATTCCTGAAGTCCTCCTCGAACATCGCCTCCACCTCGCGCGTGAAGTCCGGGTCGAGGAAGAAGGCTGTAATCTCGAAGTTCAACCGGAAGGACCGGTTGTCGAAGTTCGCCGTCCCCACCGCGGACGAGTTGTCCACGAGAATCGACTTCCCATGCATGAATCCGTCCGTGTACCGGTAGAACGTGATCCCCGAGTCCTTCATCTCTTCGTAGAAGTGGAAGGCCGCGAGGTACACCAGCAGATGGTCCGGCTCGTCCGGAATGAGGATGCGAACGTCCACCCCGCGCAGCGCAGCAAGGCGCAGCGCGTTCATCACCCCCTGGTCCGGCACGAAGTAGGGACTGGCGATCCACACTCTCTCGCGTGCCGAGTTGATCACCTGCGTGAACATCAGGGTGGCTGTCTCGCGCTTGTCGGCGGGTCCCGAGGGAACGATGAGAATGGGGAGGTCGGTACCCTCGGCGGGATGGGGAATCCAGCTCACACCCGGCGTATTGCCCGTCGCCCAGTGCCAGTCCTCGACGAAGGATAGCTGCAGCGCAAGGGCCGCCGGGCCCTTGATCCGGACGTGGGTGTCGCGCCAGCGGCCGAACTTCGGATCGCGGCCCATGTACTCGTCTCCGACATTGTGTCCGCCGACCCACGCTTCCTTTCCGTCCACGACCACGATCTTCCGGTGGTTGCGGAAGTTGATCTGGAACCGGTTCGAAGGCCCTTGCTGCGTGTGGAAGTTGTACGCCTCGGCCCCGGCCTCGCGCAGTTCCTGCAGGTACCTCTTGGGCAGCTTGTTGCTTCCCACTTCGTCGTACAGGAACAGAACCCTGGCGCCCCGCCGGGCCGCCGCGATCATGGCCTGCTGAAGCTGGCGCCCGAGCTCATCATCCTTGACGATGTAGAACTGGACGAGCACGTACTTCTCGGCCCGCGCGATCCCCTCGAGGATGCTGTCGAACGTCTCGTGCCCGTCGATGAGCAGCTCGGCCTCGTTACCGGTCAGGACCGGTATCTCGGCCAGCCTCTCGCCAGCTCGAACCCCGGGATACTCATCGCCCAGGCTCCCGATGAACGGCGTGGCTTTCTCCCGGACCTTCCGGACCACCTCCGTCTCTGTCTCTGCGGCGTCAAGCTGTCGCGCGGTCACGTAGCCGTTGAACTTGCTCCGCCCGAGAACCAGGTAGGCCGGCACCGCCACGTAGGGGAAGGACACCAGCGACACCGACCAGGCGATGGCGCCCTGCGACGTGCGCGTGCTCATCACGGCGTGAACCGCGAGTCCCAGGCCGGCTACGTGGAACAGCAGTGCGATCAATCCCAGCATGCCTCTCCTCTTTCGCTTGCTCAGCCCGCGCCACAGCCGCCCGGGCGCACGTAACCCGCGCGCCGGACGCATCTCGGCACCCAGCGCACGGGCTGAATCGAGTTCCGGCGCTCGACCGTCGTCGCGCCCCGCGGACCTCGGGTCTTCGATCAGGCGTCAGGCCCTGGCTTGCAGCAGGTCCCGGATCTCGGCCAGCAGGTTCTCCTCTGCTGACGGCTCGGGCGGAGCCTCGGGTGCTGCCTCCTCCGCTTCCTGCTCGGCCTTCATCTTATTGAAGCCCTTGACCACCACGAACAGGGCGAAAGCCACGATGAGGAAGCTGATCAGGCTGTTGACGAAGATCCCCCAGTTCATCGTCACCGCCCCGGCCTCCTTCGCTGCGGCCAGCGTGGCGTACGGCCCCGCCGGATCGCCCTGCTGAAGCACCGCGTAGAACTCCGCGAAGTCCACGCCTCCGAGGGCCATGCCGATCGGCGGCATGATGATGTCGTTCACCAGCGACGTGATGATGGTTGCGAACGCTGCGCCGATCACGATGCCGACTGCCATGTCGAGCATGTTGCCCTTGGCGGCAAACTCCTTGAACTCCTTCAACATCCTGGGGACCTCCTTCCAGAGAACCGAACGGCGAATGGACTCTATCTCCAGACAACAAGAGTCATATCAGGTCACATTCTCTCGACCGACGCTCCCTGCGCCGGCTCCGCCACGAACAAGTGATCGTCCAGGTCGTCCAGTCGACCTCTGGGTGCATAAAACAGGTCCATGAGGGCTTCCAGAACGGCCGCGGCTTTCGACTTCGCGCACAGGGCTACGATGCATCCGCCCATTCCGGCTCCGGTCAGGCGGGCCCCGACGGCGCCGGCGTCTCGCGCGATGGCGACGAGAGCGTCCAGCTCCGGGATGCTGACCTCGTAGTCTTCGGCCAGGCTGGCATGAGAACCGTTCATCAGGATTCCGAAGCCAGTGAGGGACTTGCCCCGCATGGCGATCTCCGCCCGGATCACGCGCGCGCCCTCCGTGATCACGTGACGGAAGCGCTTCAGCAGATCGCCCTCCAGACATTCATCGCCCGCAGCCAGCGCCTTCGGACCGGAAACGCGTTCCAGGAGGTCCCGGTAGGAGTGGATCTCCGAGCCGGGCAGTTCGAGCTTCGCGAGAAACGCCTCGGCCGCCTCGAGGCCGCCTTTCAGCTCGAACGACATCATCCCGCCGAATCCGTCGAGCAGCCTCTTCGCACGGTCGTGCTGGGGATGGACGGCGAGGCCGGGGTAATGGACCGTGCTGACCGCCGGATGCTCCAGGAGAGCAGCGGCGATGCGGGCCGCGCTCCGGGATTGATGTCGAACGCGCAGCACCAGGGTTTTGAGACCACGCTCCAGCAGGTAGCAACCATGAGGATCGAGACTTCCCCCGAGGTGCCCCAGGGTGAGCTTGGCCTGGCGGACCCGGTCGGCGCTGCCGGCGATGCTGCCGGCGATCAGGTCGTTGTGGCCGTTGATGTACTTGGTGCAGCTCTCGACGACGATGTCGAACCCCAGTGAGCTCGGCCGGCAGTTCACGGGGCTCGCGAAGGTGTTGTCGATGATCGACACCAGCCCACGGTCCCGGGCGAAGGCCACCACCGCCTCGAGATCCGCCAGCTGGACCAGCGGGTTGGTCAGCGTCTCGACGTAGACGGCGCGCGTCGTCTCCCGGACGCACTTGGGCCAGGTCTCCGGGGCCTGCGGATCGATGATGGTGTACGTGATGCCCAATCGACGGAGCTCGTTGTCGAGCAGGCCGCTCGTGCCTCCGTAGAGACAGTCCTGAACGAGCAGATGGTCGCCGCTGGACAGCATGCTCAGCAGCGTGGCCGAGATGGCGGCCATGCCGCTTCCCGTCACGAGCGCCGCTTCGGTTTGCTCGAGGCTCGCGAGCCGGCGTGCCAGCACCTCGTGATTCGGGCTGTTGCTCAGGCGGAGGTAGCCCACGTCGTGGTAGTCCTCGCCGTGGTATTCGAAGGTGCTGGACTGGAAGATCGGGGTGACGATCGCGCCTCCGATTCGCGGTCGCGGCGCGCCGGCGTGCAGGCTTCTGCTCCGGATCTTCTTCATACGTGCTCCTCTCGCGGCGAATATCGCACAAGACCTCGCACCAGGGACTCTAGAATAGCCCAGGAACGCGGGGGGTCGAATGCGGGCAACTCGGGTTAAGGTTGCCGTCCACGCGAGAGGTGGGGGTACGTGAGCTCGGACGCGCAGACCCATTACGTGAATACCGGCTTCGATCTCGGCTTGCGTCCCCGCGCGCGGCGGGTCGAGCGGCCCCGGTTGGAGCGACGGATTCGCGAGCTCTCGGTGCAGGGACTGCTTGGAGCCCGGGCCGGAGACGCGGCCCTGGTCCTGATGGAGGTCGCGGACGAATTCCTGCACCACCTCGGCGCTTGCGGGATCCCCGTCCCGCGAGTGCTGCTCCATCCTGCCTTGGATCCGTTGACGCAGCTCCGGCCCTTCGGCTGGAGCTCCGAGGCGATGGAGCTCAATCGCCTTCACCGCCGGCCGGCGGATCATCCACCGCTGCCGGTGACACGGCGGGTCAACTCCCGCAGCTTCGCTGTGGAGCTGGAGCGCGAGCTGTTCCCGGAGAGCGCGTCGGGAGCGGTGATCGACGATATCGCCGAATTGGAGACGCTCCTGGCGAGGCCATCGTCGACCGGCGAATGGATCGTCAAGGGCGAGTTCGGAAACGCCGGGCTGGCGAACCGGCGGCTGCGAGGGCGGGAGCTGTCCACTCCGGACCGTCGCTTCGTAGAGGGTTTGCTCGTCGAGAACGATCGCCTCGTGGTCGAGCCCTGGCTGCCGCGGGAAGGAGACTGGTCGGTGGTCTTCGAGGTTCCCTTGGATCCGGCGACGGTGCGTGTCCATGAAACGACGTACACGCGGGACGGTGCGCTCATCGGAGCACTGCTGGACTCCGACGGCGGCGAGAACACGCCGTGGATCGAAGAACTGTGCGGCATGGCCGAGCGCGTCGCATCGCGTCTGGAAGAGGAGGCTTACTTCGGCCCGGCCTGCGTGGATGCATTCACCTGGCGCGACGGGAGCTCTCTCAAACTCCGTCCCCTGGTCGATTTGAATTGCCGACGCTCGATGTCCGATGGCGCCTATCGTCTGTGGCGGCGGATCGCTCCGGATCGCACGTGCTACTACCGGTTTTTCAATCGGCGCAAGCTCACGCTGCCCGACGCGCTGGAGCCGGCCCTGGTCGCACTGGGAGACCGGCGCTACGATCCCTCTCGGCGTCGTGGCGTCCTGCTCGTCTCGCCCCTCGGACATGCGAAGCTGGCCGTGATGTTCGTCGCGGAAAGCCGACTACAGGCCCTGGCGCTCGAGAACGAGTTTCGGGCGCGGCACGAGTCCTGACGTGCCGGTGCGATTGCTGGTTCTCGTGGGACCGACCGCCGGTGGGAAGACCCGTCTGGGGGTCGACGTCGCCCACCGACTCGGCACGGAGATCATCTCCGCCGATTCACGGCAGGTCTATCGCGGGCTCGACATCGGGTCCGGGAAGGACCTCGCGGAATACAGCGCCGTGACGCCACCCGTTCCGTACCATCTGATCGACGTGGCGGATCCGCGGGAGGTGTACTCGGTGTTCCATTTTCAGCAGGACTGCTACCGCCTGCTGGAGCAACGAGATGACGGCCCCACCCTCTTGATGGTCGGCGGAACGGGCCTGTTCGTGGAGGCCGTGCTGCGCGGCTACCGCATCCCCAGCGTCGCCGAGGACGTCGAGCTGCGCCGGCGTCTGACGGAGCTGCGCCACGTCGAGCTGGTCGAACGGCTGCGCGAGCTGGACCCCGATCTGTCACGGCGCACGGATTGCAGCAGCAAGAAGCGGGTGGTGCGAGCCCTCGAGATCGCGACCCACGCTGGGCATCTGGAGCTGCGCTACAGCCCGCCGCCGCCGGTGAGGATCGACCACGCTGTATTCGCCATCGACGTGGCGCCGGAACGGCTGCGCGAGCGAATCGACCAGCGATTGGATCACAGGCTGAAGACGGGAATGATCGAAGAGGTGCAGGCACTGCTCGACGCCGGGATCCCTCCGGAGCGCATGGCCCAGCTCGGGCTCGAGTATCGCGAGTTGACCGCTTACCTGACCGGCCTCAAGACCCGGCAAGAGATGACCGACGACTTGCGGCGCGGTATTCGCGCTCTCGCGAAACGACAACGCACCTGGTTCCGTGGCCTACCTCGACGGGGCATCGAGGTCACGTGGATCGCCCCCGACGACCGCGACTCGCTGTTGAGCCACCCGCTCGCGACGAGCCCTACGCCGGAGTAGCCAGGAAGCCCATGCGCTCTTTCATCAGGAGGAGCTTGGCGTCGGCTCGCTCCCTGGCCCGCCCCGCTCCCTCGGCCAATAGCCGGTCCAGCTCCTGGGCGTTCTCCATCAATTCGAGATAGCGCTCGCGGATCGGGGTCAGCTTCTCGATCACGACCTCGGCCACGGCCTTCTTGAGGTCCCCGTAACCGCGGGCCGAGGCGAAGACGGTAATCGTCTCTTCCGCCGACTTGCCCGTGATCGCGCGGTAGATGCCGAGCAGGTTGTTGACCCCGGCGCGCGCCGGGTCGTCGGAGAACTCGATCTCACGACCGGAATCGGTCACCGCACGCTTGAACGCCTTGAGGATCTGACCGTCGTCGTCGGTCAAGCGGACGGCGTGGCCCGCCGCGGTCGCGCTCTTGGACATCTTGATCGTCGGGTCGTCGAGGCCCATCACCCTCGCGGCGATCCTGGGAATGACCGGCTGCGGCAGCTTGAACGTCTCGCCGTAGAGACTGTTGAACCGCTGGGCGATGTCCCGAGCCAGCTCGACGTGCTGCTTCTGATCCTCTCCGACGGGTACCTCGTCGGGGTCGTACAGCAGGATGTCGGCCGCCTGAAGCACCGGATAGGTCAGGAGGCCGGTAGAGACCGTCTCCTGCTTCTTCGCCTTGTCCTTGAACTGCGTCATGCGCTCGAGCCAGCCGAGGGGGGTCACGCAGTTCAGCATCCAGGCCGCCTGCGCGTGGGCATCGACGTGGCTCTGCACGAACAGTGTGGAGCGCTCGGGATCGATCCCGGCGGCGAGCAGCAGGGCTGCCAGCCGGCGGGTGTTCTCCCGCAGCTCGGCAGGGTCCTGCGGGACGGTGACGGCGTGCAGATCGACGATGCAGATGAAATTCTCTCGCTGATCCTGGCCGTCGACCCATTGCTTGATCGCCCCGAGGTAGTTCCCCAGGTGCAGACCCCCGGTGGGCTGAATGCCCGAGAGTACGCGTTTCTTGCTCATGCGGATGATGATAGCCGAAGACGCACGGCTCACAAGCGGATATACTGCTCCTTCGTTACGACATGAACCGATCCCCGCTTCAGATCTCCGGCGAGAGCGAGCATTTCAGGAAGCACCGCTTGGACTGCGCGGCGCTGACCGCCGCCGGCCGCGGAAGGGCGGTCAACGAGGATCATTGCCTTTTCGCGGCTCCGGGAACACCGCAAGCCGAGCGTGCCGCCGCCGGGTACCTGTTCGCGGTCATCGACGGGAACGCCTACGGGGGCCGTGGATGGGCGGCAGCCCGGGAGACCGCGACCTCGATACTGGAGATCCTCGACGACGAGCGCCGAACCTTGCTGCGGCCCGACCTCCTGGCGCTCCGCCTTCACGACGCCAACGATCGCGTCACGGAGTTCATCCGCGGTCGTTGCGCGGTGACCTCGGTGTGGATCTGGGATGAACCGGACAGCCCGGGCGTGCAGGCCGCCTGGGCTCACGTGGGAGACACCCGGCTCTACCGCCAGGATGGGAAGGGCTGGCGCCAGGTCACGCGAGATCACGCCAAGGGAAGGCTGCTCGACCGGGCCATCGGAGGGGGACCCGGGCTCGAGATCGACACCGGCCGGTTGACCGTGCGGCCCGGCGAGCGTCTGGCCCTCCTCAGCGACGGCACGTGGAACGGCGCAAGGCCGTCGAGCGTGCTCTCCATGGATCCTTTTCCCACCACGGCCGAGGCCACCCGCCAATTGATCGGTCAGGCCCGGCTCAACGGCGGGCAGAACGACACGTCGGCCATCCTGATCACCGTGGGCGACATCGCCTCGGGTCCCGAGCCCGAACACTAGCTTTCCGTGCCGCGTTCCGGTCCATCGCCACCTCCGCCGCGAGTTGGAGGTCGCCCGGCTCCCTCGGAGCGCCCGTCGCAGGAGCCCCTAACACACTACGACCATCCTTAAACTCCGTTGCCGCTTTCTTGACGTTGCCCTCATGGGCTGATAGACGGGAGGCAACTGCACGGCTCTCTATGTCATGTCGCTTGACATCAGGAGGCCTGCCTACTTGGGGGTGTGATATGAGAAGAGCATGCTTGTTCAACGTTCGGAGTCATCCACCTGGACGTGGCTTCCGGAGGGTGGGCTTGACCGCGTTGTGTTGCGCGCTGCTTGCCGCAACGGTCAGTGTCCTGGGGGCTGACGCTTACACCATCGGAGGCCGCGTCATCCCCGCAGTAGAGGGGCCTGAAGCGGACATCTGGTATGAGACCAGCGTCATGCTGTTTTCTCTGCCGGACTCGAAGATCATCGTCACGACCGCTCCCGACGACAGCGGTCAGTTCGCGTTCGGCGACCTCGAACCCGGCGACTACATGGTCCAGGTGGTCGCGCCGAATCACATCGTGTCGAAGACGAGGGTCACGGTCGGCATGGGGCACGAGGACGCAAGCCAACAACTCGAGATCGTCCTCCTGCGGCCGATCGATCCCGGCATCGGTGGCGTGGTCGACCCCCTGGGGCTGATCGACGGCGCTGGAATCGACCACGCATTCGGTTGCGTGTCGATCAGTCTGATATTCGTCCAGTTCCAAGGCTCGAGCACGTGGACGGCGGCGCAGATCAACACCGCCACGACTGCGGCGCAAACGTCGATGAACTCCTTCGCGGCGATCGCACCACCGGGCGCGCACGTCACGACCACCGTCGAGGACTTCGGCACGTACACCGTGACGAACCCCGTTGGCTGCTGGTGTGCGGATGCGGACCTGTGGGTGGACGAAGTGCTTCAGCAGGCAGGCTACACAACGGGCTCTCTCGACGCTCGAATCGCAGACCTCTCGAACGACCGCCGCGATGCGCTGTGCGGGACGGATCCCCTCTGCGACGGGTGCGGTGCCGACGCTTCGAATTTCCTTTTCTTCATCACGCGCGATGATTGCGCCCTGTGGGGAGGCTGGAACTGTACCGGTCGATATCTGATTTCCTACTGGAACCGCTACGACGACTCGGTCGTGTACATACACGAAGTAGGACACGGCTTCGGTGCCAACGACGAGTACTGCGTGCCGAACCAGGATTACTGCTGCGGCTGGTTCTTGACCTCGACTTGGGGATGCGACAAGACAGGAGGTTGCCTCAGCGGGACCAACGACAACTGCGATCCGGCGTGTGGAGTGGACTGCGGCGGCGTCGACTGCCAGGACGGCTGTCCGAACGCCAACTGCACGACCCATACGGCGTGCGCGATGGACGGCAGCAACACCTTGACGTTCTGCCAGGCCACACGACGGCAGATCGGCTGGGTCGACTCCGACGGCGACGACGCGCTCGACTGTCTGGAGTCCGCTTGCGGGACCGATCCCGGCGACGACACTTCCATCCCGATTTGCGTGGCACCGCCAGAAGCTGACGCCAACGGCCCCTATGGTGCGGAATGTGCCGGGGCAACAACGTCGCTCCAACTTGACGGAACCGGATCCAGTGACCCCGATCCAGATGACACGCTGACATTCAGTTGGAGTACCGATTGCCCCGGTGGCGTCTTTGATGATGCGACCGATCCAGCGCCGGTGCTCACCGTCAATACATCAGCCGGGTGTAACATCGAGTGCTCCGTATTCTTGACGGTGACCGACACCTTAGGAAACACCGACACCGACAACTCTACAGTGACGGTCATCGATACGACTCCTCCAGGAATCGCATGCCCCGCAGACGTGACGATCGAGTGTGATGATTCCGCGGATCCATCCAATACCGGTGTCGCCGTGTCGAGCGACGTGTGCGACCCCGATCCCACGGAGAGCTTCGCGAGTCTGGTCACACCCGGTTCCTGTCCACAGGAATGGACGATCACCCGAACGTGGACGGCCACCGACGACTGCGGGAACACCAGCAGCTGCGTTCAGACGATCGAGGTGGAGGACACCACGCCGCCCGAGCTGTCGTTCGAGCTGACCCCGGATGTCCTGTGGCCGCCGAACCACAAGTTCTGGACCGTCCAGGCCGACATCACCGTCACCGACAACTGCGACGGTGATCCGGCAGTGACGCTGGTCTCCATCTCCAGCAACGAGTCCGACAACGCGAACGGCGATGGCAACACCAACGGCGACATCCAGGACGCGGACATCGGCACCGACGACCGCGAGTTCCGACTTCGCGCCGAACGTCAAGGTGGCGGCGATGGTCGCATCTACACGGTTACCTATGCCGCTGAAGACGGCTGTGGGAACCGCACGGAGACGTCGGCGGAAGTGCGCGTACCCCACGATCAATCCGGCCATGCGTTCACCTGGAGCGGGATC
>Ga0209536_100017384_pt1 | contig 10189 bp, 9 predicted proteins | sample DeeMarSeWOR28_12_FD_187461 | JGI IMG/M metagenome (GOLD analysis project Ga0209536, IMG submission 187461) | Marine sediment microbial communities from White Oak River estuary, North Carolina - WOR-2-8_12 (SPAdes) (version 2) | ecosystem: Environmental > Aquatic > Marine > Intertidal zone >... | reverse complement strand
TATTTCATGAATTGCTGTCGCGAGACCGCGAAGATGGGCGTGCCACCTGGCAACCGCAGGGTGTTGGTTCCGAGGCGTACCTGAACGGTACGTCGCAGGTACCGACACCCGAGGAAGCCGGGAAGGACGGGCATATTATTCGCGCTCGCTGCGCTCCGCTCAGTCCCGCAAGCGGGTTCCCAGTTTCGTGGTCGCAGCAGGTAGTTCGTGAAATATCCGGGCTAGTGATGTATCGCTAGGATACGTGAACGAGAGCCAACGGGGCTGGCAAGGATGAGCAAAGAAGAACTGGCAGCTCATTGGCGTAGGCTTGTCGGTATATAGTTGGGATCGAGCCTAAACTCTCTTGGATCAAAGGCTGTCGAAGGCTTCCAATGCTTCGTGCGGCTATAAACAATATAGAAATCGTTTAAAGGGGGCCAGGCAATGCCTCCAAACCATTTCGACAATCTCACCGGAAAATCGCATTGACTATGGTGTTATGAGATAACTCAATATCTCAGGCTCGATAAATGGATCGAGCTGCACCGCGGCATAGACTAATGTTTGTAAGGAATAATAATTCAATCATAGCGAACTTCACGAGCCCTGGAGAGTTTTTCAGTGACTGCCTTTCTCGTACCAAAGTTGTTTCAATGGATATATTTAACAGAATCATTTCACGTCAGCTTTCACCAGAAATGGTAATGAAAAGATCTTCACAGCGTTTTGCTAACCTTTTCTCCCGACTGCACGAGTGCTAAAGTCGGGGTACACCATGAAGCGTACACCTTTTATATCAATCATTATTCCAGTTTATAACGCAGAAAAAACGCTTCAAAAGTGTTTCAATTCTATCAATAATCTCAACTATTCAAAACAGCTTTTCGAAGTCATAATCGTTGACAATAACTCCACAGATAAATCAAAGAAGATTATCCAAGAGTCTCCTTTCCGATGCCTCCTACAAGAGAAACCAGGACCTGCTGCAGCAAGGAATCGGGGTGCAGAGGCCGCGAACGGAAGAATTCTAGCATTCACAGATGCAGACGCGTGTGTCGCCCGTGATTGGTTATCCAAAATTATTTGCGCCTACGAGCAAGATTCACACATTGACGGCATTGCAGGGTATAGTGGAGGTATAAACAATAACATTTGGGCTGAATTTTATCAACGGTTCCAAGAAGCATTTTATTTCAAACATCTCGCTGAGCAAAAACCCCCTGTGAAACATATCGATACGAAGAACTTCTCCATTAAAAAAGACTGCTTCATCGACGTGGGGGGATTTAATGAAGAATATTTGCGAGGAGAGGATACTGACTTGGGATATCGTCTATTCAGTAGAGGCTATAGGATAAAATATGTTCCTGAGGTTCGAGTCGATCACATCAACCCGACTGATCTTACACATCAAGTAAGAGTTTTTGAGCGGCATGTCAAGTACTCATTCAGAAGTTTTTTGTCTTTTGATATAAAAACCCAGAAGGTTTTGTGTCCTCATTACTTGAAATCTTATCACAGAATTTATTATTCTGACGCTTTTGTGGTAAATAAATTGTTAAAGCCGTTTTTGAACGTTTCAACGAATATGATAATACTGGCGCTACTTGGGATTTTACATGCAGGTTATAATTTAAAATTGAAGCATTGTCTTTATCCTATTTATTTCTTATGCGTTAGGACTTCTCGCTTCAAGGGAAAACTTAATGCAGAGATAAAACGTTAGAGCCAGATCCGTCTGCGAGCCGCAGTTTTGCACGTAACATCGTAGAGGCTGCTGTTTTTGATCGACAAAAGGCATAGCTAGTTTTCGATTACCGTAGTAGAGGGATGCAAACAGGCCGCATAATCAACATTGGCGGAGCAAAGGAGATGATGCGACATATCCATATCAAGGCTCTTTTTCGTAAAGGCAAGAATGCATTCACCTCCTTCTATTTGTCCTGCGGGTCCTCTAAGGCATGTCCAATTTGTGAATGGAGTGGGCACTCATTCTTGAAGAAGTCTTATCCTTACAAGCCAGCGCCTGCCTACATTTGCCCCCGCTGCGGATCTTATGAGCGACACCGGTTCGCATATTTCGCATTGAGCGAAGTGTTGATAAGAAAATCTGAGAAGGTTCTCCATATTGCTCCGGAAAGCTGTCTTGAACCCTGGTTCCGTAATATTTCGAAAGAGTATGTGAGTGTTGACCTGTGTTCGTCGAGAGCAATGCGGCAAATGGATATTACCGATCTCCAATTCGAAGATAATGCTTTCTCATTGGTATGGTGTTCACATGTTCTGGAACATGTAGACAACGATAAAAAAGCAATCTCAGAGTTGTTTAGGATTCTCAGCCCATCTGGCATTGCCGTTGTCATGGTTCCGATCTATGGCGACGCAACATACGAGGACCTGAGCATAAAGACGCCCGAGGAAAGACTCAGGCATTTCAAGCAAGAGGATCACGTGCGGTTGTATGGCTTGGATATAAGCAATCGCCTTGTTGATGTGGGGTTTCGGGTAGATGTGATGTCCACCTTGAGTATCTCTAAGGATAAAAAGACAAGATTCATGCTAGAGTACCCTTCAACCAAAGAGATCTTCCTTTGCACGAAGATTTAGGACCGGCTAGAAGGCGTCCCACCCTATTGCGATGCTCAGGGCATTTGATAAGATAATTCCAGACTGTTCAATAATTCATGGTGTCGAATTGGGCTAAAGAAATAAAATAGCGTATTGAATTCACGTATGATTACTAGTCAAGAGATAACCGCTACCACCGAGGAGGTGGCGGTAACTTTTGTGCCATCAGCGTTTTACACTCATGAAATTGCCGTAAAAGTGGGGGTAACTACCCCAAAGATACCTTTATAACTAATGTTACACCAATAAAAAACATTGAACAGTCTCGATCGAGTAGGAGATTAAAATGGCTGAGCGAAGTATGAATATTGCTTGGAGTCTATCCTGGAGAATGAAGCAGTGGCTGAACAGGACTCTCATTGGAAGCGGCCTGCGAAATCCTGGAGCTAAGGATCGCCACGATTGGGTCGGATTCGGGTGCCACGAGACCAAGCGTGAGTGGCAAATCAGATTTCTAAAATCGCAAGGCCTTCTCCCTGAGCATACACTCCTGGACTTAGGTTGCGGTACCCTGCGAGGCGGCATACCAATAATTGACTATCTGAATACGGGAAACTACTGTGGAATAGATGTCAGGAAGAGAGTTCTCGCTGAGGCTCGAAAAGAGCTTATGGAACATCGCCTTGAAGGTAAAGAACCGATCATCATGACGGTCAAGGACGCACACAAATACATCGCATCAGCATTTGACGTAATCTGGGCTTTCCAAGTATTTCTACACATGAGCCCTGCAAAGCATGAAGAGGCCTTAGAATTTGCAGCAAAACATTTGAAGCCAGACGGAAGCCTTTATGCAACTGCGTTGATCGAGGACTATTATGGGGGTCAATGGCAAGGCTTTCCCGTAATTAGTCGGTCTCTTCAGTTCTACGAGAGTGAAGCTGAGAGGTTTGGTCTGACGGTGTTGTCTTTAGGTACACTGGAAAGTTTAGGTTGGCGCAGGCACGATGGGAAGCCGAGCGGATCTTTGATGCTGAAGTTCCGCCATAAAGCCTGACTGAAGCCGTTGCTATTGTATTAGAGCGTGCTAGTTTAGAAAATACGGTTGTTGTTAGGCCACCTTTACAGCATCTCTAGCCAATCAGGCATACTTGAATATTCTTTGTCATATTCTCAGGTTAGTCAAAGTCTTCCGTAACATATTGGAGATTACGGCTGCACAGAACCGGCATGATCGAAAGTAACGTAGATTGCGGTTTTAAACGATTCCCATCATCTGACCAACGTTTACTTCAGGTTGTGAATGGCCAGCATTTTGATTTTGCAGAGGTCCATACCTCGCAAATCCTGTGAACCGCTTTTCATGTCGTTGTTCTTATTCTTTGTACCTTAATATCTTGTCTGTGGTTCGTACATTTGCAGTCAATGACCGAATAACCCAAAACGGAGCCACATATGGTTTTTCTATTTACTAATTGTCAGCCTAATTTCAATAGAGGAACGGTAGTGCTACCCATCACCGCGAAGTCAGTACTATCTAAAAGTTTTCCTGGAGCCAAGTTTTTTATCTATATCCCTTTCGATGATGAGTACAGACAATGGTACGAGGGAATGACCATTGTGGAGCTTCCCTATATTCGCGTCCGTAAGGCTTCCCGATGGGTTGCCAGATTTCGAGTCATTACTACGATATTACGTTTGGCGACATGGTTCTTTTTCACTAGACTATTTGGCGTCGAACCTACTATTTTGCTTAATCGTCCTGACCTTAAGGCACTCCATGAATGTGACATTGTCATTGATCTTGGAGGGGATACCGTATCAGAGGAATATGGTTGGAACACCCTGCTCTTACACTTTCTTCCATTATTGTCAGCTTCGTTATTTAGAAAGCCAGTTGTAGCCTACTCCCAATCTATGGGGCCTTTTCGCCGATGGAAGTGGTTAGCAAAACCTCTTTTCAAAATCTTTGACTTGATTATTTTGCGTGAGAAGGCAAGCATTGAAACACTCAAATCGGTTAATTACCAGGGACCTTTTCAATGTACAGCGGATACAGGATTCTGCCTAGAAACTGCTAGCGAAAATAGGATTCGTGAAATTGCCACTCAAGAAAAATTCGGATTATCGAAACCCTATGTTGTACTGAACGTCAGCCCAATGACGAGTTTTTTCTACCAAAAGTTGAGCCCACGGGCTAAATTTAGTTGTTATTACAAAGTAATGGCTTCGGCAATTGACAAAATCATCGAGGCTGCTGACCGCGATTGTCTTCTTGTCGCTCACGTGACTGGTGGTAATAGTGAAGTTGATGATCGATTTTCAGCCCGAGAGGTCGTAGAGAGCTGTAAACACTCTGCCCGAATTCATTGCGTTCAGGGTGAGTATTCACCGAGTGAAATTAAAGGCATTATTAGTCATGCCGACGCAATGGTAGGGGCTCGTATGCACGCCAATATTGCTGCGTTAAGTAGTTTCGTACCGACAATCGCCGTTTCGTATAGTCAGAAATTCTCCGGAATTATGGCTCTCTGTGGACAGGAAAAATGGGTGCTCTCGATTCACGAATTGGATAATGAGGAACTTTTTGAGATGTTTACAAGGTTGTGGGAAGCCAGAACTGAAATAAAAAGAGATTTGGCAGAGCGCATCCCTGAAGTGGAAAGACTGGCCGCTTCGAATGGAAAGATTCTCGCCCATTGGTATAAGGCATATACAAAGGCCAATAGACATAGGAATCAATATCATACAAGACTTAAGTCCTGAGAGGATAGAGGAAAACTAATGGATTCACTTGAAATGTCCTTGCCTCAGTTGAAATCAATCCGCGAATACGATCTGTGCTACGGCTGTGGCGTTTGTGCCGCGGTATGCCCAAAGGATTGCATAGAGATGCAGACATTGCCTCCGGGTATTTTCCGCAGGGTCGTCGATGAAAGCCGATGTGAAGAGTGCAAACTTTGCGTTAAAGTATGCCCTGCCATTGAACTTAATCGCGGGCTATCGAAAGTGATTCGCAGTTGCTTCTTAGGGCATGCCACAGACACATACATCAGACACCAAAGTTCCTCTGGCGGTGTTGCGACTTCATTACTTCTGTATCTCCTTGAAGCCGAACTTGTCGAACATGTCATTGTGGCAGGGGAACTGCAAGTTACAAAATTTGGAATGCTTGGGCGCTCGATCCTCACTAATTCTAAAGAAAAAGTAATATCATCGAAAGGATCGAAATACGCTCCTGTTGCAATTGACCGTGCACTTAAGCAAGTAAAGAATACATCTGGGAACGTTGCAGTTGTCGGTTTACCCTGCCATTTGAGAGGGGTGCTAAAGGCGAGCAGCCTGGATCCTTCAATTGGCCGAAAAATATTAATAACAATTGGCTTAGCTTGTAATCACATTTCTACGGGTGATGGCATTCAACAGGTCAGCAAGCTTGTAGGCCTTCGCGAGTCACTGGAACGGGTTTTCTTTCGAGGCGAGGGTTGGCCCGGGCAATCACTGTTTTACGGTAGGACCAGTTCTAAGACAGTACCTTTTCAAAAATGGGCCAATGCATATTTTACCAACTTTTTATTTGCTGCTGAACCTTGTCTCTTATGCGCAGATGCAGGAAATGAGGTCGCCGACTTATCTTTAGCCGATCCGTGGCCTCTCCGGTTGCGACGCCCCGGGTCAGGGAATACTGTAGTAGCCGTACGTTCGTCTGCTGGCCTGAAATACCTCGAGTTAGCTGAAAAAAATGGATTCATCAAATTGGAAAAAGTTGATACCGGTGCAATGACAGACATAGTAAAGCATAATGAGATTTTCAAAAAGATCTATATGCCATATCGATGGCGACTCTTAAACCTGAAGAAAATTTCGCGGCCACTCTACTATCCCTTAAATACCTTGGGTCGTATCGCTGCTCTCGTGAATTCCTGCATTACCTATGCCTGCTTAAAAGCCAGCACCAACCGCGCAGGGCTGCTTCTTATTTATTGTCTCCCCCGACGTTTTTTTGCCTTCGTCGACAAAGTGGCGGACTACCTCAAGTCTATTCCCTTGAGGACGAACAATAGAGTTTCTGAGTTGATTCAGTAATTCTGGGAGATGGGTTTGCAAAAACCAAATCTTTTTCTCGTTGGACAATCAAAATCTGGAACAACTGCGTTGCATAATTTTCTCGCGCAACACCCAGATATTTATATGAGTGACCCAAAGGAACCAAGATTCTTCTGTATGGATCTACGGCAAGAAAGTTACACTTTCCATAGGAAAAAGATATCCTATTTTAGTTTTTGGGATGAACGAGAATATTTACAGTTATTTTCAAATTCCAAAAAGGAGAAAATTGTTGGAGAAGCTTCTCCTCATTATTTATATTCAAAAGTAGCTGCCGAGAAAATTTATACGTTCAATCCAAACGCAAAAATAATCATGATTCTCAGAAATCCTGTAGATTTCATCTACTCTCTCCACTCACACTATGTTTGGATTGGTTATGAAAATGCTAAAGATATTAAAACAGCTCTTTCCATTGAAAAAGCAAGACGAATGGGAAAAAATATTCCATCGCGGATATATTGTCCATCTGCCTTGTATTATTCTGAGAGAGTAAAATATTATGAACAAGTAAATCGTTTCTATGATTTATTTGATAACTCAAACATTAAAGTTATAATCTTTGAGGATTTCAAAAAAAACAATCATAAAGTCTACAAAGATATTTTAGAATTCTTGTGTGTTGATACGTGTTTTGTTCCTGAATTTACAATGATCAATGTCAACAGAAAGCCTCGAAATTATTGTCTAAATATTCTGTTAGAAAATCGTTTGCTTGTTGCGGCCATGAAAAGTGTCTTTCCCCTGCGCTATCGTTCCTCACTTGGAAAAGTGCGCGGAAGAGTTCTATGGAAAAAAGGCCCTCGTCCTCCTATGGATCCTTTGTTAGAGGAAGCTTTAATGAGAGCTTACAGGCCAGAAGTCATAAAGATAGGCAAACTTCTTAATGTAGATTTGGAAAAGAAATGGTTCCAGAAAACGTAGACTATAACGAGTTGGATGATAGTTGACTCCCACGGGGCCGCGAGAGTTCTCACCCATTCTTTCTGTAAACCCCGTGAGAGATGAGGTTGCTGAAGCCAGCACAGGCCAGAAGCCTAACGCCCTACCGTCGCCGCTGGTACCGCTCCATATCTGTTAAAGCCCGCTCAGCAATACTCCGAATAGAGGGATCGCTGCTGTTTGCCAACTTACTGAGGGCATCGTTGGCCGCTGAATCGGCAAATTGGAGGTCGGCCGCATGGTGCCAGAGGGCCTGGGCAGCCTTACGCCGCTCATCAAAAGATAAATCACCCGAGGTTGCGACGCGCTCGAGCGCGCCGGTAGCACGCTTGTCATTCATACCGGTCAGTTCGTCCACGGCCATTGACCGCAAGTGTTCGTGCTCAGAGTCCAGGGCACTCAAGGCACGCTCAATCCGCGCCTCCTTTCGGCAGTCCTCACAGGCAGGCTTCCCCCCCGGCTCCGGATCTTGATCCGACTCGAGAGCGTCCATTCGTTCGTCCTCAGGCAGCGGCATGTAGTCATCCAGGTCATATGGAACATAGGCCTCCTGCCGCGAGTCCTTCGACGAAGGAGCGTCCTCCGAGCCCTTATCACCCGCTGCCTTGTCACCACTTAAAGCCGCCGAGCCGCTGGCTTGTGAGCTCGCAAGGCTCTCGCCGGCAGCCGACGGTACGGTAGATGAAGAAGCTGTGCCCTTGTCCCTCGCCAGGGCGATGGTCACTTTGGGCATTTCTGACTCTGGCATAGTAGACACAGCGTAGGAGTAGCCGCGAAAAATTCGAGCAAGTGCTTTTTCAAAAGGCTTCTCCTTCACCTGGGCAAAGATGGCCTGGTTCGCCCAACGCTGCTCACCTATCAGCACGAACTTGGCCTTGGTGACCTCTTCAAGCACCTGGACGACCTCCTTCAGGGAGGCGCCATCGATGTTGGCTGTAAGCCGACCGTCCTTGAACTCAATGCTCAGCTTTGCCAGGTTGACGGAAGACTTGCCTGGTTTCGGCGCTATATCGGTGCCACTTTCGGCGACCGTGCCCAGTAACAACATCGCAAAAAAGAAAACCGTGGCGAAAGTGCAAGCTTTTCTCATAATAAACCTCCCAACGAATGCCCGGCCGAAATGCACCGAGACTCTCTTCAGCCTGCCAGACAATGGACCGTCTCAGCGAGTCTGAAAACCTGAACAAGAGGCTGGCTCCTCGGAGCCATGGTCCGATCATTGCGACCTGAGACACTGTGGACCCTTAAGACCTGCGACGAGATGAGATCTTTTCGTTTGTTCACACCAGAATAACTCACAGACGCTGATGTAATTACCGGTCTAACGCAAGAAAGACCGATTCCCACAGCCAATGTCTGCAAACGATTGACCGGTGAGAACAAAGCCATAGGTGTCCTTCCCTTGCGCTACACTCGGACCTGTGCACCTAATTAAACGTTCAAAACGGAAGGAGACGACCGCTGGCAAGACCCCCGTCGCCAAAGCATCGACAGGGGCCCCCCGGCGGTCACACCCTTACATGTTAGTAAAATGCTGGTACGAATATGGCCGTTATATGCGGGCGCCAAACTCGCACATCTCCTGATTCCTCCCTACATATTAACCGGTATGTCTGTGATCCGCTGGAGACAGAGAATCCTCGAGTCAAAGCAAACGGTACGAATGTCATATGACTACCGCTAGAGGCCTCTCCTGCTATAGTTAATATTGTGTTCGTGAGAAAATGGCGGTCATATAGGTATCACCAACGACCACATTACCCAATTGCTCACTACAAACAAGGTTAAATGTTCTAGAGCCAGCGCCCACAGAAAAGCCTCTTGTGGCGCCAATTGGCATATAGACATAATTGGAATTGTCACCATCTATTCCAAATATTTGGTTATTAGTGTCAATGCTGGTTCCGGTTGTAATACTACATGTTCCTTGATCACCTCCCCCACCCAAAAGAGCAAAGTAACCACTGGCATTGACCACTACAAAACCAGAGGCCGGAGCGACAATCGTAACTGATCTGACGACAGTTGCTGTAGACGTAAGATATGTAAACTGATTACCTCCTGTAAAATCAACCCCTGCATCGTCAACAATGTCAGAGACGTCTTTATCCACCCTGACAAACCGTACCGCGTCTGCGCAGACATACCTATCTGGGGGAACGTTTGCGTTATTAATAATCACACGTCCCCTTCTACCTGCATTCAGAGTTACTTCATTACAAAACATCCATACACCGCCGTTATTTCTTTGATCATATATGCACGCTCCTTTATAGGCGTTCGTGTCATCATAAATGTTGTAACGCGCGTTCGTTGCCCGCGCCGTTCCTGCTGTCCAGCGCACATACACGTGATATCTACCCGTAATATCCGCAGTCTGGGCCGTGGTAAATGTCGCTGAGGCAGTTGCGGCACCGCCGGAGCCAGCTGCATATTGGTAGTCATCACCATAGTAGAGAATCCTGAACGTGGATCTGGGCCAGGTTCCAACAAAGGCAGCGGCGTTGTCGTCAACATCCATGATCGCGTCATCATCCGCCCATAAATTGGGTCCCTGGAGCAACATGGCTGAAGCCACCAAGATGACAAA
>Ga0209536_100017381_pt1 | contig 10190 bp, 11 predicted proteins | sample DeeMarSeWOR28_12_FD_187461 | JGI IMG/M metagenome (GOLD analysis project Ga0209536, IMG submission 187461) | Marine sediment microbial communities from White Oak River estuary, North Carolina - WOR-2-8_12 (SPAdes) (version 2) | ecosystem: Environmental > Aquatic > Marine > Intertidal zone >... | reverse complement strand
TATGGAGGATTAAAAAATGGCCGAATTGAAAATGCCTGAAATTAATTATGTTATTGTTGCCGGCAACTTAACCAAGGATCCTATTTTTAGGGAAACAACGAACAAAACTCCGGTGGTTAACTTTTCACTTGCCTCTAACAGAAGATTTAAGGACAGTACTAACCAGTGGCAGGAAGACGTTTGCTACGTTGGTATTGTTGCCTGGAACAAACTGGCTGACAGTTGCAAGGACCGGCTAAAGAAGGGATCTGCTGTATTAGTCGATGGTGAACTGCAAAGCAGAACCTGGAAAACCGATGAAGGTCACAATAGAAGTATTGTTGAGATAAAAGCACGCAGAATTCAGTTCCTTAATAAAAGAGGTAAATTTGTTGATGCTGAAACAGGTAATGAAGATAATAATAATGAAAATAATGCAACTGTTGCAGAGGAAAACGGTACCGATTATACAGAGGATTCTTTCGATAAATTTTTATCAAACGAAGAGTCAGATTTAATAAAGGATAAAGAATGATAGGAAAAAAAGAAACAAGAACTAAGAAGATTTGCAGGTTTACACAGAGTAAAATCAAGTATATTGATTATAAAAACATTAAACTCCTGCAAAAATTTGTTTCAGAACAGGGCAGAATAATACCAAAACGCATTACAGGAACCAGCTCTAAATACCAGCGGCAGCTTGCTGTAGCTGTTAAAAGAGCAAGACATATGGCGTTACTGCCTTACGTTTCTGATACAGTTAGATAATTGAATTTTTGGAGAAAAGATGAAAGTTATTCTCAGACAAAATTTTGAACCGCTTGGGCAAATTGGTGATATTGTTGAAGTTAAAAATGGCTATGCCATTAACTATTTATTGCCCAGAAAAATAGCCTATGCTGCATTAAAAGGAAATCTTCGGGCTCTTGAAGAGGAAAAGAAAACGGTTGCCAAAAAATCAGAGCAGGAATTACGGGATGCTGAAACAATTGCTGTTGAATTAGAAAAAACATCTATTACTATACCTGTTCAGGTTGGTGAAGAAGATAAAATATTTGGTACCGTCACTACCCAGATGATTGTGGATGCTCTTAGTGAGAAAAATTTCAAAATTGATAAAAGAAAAGTTGAGCTGGAAGAGCAGATTAAAACTTTGGGAATTTACAGCGTTAATATTAAACTTCATCCTAAAGTAAGCTCTAAAATTAAAGTCTGGGTTGTGAGAGAATAGAACATTTGAATTGCTCATAAAAAAAGGGAAGCTTTCGCTTCCCTTTTTCTATTTAAAGGTTGAAAGTAGTTAACGAACTTTAATTTTTCCTTCACGAATTAATTTTGCTAATTCAGAAGTGCCGTTCTTACTTATAGTTTTTATTGCTCGTGCAGAAAGCTTAACCGTTACTTGCCGGTTTAATTCCTGAACCCATATTTTCTTCTTTTGTAAATTCGGCAGGAACCTTCTCTTTGTCTTATTATGTGCGTGTGAAATGCTGCTTCCGTATCTTGGACCAGTTCCAGTAACCTGACATCTTCTGGACATTTCATTCTCCTTTTTGGCTGAATCCTGAAAAAATTGAGCCTCAAATATAAAGATTTTTTTATTAATGAAAAGCAATTCCATAATCTTAATTTATACGAAATATTGTTTTTTAATAGCCTTTTAATTGAATTGAAAAATTGATTTTCCTTGCTATTTTTAACTGCTCATTTTTTATAATTGCAGATGTTGTTTACTCTAACTCGAGGAAATTTAATGGAATATTATGAATTACATCCTATAACACCTGAACTCAGGTACATAAATAAAGCGGTAAAAGTTTTAAAAAATGGCGGAGTGATCATTTACCCGACTGATACAGTTTATGGTATTGGGTGTGATATTTTCAATAAGCAGGCTTTAGACAGAGTTCAGGATATTAAGAGTAACCCGGACATAAAATTACTCAGTTTTATCTGCCCTGATTTAAAGGATATTTCAAAATATGCTAGAGTTTCCGATTATGCCTACCGCACTATGAAACACTTATTACCCGGACCATACACATTTATTCTTCCGGCTGCAAAGCAGGTGCCTAAAAAGTTATGGGGCAAAAGAAAAACTGTTGGCATTCGTATCCCCGATCATGCAGTCACTCTTAAAATCGTTGAAGAATTAGGGCACCCTATTGTAAGCACGAGTACAACCAACCGTAAAGGAGATCTTTTAGTTGATCCGTTTGAGATAAAAACTATTTTTCAGTTTCAGGTCGATTTGATGCTGGCATCCGGAAATTTAAGCGGATCTCCATCCAGCGTCATTGATTTAAGTGATGAAGAGCCTGTAGTCGTGCGCAAAGGTGCAGGTGATGTCAGCCTTTTCGTTTAATTGAATTTTATTTTCTATGCACCTGAGTTGAAGATGCCTGTGCAAGCGGAGTTAATATCACTTCATTTATATTTACATTTTCGGGTCTAACTGCACAGAATAATACTGCTTCGGCTACATCTGCCGGCGAAAGAGGTTTTAATCCTTTATAAACTTTACTCGCTTTCTTTTTATCACCGCGGAAACGAACAAGACTAAATTCAGTCTCAACCATTCCAGGATCAACACTGCTTACCTTAATTCCTTTGTCCAGCACATCAATTCTGATTGACTGACTTAAAGCCTTAACGGCAAATTTTGTTGCAGCATAAACATTCCCATTCGGATAAACTTCGTGTCCTGCAGTTGACCCAATATTAATTACATGCCCTTTTTTTCTTTTAATCATTAAAGGAAGAACCAGCCTAGAAATGTACGCCAATCCTTTAATATTTGTGTCAATCATTTCATCCCAGTCCAATTTTTTCCCATCGTAAATTTTGTTGAAACCTCTTGCCAGACCCGCATTGTTGATCAGAATATCTATTTTATTCCATTTACTGTCTAAAGAATTAATTGCTTTTTTCACTTGATTAAAATCTCTAACATCTAGTTTAATGCATTGTGTTTTTATGCCGTTTTCTTTCTCTAATTTTTTTGCAAGGTTTTTGAGCCTTTCCATTCTTCTACCGGTTAAAATTAGATTTGATTTTTCCTTGGAAAATATTTCCGCACAGGCTTTTCCAATTCCCGAGGTAGCACCTGTAATAAATACGATTTTGTTTTTTAGGTTAGTCATGATCTTGCGATTTGTGAGTAAAATTAATATCGGAAAAATAAGTTATTATTAAAATTATGGCAACAAAAAATGCGAACATTCAGCTCGGGTTTTTCAAAAATTGATTTATATATCTTTATTTTAAATATATCATTTTTTTGTTTGAACAAATTCACCGGCACTAATAGCGTAGAAATAAATTCCGCTTGATATAAAGTAAGCATTACCGCCGGAGGTGGATCCGCCAATGGCGGAAAATTCAACTTCATAGATTCCTGCCGTTTTTTCTTCGTTTACCAGTGTAGCGATTTCGTTTCCTAAAACAATGTAGACTTTCAAACTCACAAGAAACCTCTCCCTTGTTCCCTCTCCTTGGTAAGGAGAGGGATAGGGTGAGGTTGGGATGATAAATTTAATTATTGTGCTGGGATTAAAAGGATTTGGATAGTTTTGTTCAAGCTTAAAGTCCGAAATTATTGGCAACCCGTATTCGATAGAACTAACGCCTCCATTAGACGTATAAAGAATAGTTCCATTATCACCTACCGAGTACCCAATTAAATCGCCCCAAAAAGCAATTGCTTTAAGTGTTTCTGTAATATTTGTAAATTGTTCTATCCAATTATCACCACTGTCAGTTGAATTAAATATTTTACCAGCACTTACGCAAACGAATAGAAAGTCACTCCTTCCTATTATATCACTGGGGATATATGGTTCAGGAACAAAAGAATAAATCGATTCCCAAGCATTACCTGAATTAATTCTTCTTAATAAAATTGGAATTGGTCCCGGATTTCCACTCCACCCAACGAGATACTGGCTAACATTATAAAATTCACCACCCGTTAAAATATCCCACACTGTATTGATTGTATTTTCATATGACCACCTTGCGGAACAAGGACTGTATGTGGCTGCAATATAAAATGTTGTTGCTGCAATAACTAGTGGTGCGTGAAGGTTAGGAGTAAAATAGTTAAATCCTACGCAACTAATTGTTCCGTTGGAAACAAGACAGTATCACACCAACCAATGCCATCATTCCAGGAATACAAAACCATTCCAGCTTCGCTACCGATTATTATGTATGGTCCGCCCCAAAATGGTTCCCGATACGATACAGTTAAAAAATTATCAGTGAAAGAGCTAGTCATCCAACTTTCGCCTGCATCTGCAGTTCTGCAAATAACTTCATCCCCAACTGCGATTCCATTTTGATCATCAAAGAAGGAGACTGCATTAAGATTATTTGTTGTCCCACTGTTTTTTGCTCCCATTCATTACCATTGTTGGTTGTTTTGAGAATTGTTCCATTGTTACCAACAACTACTGCAGTTGTCTCGTTTAAAACAACGACATCATTTAAATCTTCAGATATACCGATATTTTGTATTTGCCATTGTGCGAGGGTGGGTGATATAGCTATGAGCAAGATTAAAAGAAATATTAAATATTTCATTTTCCACTGCTTTTATTTTTAACAGATAATAGTACTATCTCTTAAAGTCTACAGAATATATTCTATTAAGTAAACACTCCCGCAATTACTTCACCGCACTTATTGCATTTGCCGTTAATCAAATTGTATGAAATTACCGAGTGCCAGTTTCTTTTAATTAGTTTTTCTTTGCAGTTAGGGCAGTATGTGGTTTGTCCTTCAGCATGGTGCACATTCCCCACATAGCAATACTTAATTCCAGATTTTAGTGCAATTTTTCTGGCTCTTGTAAGTGTTCGTTCAGGGGTCCTGTCTTTATCCCTCATTTTAAAATCGGGATGGAATGCAGTAAAGTGAAGCGGCACTCCATCGCCCAAATTATTTAAAATCCAATCACACTCTTTTTTAATTTCTTCAGAAGAATCATTTTCATCGGGGATTAAAAGAGTTGTAATTTCAATCCACACATCAGTTTCGTTTTTTAACCAGATAAGAGTATCGAGCACATCATCTAAATGTGAAAATGTAAGCTTATGATAAAACCTCTCAGTAAAAGCCTTTAAATCAACATTGGCTGCATCGATATATTTATACACATCCTTTCGTGCTTCTTTATCAATGTAACCTGATGTTACCATTACTGATTTTACATTCTCTTCGCGTGCAATTTTGGATATATCAACTACATATTCACCGAAAATTGTAGGGTCATTATAAGTATATGCAATTGATGGTGCTCCGTACTCTTTTGCAAGACTCACGACTTCCTCAGGTGAAGCAGTGAGAGAATTTAAATCATCAATCTTTGCTTTGCTCATCGACCAGTTCTGGCAGAATTTACAGCCGAGATTGCAACCTGCAGTTCCAAAACTTAAAATCGTCGAACCGGGTAAAAAATGATTGAGTGGTTTTTTTTCAATCGGGTCAATTGCAAAGCTGGTTGGTCTACCGTATCCAATTGAATATAACTTACCACCATGGTTTTGTCTTATAAAACAGAATCCGGGCTGACCTTCTCCGATTTTGCAGTATCTCGGGCAAAGTGTGCAGAGTATTCTATCATCATCGGTAGGTTTCCACCATTTTGCTAATACTTTTTCCATCGTAGTTATTTTGTTTAATCAATCAAAGCACTTCAAAATGAAGCCAGTCCGTTCTGCCTTTTTCAGAAAAGGGGGCTCGCGACAAAAATATAACTAAATCTCCTTTATATACAAGTCCTGCATTTAGTATTAAATCTTTTGCTTCCTTTATTGCTGCATGCTGCTTATCAATTTTATTTATAAAAAGCGAAGTAACACCCCAGCGAAGGCATAAATCATTCATCGTATCAAAGCTGTCTGAAACAGCAATTATTTTTGCTCCTGGTCTGTATTTTGCCAGACCGCGTGCAGCTCGTCCTTTAAAAGTGAATACAACAATTGCACTTGCTTTAATCTGTTCTGAGACCAGTGTTATCCCTTTGAGGACAGAATCAAATAAATTTTCTTCGAGTGTTTCAGGTACATGAAATTTTATTTTATCGTTGGCAATGAAATGCTTCTCGGCATTTGAAACTATTTCGCTCATCATTTTTACGGTTTCAACTGGATATTTACCAATAGAAGTTTCACCGCTGAGCATAACGACGTCTGTTCCGTCCCAAACAGCGTTTGCAACGTCTGCAGCTTCTGCACGGGTTGGTATTTTAGAGTTGATCATGGATTCCAGCATTTGGGTTGCTGTGATAACAAGTTTTCCCGTTTCGTTGCATCGTTTAATAATTTCTTTTTGAATAACCGGTACTTCAGGTGGAGAAAGTTCAACGCCAAGATCGCCGCGGGCAATCATTATACCATCGGCTGCGTTAAGAATGGAATCTAAATTATCGTATGCTTCTTTCTTTTCTATTTTAGCGATTACAGTAATACTGCTTTCTTTTTCTTCAAGCCATTTTTTTAATTGATGGATGTCCTCGGCTTTTCTAACAAATGACAATGCTATATAATCTACTTCCTTTTTCATTAAAAATTCCAGATCTTCAAAATCTTTATTAGTCAAAGATGGAGTGGAAAGTTTCATCCCGGGTAAATTCATACCTTTCCTTGGTGAAATGACACCCCCGCTTTCAATTTCACAAACTACTGAATTCTCTTTCTTTTTCTTTATCCTTAATCTGATCAGACCATCGTTAATCAGGATTAACTCATCGATTTGAGCTTCTTTTATAAGGTTTTTATAGGAGGTTGAAATCAGATTTTTGCTGCCTAAAACATCATTAATTGTAATTTCAATTTCTTTGCCGGTTTCAATTTCTATTTCAGGTTTTTCTAATTCACCTATTCGTATTTTGGGTCCCTGCAAATCGGCAAGAACAGCCAGTGGTAAATGAAGATCGGTGCGAGCCGTATGAATGTTTTCAAAAACGGAAGAATAAAAATCATGATCGCCATGTGACATATTCAATCTTACAGCATCAACGCCGGCATTAACAAGCCGTTTTATTTTTTCTGTGGTTGCAGTCTGAGGTCCAATTGTGGCAAGTATTTTAGTTTTGTTATACTCTTTCAAATAAATCTTTACTTTCTCTTTTTTCGCTTAGTAGCTTTTGGCTCGTCATTCTTTAAAGACCTGGATTTTTTATACATTTCTTTAAGCTTTTGCTCAACGAGATCGAAAACAGAATTTTTTTCGTATCCTTTTGCTGTTTTATCTCCGGCTTTAATACCTGTCAATATTTCAATTCCTTCTTCAACACGTGTGATAGGATAAATATGAAACTTCTTTTGGCCAACAGCTTCTACAACTTCATCTTTTAACATAAGTTCTTTTACATTTTGAATGGGGATTACAACGCCCTGTTTTCCCGTGAGTCCATGATCTTTACAGATTCCAAAGAAGCCTTCTACCTTTTCGTTAACTCCGCCAATCGGTTGTACATCTCCTTTTTGATTGAGTGAACCTGTAACTGCAATTCCTTGTTTAATCGGAAGCCCGGAAAGTGTTGACAGAAGGGCAAATATCTCCGCACAGGAAGCACTATCGCCATCAACTGTTCCGTAAGATTGTTCAAAAACAAGATTTGCATTGAATGCCAATGGAATATCCTGTCCGAAAGTTTCTTTAAAGTAGCCTGAAATTATAAGTACACCTTTTGTCAAATATCTTCCGCTCATACCGGCTTCACGTTCAACATTAATTATGTTACCGCTTCCGAGAGAAACAGTGGCAGTAATTCTAGCTGGTCGTCCGAATGCATAAAAATCTGCTTCATAAACTGCGAGTCCGTTTACCTGACCGATTCTTTCACCTTTTGTATCCATCAGGAATGTGCCGTCTTCGTACATCTCGGAAATTTTTGACTCCAGCATACCGTGTCGGTTAACAGCATTATTATAAGCTTTATCAACATGAGCAGCACTTACGATATCGAATCCATCATCAATTGCCCAAAAATTAGCTTCTCTCGCAAGGTCAGCGAGCTTGGAAAAACGGGTGGTAAGCTTATTTTTTTGTCCAGCAAAAACCGCTGCAATTTCAAGTAAATGCGCAACGGCAGATTTATCGAATTCATTTAATCCCTCTTCCTTAATCAATTTTTTAATTACTCTGGCATACTCTGTTAGAACTTTATCCGATCTTTTAATTTCATAGTCAAAATCTGCTTTTACTTTAAACATTTTTTTAAAATCGTACTCGTATCCGGTTAGTAAAGAATAAATGTACTGACTGCCAATCAAAATTACTTTCACATTAATTTCAATTGGTTCCGGATTTAAAGTAATTGACGAGAGTTGAAATAATGTTGGTGGTTCCTGGAATTCAAGTCTGTTGTAAGTAAGTACTCTTTTTAATGTTTTCCAGACTCCTACTTCTTCAAACAGATGCATTACATTAAGCACAATATAACCGCCATTTGCTCTTAAAAGTGAACCGGCTTTTATGTTTGTAAAATCACTATAGGAACCGCCCCTGCCATCGGTAACTCGCTCGATTGCACCGAATAAATTTGTGTAATTTGGTGATGTCTCAATAATTATAGGGCATTCCTTTGTTTCCGCATTATCCAGGATTATATTTACATCATACTCTTTGAAGTAGTCAATAATAAATCCCTCGCTTGTAGTATCTCCCTGAGGTCTGGAACCTTTAAATATCTGTATATTCTCAAGTATGTTTTTCTCCACCTGCTCTAAATAATAAAGCACTTTTAAATCGTTATACTTTTCTTTAAGATTTTCCAGAACACCTTTAACTACGTTAACTGTACTGTTCCTCTCGAACGTGGCAAGTTTTTCCTGGAACTCCTGACTGATCTTTAATCCTTTTTTAAATAATACCTGCAGCTCCTGTTGATGATCATTATATTTTTTTATTATTTCCTGTGCTTCTTCCTGCGTCAAGTTTCCTTGCTCCACCTGTTCATTTAGCTGAAAGATAGGGACAGGTTTCTCTTTGATAATTGGAAGTATATCGGGACGTGCAATGTCACCCATTTTTACCTGTCCGAGTGAAAATCCTTCTTTCCGTACTTTTTCATCAAACTCATTCATTAGCTCCTGTTCTTTCTGAGAATAATCTGCTACAATTTTTTTCTTTCTCTCCAGATAGGATTCACTTTCAAGGGCTTTAGGAATTTTTACTTTAAGTATTTCAATTGCTGAAATTAAATCTTTCTTAAAAACTCTTGCCTGTCCTTTTTTGAAAACAAGAAGTATTGGTCTGTCCGGATCAGCAAAATTATTTACATAGGCATAGTCGTACAAGGCTGGACATTCGGCCCCAATCTTTTCCAGCATTTTTTTAACTGCAGTCGCTTTACCGGAACCGGATAAACCTGCAATGTATATGTTGTAACCAGGAGCTCTTAGCTCTACACCAAGCCTTAAGGCTTTAAGTGCTCTTTCCTGCCCGATGATATCTTCAATTGGTTCAAGTTCCAAGGTGGAATCGAATTCTAAAACAGCAGGATCGCATTTCCATCTTAATTCTTCTGGAGTTAGTTTTTTATGTCTGGAAGCCTTTGGATAAGTCATATTTTTAACCATATTTGTTTGAATTTGGTTGGTATTTTCCGATATATGCCTGTAAAATTTTATATCAAAATCTAATTATTATTGTTGCTAATATCAAAGAAAGAAAATTATTGGGATGAAGCCTGATTTAACTGAAAAAGCACGGAGTTGTTTTCCATATCTGACGAACGGGAGTATCTATTTTAATCACGCTTCTACAGGACCAATTACCGCAAAAGTAAAGGCAAGAATAGAAGCATTCATAAATGAACGAAGTGAAGAAAAGATAGATGATTATTATGAGTTTAAAGATGTGGCTGAAGAAACTAAATTATTAATTGGTGAAATGATTAATTGTAACGCTGATAGAATTGCTTTTCTTGATAATACAACTAATGGAATTATCCGGCTTGTTCAGGGAATCGATTGGAAACCAGGTGATAGAATTATTTTAAATGATGTCGAATTTCCAGCTAACGTTTATCCTTTCCTTCTGCTAAAAGAAAAAGGAGTTGAAATTGATTTCGTGAAATCTACATGTGGCATAGTAACGGCTGAAGAGATAATTGAAGGGATAAAGCCGGAGACGAAATTAATCTCAATTAGCTTTGTCCAGTTTCTATCAGGATACAGAGTTGATCTTGAAAAAATTGG
>Ga0209536_100017379_pt1 | contig 10190 bp, 9 predicted proteins | sample DeeMarSeWOR28_12_FD_187461 | JGI IMG/M metagenome (GOLD analysis project Ga0209536, IMG submission 187461) | Marine sediment microbial communities from White Oak River estuary, North Carolina - WOR-2-8_12 (SPAdes) (version 2) | ecosystem: Environmental > Aquatic > Marine > Intertidal zone >... | reverse complement strand
CCAAATCTGACAACCAAAGAAATTGCCCAACTGGTTTCCTACATCGAGCAGATGGATAACCATATGGGAGAATTGTTAACCCTTGTAAAATTAAATCATCAATTTCACATTTCCTTATACAAAGCGTCTGGAAGGCGTCATTTATGTGAGCTAACCACAATGTTGAGATATCGTACTCAACACTATCTGCATGCAGTTATTACCCATTTGGGAGGTATGTCACTTGCCCAGTCGGAACATCAATCAATAGTGGATGCTTGCAAGCAAGGAGACGCGGAACAGGCAGCCGCGATTGTTTTTAATCATGTAAATCATGTTGGGAGTTCATTAATTGAATATGTAAGACAGTTAGAAGCCAATCAAGATTAGATGCGATCAAATATTATTATTATGAATTCATACCAGAAAGGAGTGTTTTGATCATGCATGCTTCAACCGATATTCTTGAATTCTATGATCTGAGTCACCCATATGGGGATAAAGCACCTCTGTGGCCATATTTTCCGGATATAAAGATTGAACGGTTTCATTATCATGCCAAATCAAGAGTGCTTTCTCAGCAAATTACCACTTTTATGCATTGCACCACACACACTGATGCACCAGCACACGTGATCGAGGGGACACCATTCATGGATGAGGTACCACTCGATCGTTTCTTTGGGACTGGGGTTGTGGTTTCAATCCCGAAAGGTAAGTGGGAAATAATCACCCCAGATGACTTAGAAAAGGCTGAACCAAAAATTGAACCTGGTGATATTGTGATTATCAACTCAGGGTGGCATAAGTATTATGGGGATAATGTTCAATATTTCTGTTACTCGCCGGGTCTATACCTGGAAGCCGGACAGTGGTTTGTTGAGAAAGGTGTAAAAGCTGTAGGAGTAGACCAACAGGCGCTAGACCACCCTCTAGCCACGGCTATTGGCCCGCATGGACCAGGTGGTCCAATCCTGCCATGGGTGAATGAAGAGTATGAGAAAGAAACAGGGAAAAAGGTCAAAGATGTATTTTCTCTATGGGAGCCATGCCACCGACAGCTATTCTCAAACGGCATTGTCGGATTTGAGAATGTTGGGGGAGATATTGATAAAGTTACCGGTAAACGGGTAACTATCGCTGCTTTTCCCTGGCGCTGGGTTAAGGGCGACGGTTGTATTGTGCGGATGGTCGCAATTGTTGACCCGACCGGTAAATACAGGTTATAGAGTATTACAAGGAGGATACAAATGAAAGTGACTCGACTGGATGAGGCTAAAAAATACAGCCCTCCTAAGCATAGTGAAACATGTCATGCGATGTGGTTGCAGCATAAAAGTATGGGCTGCGATGCTCCTTATTGGGTAGGGTGTTCGTATTATTTGCCTGGAGCAAAGGCAGAATGGGATGCTTCTCCATTAGATAAAATTTATATCGTCCTCGATGGAGAGCTCACAATGGCATTTGATAACCAGGAATTTACTTTAGGTCCAATGGATTCAATCTATATCGGACCGGGAGAAAATCGCGAAGTCCGTAACGAGACAAACCGTGTAGCTACGATGTTAGTTGTTATGCCATATCCACCGGAGAAATAACAATGCACATAAATGATATTCCAGATACCCAGTCGCTTTTTGATGTAACAGGAAAAATTGCCCTCATCACTGGCGCATCAGGTGGTTTTGGGAGCGCAAGTGCTCGGGGTCTTGCTAAAGCGGGTGCTAAAGTTATGCTTACGGGTCGATCTGAAGAAAAGCTCAAATCTCTTGCTGATGAAATATTGGAAGCGGGCTACGTGGCAAAGTATGTTGCAGGGCACCCCGCGGAGGAAGAGGAAGTCATTCGCATTGTCCGGGAAACAGTTGATCAATTCGGTGGTATTGATATTTTGATCACAGCTGCTGGACTCAGTCGTGTTCAACCGATTACTGAATTTCCAATCGAGGAATTTGAAGAGATAATGGATGTCAATGTAAAAGGTAGCTGGTTGATCTGTCGAGAGGTCGGGCGAGTGATGATTGAGCAAGGCCGAAGGGGGAAGGTCATCTTGGTATCCTCGACCCGAGGGTTGCTCGGAATGAAGAATTATACCGGCTATGCGACTTCGAAGGGAGCTGTCCATGTACTTACCCGCTCTCTGGCTTGTGAATGGGGTGAGTTTGGAATAAATGTGAACGCAATCGCCCCAACGGTGTTCCGCACAGCCTTGACACAGTGGATGTTCGATGACCAGGAACGATACAAGGTATTTCTTAGAAGAATTCCCATCGGGCGACTTGGTGAGCCAGAGGATTTCATTGGAGCAGTACTGTACTTGTCTTCAAAAGCATCCGACTTTATGACAGGGGCTATCATGTATGTAGATGGCGGATATACAGCAGGGTAATCTAAACATGACTCATCCTGAAAAAATTGCCGTTATCGGAGCCGGCTTGATGGGGCACGGTATAGCCCAAATATTTGCAGAGCGTGAGCATGAAGTATGGTTGATAGATTCAAATCAAGATATCCTGAATACCGCTAAATCCCGTGTTCGGGAGAACTTGACCAATATGGTTGTAAAGGGGGTTAAATTTGACTCCAGCATTGAAGATATTCTCGGGAGGATCAATCCAACAACTGATATTACAACTGCCTGTAAAGGCAGTTCTTTTATCTTCGAAGCAGTCTTCGAGGATCTGGAACTGAAGCAGAGAATCTTTCATGACCTTGACAATATTTGTCCATCTGATGTAATCCTTTGTAGTAATACTTCTGTGATCAGTATCACAGAAATTGCTGAGCAGGCAAAACTACGCGAGCGGATTGTTGGTACACACTTTTGGAATCCTCCATATCTGATTCCTTTAGTTGAAGTAGTCCGGGGAAATGAGACTGCCGATTGGTGTGTAACTGCAACCTACGAATTACTCAGGAATGTTGACAAACACCCTGTGCATGTACATAAAGATGTACCGGGTTTTGTTGGTAATCGCTTACAACACGCACTATGGCGTGAGGCTTTTGCCATAATCGATGAGGGAATATGCGATCCAGCTACTGTTGATGAAGTTATCCGCAATGGATTCGGACTACGCCTGCCAATATTAGGTCCAGTAGAGACTGCCGATATGGTAGGTCTAGACCTGACTCTGGCTATCCACAACTACATCCTGAAGTACATCAATGCTGATCCTACGCCATCTTCCACACTTCAAGCAAAGGTAAATCAAGGTGATCTGGGATTTAAGAGTGGGAAAGGATTTATGGAGTGGACAGAAGAAGACATTGAAGAATCTCGTAAAAATCTAGCAAATTACCTGATAGATATCTATATAGAACGGCAGGAACATGCGAAAGGAGGGCAGGATCAGGAAAAATAAATCTACAATATTGGCCAATTAATCTACTTTCACTAACAGCTGTAAGGAGAAATAAGAGATGAAGAAATACATATTAATATTTTTTACGTTGCTTCTATGCATTATACTAGTTGCCTGTGCAGGTGAAGCAGAAGAGACCACTGAGGGGGAAGAAGTAACGACTGAAGAGACCGAGCCAGTTGAAGAGGTAATGGAAGGTCCCGAATTTATAAAAATTGGGACCAGTGCGCCGATTACCGGGATGTTTGCAGGTTTTGGAGAAGGATGTACATGGGGAGCGCAAGCCGCTGTTGACGATATCAACGCTCAGGGCGGGATTTATGTAGAAGAATACGGTCGAAAGATCCCTGTCCAATATATCATCGTTGATAATGAGAGTGATCCTGCAAAGTCTGGCCCCCTTGCCGAGGACCTTATCCTGCGAGATAAAGTGGATCTCTTATATTCGGTTGATTCATCACCATCTATCCATATCCCCATTGCTGAAGTTGCTGAGAAACACGGGGTTCCGCACATCGTTGGCGGAGGACCTCTGGAGCCATGGTTAGGAGCGCGCAATGAGACCGAGTCTAAGTGGTCTTATACCTGGTTCCCTGGATTTGGTATCGCAACACCACCCCCCGAGGGCGATCCCAGGTATGGTAAGCCTGGATATACGATCAGAGATTCATGGTTCGCGGTCCTTGATGAATTTGGCGATCAAACCAATAAGGTAGCCGGTGTATTTGCTACCGATGAGCCGGATGGTATTGGTTGGTATGGTTTGTTCCCGGGATTGTTGGAAGAGTGGGGTGCTACGGTCATTGGTGCTGAAGATAAACTTGGCTTCTATCCGCTTGGTACAACAGATTTCTCTGCCATGTGTAATGAGTGGAAGGACAATCAGGTCGAGATCCTGTGGGGCAATGTACCAGGACCGGAGTTTGCCAATCTTTGGAGACAGTGCAAGCAATTGGGCTTTAATCCTAAGATCGTAATGGTCGGAAGAGCTCCTCTTTTCTATATTGATGTAGCAGCCTGGGGTGGTGATTTACCCCAAGGAGTTGGTACTGAGATATGGTGGGATCCGGAATATACAGGCCCCGGGATCGGTGACACAACACCTCAATCCTTGGCTGATAGATGGGCTGAAGATACTGGATCTCAACTCAATCGAGGAATTGGACATGGTTATGCACCCATGCAAGTCCTGTTTGACGCTATTGAAAGAGCAGGAACTCTTGACAAAGACGCGATCAACGCAGCTTTAGCAGAGACCAATCTACAAACCCTTAATTATCTAGTTAAGTTTGATCCCGAGACACATTTCAGTTGGATTCCGTTATTCGTTGGACAATGGCAAAGGGTAGATCAGCCATGGGAGTGGGAGTTAGGAATCACGCACTCACTTCATGATTACTTGCAACCATCTAAGCAGTTTATCTTCCCAGTTCCAGCTGAGTGAGTAAATAGGTTCAAATCATAGTGCTAATGGGATGGGACTGACTCTTCAGTCCTATCCCCCAACATTCATAAGTGATTTCCGATTAGAAAAAGATCACTTTTTAGATAAATCATAATATTAAAAATAACATACAGGTAATGGTGCTCTATTGGTTGACCCAATACTTTCAATTCGTAATGTAAGTAAGAGTTTTGGTGGGTTACGTGCAGTCCATAATGTAAGCTTTGATTTACCAGGGGGGGAAATCATGGGATTAATGGGCCCCAATGGTGCCGGTAAAACAACATTGGTAAATGTTATCTGTGGGTACTATAAGCCCGATGAAGGTAAAGTAGTATTCATGGGAAAAGATGTTTCCCGACAATCAGCTCATGCAATTTGTCGATTGGGTATTGCTCGAACATATCAAATCCCACAACCATTCAATCAACTCTCAGTTTTCCAAAATATTCTGGTGGCTGCCATGTATGGTCAGGGCTTAAACCAGTCAACTGCTAAAGCTGAAGTTTACAAAGCCCTCGAAGCAACAGATTTATTAGATAAAAAGGATATCCTCGCCAGAGATATGTCGACCATCTCCCTGAAGCGGCTGGAGGTAGCCAGAGCTCTGGTTACGAATCCGCAATTGCTATTGGTCGATGAAGCGGCAGCCGGTTTGAACGAAGCTGAACTACCTCGAATGCTAGAGATCCTTGAAAACATACGCACCAGTGGGATAACCATAATCCTGATCGAACATGTCATGAAGGTCATGAGAGAAGCTGTCGACAATATACTGGTTATGGAGGAGGGCTCCACTATTGCATTTGGAAAGCCAGATGAGATCATGCAAAACAAGAAAGTGATTGAATGTTATCTCGGTGAATATGCGTGAAATATATCCACCTGAACAATATATTTAGCTAGAGGACAATTGTTCCATGACGGATGAAGTTTTTCTTCGAGTAAACAACATCGAAACCTATTATGGCAGCCTGCAAGTGCTCTGGGAAGTTTCACTTGAAGTAAAGCGAGGCGAAATAGTGGCGATTGCGGGTGCAAATGGAGCTGGAAAATCCACCTTGATGAACACAATCTGTGGAGTACTTCATCCAGCGAGGGGCAGCATTGAATTCGAGAATAAGAATATTACCCATTTGAATGCCTACGACATCGTTTCATTAGGTATTTCACAGATTCCTGAGGGTAGAAGACTATTTCCGGAAATGACAGTCCTGCAAAATCTGATGATTGGCTCCTATGATCGAAATGCGAGAGCAAATAAAGAAAAAAATTTAGCCCGTGTTTACGAATTGTTTCCGATTTTAAAAGAGCGAAAAAACCAAATTGCTAAGACCTTAAGTGGTGGACAGCAACAAATGGTTGCGATTGGTCGTGGATTGATGTCAAATCCGAAGTTAATGATCATAGATGAAATGTCACTTGGTCTTAGCCCATTAATCGTTAGTGATCTATTCCGGGTTTTGCAAGAAATCAGGGAAAGAGGAATTGCTATTTTACTCGTAGAACAAAATGTATGGCAGACACTGCATGAAGCGGACAGGGCATACGTTATTGAAACAGGGCGGATCGTATTAGCCGGGAACGCACTCGATTTATTAGAGGAGGAGGAAGTCAGGAATGCCTACTTCGGTACATAATAAAGCATCAAAATTGAATGGAATGAAACTATGGATTTCATAACCGAATTGGCATCACCAATTATTATTGGACTATTGCTTGGTGGTCTATATGTCGTAATTGCGCTCGGTCTATCATTGGTCTTTGGGGTAATGAAAGTTATCAATGTTTCTCACGGAGCACTCGTAATCCTTGGAAGTTATGCAGCCTTTTTCATCCTAACCCAATTAGGTATAGACCCAATTTTGGGGTTGGTAATTTTGATCCCTATATTTTTTATCCTGGGTATATTGATAGAGAAGTATCTTCTTAATCGGGCAGTAAAGATGTCAGCCGATGCAGCGCTAATTATTGCGTTTGGCATTGCTCTTATTATCCAGAATGCTATTCAAATTATCTGGACCCCATATTCAAGATCCTTACTCACAGAATACAGTATGAATAGAATTCAGATCGGTGAAATCTATATACCGGTTGTTTATATTCTAGATTTTGTAGCAGCATTAGTAGTAATGTTAGTAATCCGTCAGTTTTTATTACGAACGTACTTAGGGCAGGCAATTACCGCTGCATCTCAAGATCGAAAAACAGCAGAACTGATGGGTATCAATCCTACCAGGGTTTATCAAATAGCGTTCGGTTTATCTATGGCGCTTGCTGTTATCGCTGGTGTCTTTTTTGGAATTACATTTCCCTTTGACCCAACTTCAGGAAATGCTCTCCTGATCATTGCCTTTGGCGTAATTATTCTTGGTGGCTTGGGCAGCATGGTGGGTACATTTATTGGAGGAATGATATTTGGATTATCACAAACCCTGGGAGGACATTTCTTCGGACCGACGGGTCAATTACTTGTCCCCTTCATCATGGTACTGGTCGTACTAACGATCAGACCTCAGGGATTATTTGGTCGATAGGACATTGAGAGACATGATGCGTAAAAGCGTTCCAGTAATTATCATCGCAATTCTGACAATTATTCTGGCTATTTTCCCCATTGCTGGTGTTCCCGATACATGGATACTTTATCTATTTCATTTTTTCATATTTCTAGCCTTGGCTAACATGTGGAATTTGCTGGCTGGTTTTAGCGGACTATTGGCGCTCTGCCCAGCGGCATTTATTGGATTAGCTGGTTACACGATGACTATTCTAACCTGGTTGGGCGTACCTTTTTATTTCGGTATCGTTGCTGGTGGCATCGTCGCTGGATTGTTTGCGATGATAATTTCCCCTTCTGTATTCAGAATGAGAGGCATTTATTTTGCGATCGGTACTTTGGTTGTGCCTGCAATCTGGCGTTTGATATTTTTACGTTGGAGACCAGTTGGAGGTGAACTACAGGGCGGCGGAGCAGGTTATATGGTTAAAGGTATAAGTGATCTGCCATCAGGAGTATTCTATTGGATTGGCCTGTTGATTGCCTTCTTATCTGTTGTTGTGATAGGCCTCATTTTACGTTCGAAGTTTGGCTATGGTCTTTCGGCAATCCGCGATAATGACGTCAGCGCTGCGAGTTCTGGAATTAATGTTTTTCGGTTGAAGTTATTCTCTTTTATTATTGCAGCATTTATGATGGGTTTGGCAGGTGCGCTGTGGTATGCGAATCAAAAATACATTGAACCTAATAATGCCTTCTCTATTAACTGGCTTATGATCGTCCTACTTGCTACCGTTATGGGAGGTATCGGCCTGGAGTGGGGGCCTTTATTAGGTACTATTATTGTTGTGATTTTACAATTTCAATTGGCAAGATATGCAGGAATAAGCCTGCTCATTCAGGGGATAATCTTAGTAATTATCATGTTGGTTGCACCCCAGGGTATCTTAGGGTTTATTCGCGATCTGCGCGGTGGGAAAGGTATCCGCGCCTGGTTCAGATCACCCAGCAGTCTTTCGGGTGCCTCGATAGAGAATCTAGATGAATGAGTCACATTTTCGATGTTGAATGGAGGTAGAAAAATGTCAGTAGTTCAAAAATTGACCAATGGTACAACGGGTGGACCGGTTTATGTTTATGTTCAGGATGGTAGGATAATTAGAATTACACCAATGGAGTTTGATGACGACGATGCGCCTTCATGGGTGATAAACGCCAGGGGCAGGAATTTTTCTCCTCCAAGGAAAACAACAATCTCTCCTTATTCACTAGCTTGGCGATCGATGATTTATTCCCCTAAAAGGTTGTTATACCCCCTCAAACGGGTTGACTTTGATCCGAATGGTGACAGGAATTGTGAGAAACGAGGAATTTCAGAATATGAACGGATTAGTTGGGAAGAGGCCGCAGAAATTGTCACCAACGAGATTATTCGCATTAAGTTAGAATATGGTCCCGCTGCCATAATGGCTACGCCAGGCTCTCACCATCTGTGGGGGCATGTTGGGTACCGGCACAGTGCACTGCTCAGATTCATGAATCTGATCGGCTGGACGAACGCTGATCACAACCCGGATAGCTGGGAAGGGTGGCATTGGGGGGGCATGCATCAGTGGGGCTTCAGTCATCGACTTGGTATCCCAGAACAGTACGATCTCCTCGAAGACGCCTTGAAACACACCGAAATGATTGTTTTTTGGTCTAGTGACCCGGAGACCACCAGCGGGATTTACTCAGCTTTTGAGAGTACCTGTCGTCGTCAGTGGCTGAAAGACCTTGGGGTTAAGATGATATTCATCGATCCCTTCTATAATCATACAGCAGGTTTGTATTCCGATAAATGGTTCGCCCCAAGACCGGGAACGGATAATGCAATGGCCTGTGCAATTGCGTATGTCTGGATAACGGAGGAGCTATATGACAAAGCGTACGTAGCCTCACGAACCAAAGGCTTTGAGAAGTGGAAGGACTATATCCTTGGAGTAGAAGATGGAGTCCCAAAGACACCTGAATGGGCTGAAAGGGAAAGCACGATTCCCGCGCGGGAAATCAGGGCTTTGGCTCGAGAATGGGGATCCAAAAAGACCATGCTCGCTGCTGGTGGGTTGGGTGGATGGGGAGGTGCTTGCCGGGCGGCAACAGGGGGTGAATGGGCTCGCCTGATGATCAGTCTTCAGTCTATGCAAGGATTGGGAAAACCGGGAATTAACATATGGAGTACGACCCAGGGAGCTCCGCACAACTCGGATTTCCTGTTCCCAGGTTATGCAGAAGGAGGCATATCGGGAGATGTAGACAATTCGGCTGCTGGTTATCGATTCGTCTACCGTATGCATACAAGACCCACACGCTCAAGCATAAACACACCCATGGGTCAGCATGTTCCCAGGTTAAAAATACCTGAATGCATCCTTGACGGTAAATACGAATGGCGGGGAAAAGGTTTTTGTGGTCAGTCAATTGAGGCTCAACTCCACGAATACAAATATCCAGCAGATGGCTATCCTGAGATTCAAATGTACTACAGGTATGGCGGTTCGTTTATCGGAACCATGAACGAAACAAACCGTTATGTAAAGGCATACCAAACCGATAAGCTTTCATTTGTTGTTAACCAGTCTATCTGGTTCGAAGGCGAAGCGAAATTCGCTGACATCATCCTTCCAGCCTGCACGAATTTTGAACGCTGGGACATCAGTGAATTCGCTGGTTGTCTGGGATACATTCCAGATTCAACCTGCCAGACTAATCATCGGGTTATCAGCCTGCAAAAGAAATGTATCGAACCGTTGGGTGAGTCAAAATCAGATTATGATATCTTTGCCTACCTCTCTGAGAGATTAGGACTATATGAGGTTTTCACTGAAGGGGGTTTAACTGAACTAGATTGGGTTAAACGAAT
>Ga0209536_100017377_pt1 | contig 10191 bp, 11 predicted proteins | sample DeeMarSeWOR28_12_FD_187461 | JGI IMG/M metagenome (GOLD analysis project Ga0209536, IMG submission 187461) | Marine sediment microbial communities from White Oak River estuary, North Carolina - WOR-2-8_12 (SPAdes) (version 2) | ecosystem: Environmental > Aquatic > Marine > Intertidal zone >... | reverse complement strand
AACGGTGAAAAGAAGAATTGCATAATCGCGAACGAGGCTATTAGAATTCCAAGTGCTGCTGGACCTGCTTGAAATTCATCTGCGTAGAAGGGTAGAAGTGGAATGATTATACCGTATCCTGTTATGTCTATGAAGACAGTCAGTACGATTACGAAAATTGGAGATAATCTTTTGTTTCTTTCAGACGCAGTCATGATTGTGTTTCAACTTTCTTGGAGAATTAGTTATTTGATTTAACACCTTGCTAAAAAAAGTTGCTGAATAGATTGTAGAGATAATTGCGTGTTTACCTCAAGACTCGTTTCTTTTTCACCGATGGATTGGAGTTTTCTCAATTCCTGAGACGCGCGAACCTTAAATCTGACGATATTTAATGATTATTGGTGTGATTCAGATTGGTGCTTGAGGGAGAAAAGGCTCCGGATTTCACTCTGGAAGCAGACGATGGAAGACAAGTGTCTTTGAAGGATTTTTGGGGCAAGAAGTTGGTGCTTTATTTCTATCCTAAAGACAATACGCCTGGGTGTACACGTGAGGCTGTTGAGTTCAGGGATGTGGCTGACGAGTTTGAGAAGCAAGGTGCTGTGATAGTAGGAGTTAGTAAGGATAGTGTTGAGTCTCATCAGAAATTTAAGCAGAAACATGATTTGCCTTTTACTTTGTTAAGTGATCCTGAAGGAAAAGTTTTAGATTTGTATGGTGTCTGGAAGAAGAAAAGTCTTTATGGTAGAACGTTTATGGGCACGGAGCGGACTACTTTCTTGATTGATAAAAAAGGAAATGTGGTCAAAGTATATCGGAAAGTCAAGGTTAAGGGGCACGCCCAGACCTGTCTATTGGATTTAAAGGCTCCACTAAAACTGCCGCGTCTTGAGTAACTGACTACTTAATTTGAGCTGAGAAGGAGGTGCCTTTATGACCAAAAAGGGACAAGTGTACGTTTGTGAAATATGTGGTAACAAAGTGCAAGTGATTGAAGCAGGTGCTGGAACTTTGGTTTGCTGTGGACAAGACATGAACCTAATAGAATAAAATTATGGGAACTTCTGTGTCTAACTCTTTTTTCTTTGAGTTGCAGGACCCATTTGTGGTGATATGCCTCATAAAGATCTAAAGTGAGCATATCTATTAATCGTTCAATAGAGTCTGAAAATTGAACGGTTGATAAGCCATTTAGTCTTAGAAAAAAATATTCATAAAACCTCCAAAAAACTCTTCTTTGACTTTTTTTTAAAGCAAAAACGAAAACATATTTGTCTAATTTCTAATTTGGTGTTTATACGGAACAAAGAAATCGAGAAGTATGTGAGAATTGCTGTTTATGCTGCGTTGCAGTTAATAATCAAAGAGTAGTGCATACGTTATTTGCTGATGTTGTTCATCTCCGGCAAAATGGAGATGAAGATAACAAGTTCGCTCAGAATGCTTTTAAGAGCATTTTGTTTATGCTGGCTTGAGTTTTGCGCCACAAACAGAGCATTTGCCATCAGAGGTAATTTTTGGCTGTTCTTCTACCTCTTTTCCACAAAGACCACACTTCAATACCTTCAGCTCCAATTTAGAAAACTATAATTAAAGATGCGAAAGGACACTAATAGGTATTTCCTGTGCAATTTCCATGAGCGGAATTTGCTGTCCGAGCTGTCTGTTAAGAAAAAAAGGAGTTGTTGTTGACTAGCTTTTCTTTTCGAGGAAAGGAATTGCCATGGCTATTGCGCCGATTATGATTTTTATTATCGCGTGCCACTCGGGTTCTGAGCCCATTGTCGAAACCCCGGGTAAACCTGCAATTCCCATGACGAGCAGAATCAGTCCAACAATTAATAGCGTCCATTTAGTCAACTGCATATATTCACCTCCCAGATTTTCGATTGAAGAATTGTTTTGGCTTTGTTTTTTTATTAATTTTTGCCATTATTTGCTTTCGTTTTAAAAAAGGTTGGTTATTGATATGAGTTGATTGCATTGGATGCTTTGAAAAGTCACTGGTTTCTTGGGTTTTGCCACCTTTTTTTCAGTATAGTCAGGACCGCTATGGTTGCTAGTGCTAGTAGTATGACTATGGCGCTCGCTTGGGCTGTTGTTACGATGTTTGAGTTTTCGGTTTGTTTTGATGCGATGCCGATTAGTGCCCAGATTACTACGAGGCCGTAGGCGATGTCTTTTCTTGTTGCTGTCACGATTAGGGTTAGGAGTAGCGCTATTATTATGATGAGGATTCCCCAAGTTTCAGCAGCTATTCCGAATCCGTCCCAATTTATTGAGACTGCGGTGACGGAGACATTTGCTATTGTAGCTATTGTTATCCAGCCCAGGTAGACGCTGAAGGGTGTGTGGACGGCTAGTTTTTCTTGAAATGTGGCTGCGACTTTACCGATTCCTAAGCGCACATAAATTAGGATTAGTGTTGCCAGAAGCAAGAACATGAGTATCAGGGATAGGCTCAGGAGTTCATATTGCCAGAGGAAAAGCCACCCAATGTTTATGACGCTGCTGAGGACGAACAGCCACCCGATTTGTTTATTGTATTTCTTTTCTCTTTGTCTCGGAAGAGCTTGGAATACAACGAAGAGGCCCAGCAAGAAGTAAATTATTCCCCATATTGCGAACGTATAGCCTGCAGGGGTAATCAACGTAGGATTTGAATCCGAGATTTCAGCAGTGTTAACTCCGCCCAAAAGCGTAGTGCTACCTGCTAAACTGTTTACTATTACAGTTAAAACAAAAGCAACAATGTTCGACCACCTAAGCAAAGCTGAACTATTTGATGCCATTTTCACTCTCTCCAAATTTTATTCTCTGTTTTTCATATATAAAAAATTTCGTGCTCGGGGTACATCGGTTTTGTGATGTCATGAAGTTGCCCGAGTCTATTGATTGGGAAGATTTGGCTGATGAGGGTTAAGTGTTATCTTGATTAGGGGTGCGGGGGATTTGCTGGTTTAGTCTGGGCTTTCGTTTTCTTCGGGAGATTGGTTTACTTGTTCTTTTTCTTGGGGTTCTTCAGTTTTTTCTGGAGCCGTTTCTGGAGTCGTTGGCACGTGGCTTTTTTTAGTTGAGGATCTTTTTTTGTACAAGAATATCGTTCCAATCACTGTGAGAATTATGGCGATTGCGACTATTCCTGCGACTAGTTCGATTGGGAATGATGTTTGGGGTTCTGGAGATGGGGTTGGCGTCATTGTTGGTGAGGGGGTTGGTGTTGGTTGGTTTGGAGGGGTTGGTGTTGGGTTGAGGTCTGATGTGAGGGTTGTGAAGATAGCGGGTTCGCTGAAGTTTGATGTTAGTCCGCTTAGATCTTCGACTATAATTGTGGCGTAATATGTTGTTTGGTTGTTCAGGTTGCCGATTGTGCATGTTGTATTGGTCCAGTCGGTTATGTTTCGGACGTTGGATCCTGGTGTTGATGGTGATTCGGAGATGTAGATTTGGTAGTTCTTGAAGTCTTCATCTAGGTTTTTTGTCCAGCTGAGGGTGACTGAATTTGCGGTTACGTCTGAGGTTGTGAGGGTTTTAAGTGTCACCGGATTTGGGGCGTGGTTGTTGATGTACATGGTGGTGCGGTTCATGCCTACGTTTCCTGTAGCGTCAAAGATTCTGCCTCTTAGCAGGTAGAATCCATCGGGGATTTGTGTGGTCTCTACTGGGATGCCATAGCCGTTTGATCCGTCAAGGTCTTCTCCGAGATGGTTGTACTCGACTTTTTGAAGCCCCCAAGTGTAGTCATTGTTAGGGCTTATTTCCCAGAAGGCTAGGAGGTACCAGACTTCGCCTGGGTCTTGTTGTCCGTCGCCGTCTTCATCGAACCATATTCCTTCGAAGCCGTTGTTTTTTGGCACAACTTTCACTTTTCCACTCTTGTCCGTTGGTCCTCTGGGATCTCGTACCGAAACTTCACCGCCGCCTCCTAGGGGTAGCGGATTTGCGTCCTTTCCCGTTTCATAGTGGCCAATGTCATCAGCGGTCCCCACGACTCCGTCGGCTCCAGGCTTCACTTTCAAGAGTATAACAGCTTCACCTTGCTTTAGGGCGTTGTATACTTCGCTCCAGAAAGGTCCGCGACTTCCTTGTTTTGGGATATGGGGTTTCACGGTGTAGTTGCCATCTAAATTACGTTTTTTCAAGAATTTTCTGAGTCCGCTGGTCATGTCGTCGCTGGCAGTGCCGTTGACTGGATCGGTATTTGTATCGTTTCCTAGTTGTTCAGCCATTTCGGTTGCATTAGAGAATTGACCTCCGTTCAAGTTGTTGAGAAGTGCTGGGTCGTTTTGTGCCAGACGCCAGAGGGCGTTTGCTGCGGAGGTGGGCCCACAGAAGTTGTTTTGGTCATCATCGGTTTGCGGAGTTCCATTTGTGTTTGGGGTTCCAACATTTTCCTGATCGGCGTCGCCTAGACCTTGCTGGTCAATTCCTGAACGAGAGGCGTCGATATAGTCTAAGACAAAGAATTCGGGGTCTTCGTCTAAGGTTGTAGCGTTAAAGCGGACGTTACCTCCTACTGGTCCTAGGACTCCTTCTGCAATCGAAGGCTTTGAATCCAAGTTGAGGAAGGGGGGTGTGGGATCTAAGTGGACATTTATTTCCGTGGTTCCCATTAGACCTCCTCCGTCAATCATTGTTGCTTTCAGAATGTAGTATCCCTCAGGTAGGGCGGATGTGTCCCATTTAATGTTCCATCCAGTGCCTCCCCAAGCATTTGTTGAGGATTCTCCATTGTTTCCAGTAAACTGGATTCCCTCCAAACCTGGATTTTCATCAACGCCTATCAGGTTCCAGATTAGTCCGTCTTCAGAAAATTCAAACATTGTTTGGATTATGTCTTCTTCCTCACCAAGATCTGTTACTCTAACCTCGACTTGGTCACCATAGACTTTTACGTAAGCGGGATCCATCGTTCCCATGAATTCGTCATTTGCTGGGGAAGTAAAATAGGGTTGCGGTGGCAGGTCTGCTGCAGATACTGTTGATTTAGTTAATGAATTTAGAAAAAATAATCCTGCAGAAAAGAGCAGTATCACCATAATAATTGAAAATTGTTTTTTGGAATTTGCCAGAGAATGGATTGTCATGGCTGATTCGTTTAGCCAGTAGTCTGAATTCTTTTTTAAGAAATATGAAAACAGAATCTTTATTTGCGATTCTTTGATGCAAATGGGCTGATAGATGCGTATTTTGGAGTCAGAAGAGAATGGTCTGCAATTCATGGTCAATCACAGAATTCTGTCTCTTGAACTTTTGAAACAGTGATTACGTGTTTCTGAATAACCAGCAGATAATCAGCATTGGTTGCTGTTTACCTAAGTTAAAGAGTTGAGGTTTTGTGGCTGGAGTGTTTTTCTGAGTTTAACTAGAACTGGAGTTTATATCACGAGCCAGGTACCTACGAATGTTAAGGCTATGGCGGAAATTTTCAACAGTATTGTTGGCTTGCTTTTTGGTTCGTTGAGTATTTTTGGCAGAAAGAGGCTTAGCAATAGCATATAGAAGAAAACGTACAAAGGTTGCAAACCGAAGAGTGCGGATGCTAGGGGGGCGTCAACTAAAGATAATGCTATTAGTGAGCAGATTGTGCCTATTACGTATAGGCCTTCTCCAACAAAAGTTGTTAAGACGCCTTTTTTTCCAACAGCTGATACTGTTCTTATGAATTCTTGACGTAGTTTTGTTAGAGACAGCAAAGACAATGTTCCGGCAAGAGTGCCCATAACATTCCAGAAGAATACTGAAGGAAAATCTAGATAGCCTAAAAGAGTTTTGTCCAGTATGGTATAAGTTGCTATTATTATTCCAAAAGGTATCATGAATTTTAGTGCACCAGAAAATGATTTTGTACCTGATTTTTTGTAGGAAATCAGAATAGAAGCAGACACTATCAGGGCTATGCCTAGATATTTTTGTGCGCCGAGAATCTCGTTCAGAAAGACTGCGGATATAAAGGCAACAAATACCGGTATTAGTTGAAATAGAGTTATTATTCTTGTCACTTCTTCTTTTATTAGGGCGTTCAAGTAAAACCAAAATGAGAGCAGGGGCATTAAGCCGATTAGGAAGGCAAAAATGGAATATGGATAAATAGTGTTGATTGAAGTGAGAGCTGCAATGGCTATGGCAAATATTGTATCCATGAAGATGACGGTAAAAATCATGGGGAAATGGCTCTTGTATTTGTTGGTTATTAGAAATTTTATGAAAACGTTGTTCATAGCCCAGAATGCAGGAGCCAACAAGGCAAAGATGTACCACTCCATATTCAACAAACGAGCTTTCATCAATAAAAAGACTTATCTTTAGGCATAATGTTTTGCGTGTTCTATTTTAGTTCTGAGGCGAAATTTTGTTGTTTAAAAGAAGGCAAAAATAGCTACAATCCTCAAGTTGGGATGCGCTGAAAAAAGACTTGGTTTTCAAGTTGTCTTTAAGTGACAAAGTAGCTTTGCGTGCGTATCTCACGAACAAGGCTATTTTTAGAATAATGACTTGGTTTGGAGTAATTATGAATTTTGAATTCATATTGTTGAATCATAAGACTGTTAAATATCCACTATAGTCTTACCTTAATCTTTAGAGGACAAAATATGAAAATACAAAATAGTTCTAAAAACAGGAAGGCGCTTAGGCACAAAATGGCAAGTGTTTTCAGCGAGAAAATCCAGACGCTGCCAACAGAACTACAAGAGATATTGCTGGATGATCTTGTCACGGCTTTTGAAAACAGATTGAGCGTGTTGAACAGGGCGCAATCAACTGTGAAGCTTGAAATTGCAGAGAGTGTTGAGTTTGAGACGGTCCAAGCTTGAAATGTACGTGGATATTCTTTTCGTTCTTGCTCGTAAGGGTCCGTTGAAGCTTACGCATATTATGTATAAGGCTAACGTCAACTGTTCCGTTCTTACTGAATACTTGGGTTTTTTGATCCAGAAAGGACTTGTTGAAGAGAGAACCATCCGAAAAAGCAGAACAGTTTATGCTATTACTCAACGTGGCATAACCGTGCTCAAGTACTTCGGAGAACTTAAGCGAGTGCTTCCAATCGAAGAAGAAGATCAAAGACGTGTGCCTCCGCTTTTCTAGAAACCTTTTTTCTCTTTTTTAAACTAAGGATTAGCTAGAGATTAGGAGAAGGGATAGGGAGTTAGTTAGAACTAGTTTGGGTTTGGTTATTAGAATTTAATGCATAGATAAAAAAACATGTAGATCGCGATCTATTAGAGTGATAATTGCTAGAACCGTCTTATCCAAATTCGATTTCTTTTTACTCTATATGTGGCCTTAAGTTTCCTTGTTTTTGCTATTCGTGGTGAAAAGCGTAATCTTTTAGGATACTGAACTGTGATTATTGCAGTGAAAGACGGTGGAGTGAAGTTGAAAAGGATTGAAGAAATTAGAAGGAGACGAAAACTAGCGCATACTAGACTTTTGTCTCTGAAGTCTAAGGTCTACGAAAAATTTCTCCAGCTAGAGGAAGCCACATACACAGACGGCGCTTTGAAGAAGAAAGATAAAGAACTAATTGCTACTGGCATCGCTGTGGCAACCAATTGTGAATCTTGCATGGAGTGGCACATCAATGAGGCTGTTAATTCAGGTGCAACATTTCGTGAAATTTTAGAAGCCATTGAAGTTGGCATCGAGTTTGGCGGAGGAAAAGCTACGGTTTCAGCGCGATTTGCTTTAGAAGTAATGGATGACCTTTCGAAAAATGGGAAAATTTAAGCTTCTCTTTGGGTATGTGATTGAATTTTTTCCTCGATAGAACAGAGTTTCCTATGTTTCTTGATTCATAATTAGATATACACCAAATCCAACGATCCATATAAGTGCTGGATAAACGATCATACGTTCCATTCCACCAGGACCCAAACCCAAGTAGAAAATGCTATCGTACGCAATATTGCTGGTTAATGAGTCGCTAGTAATCATACCACTGGAAAATAGGATTAATGCTGCAAGCGTCATCGCTCCGAGAATCATGCTTATAATAGAAAGTGGTTTTTTCAACACTTTGAAGGAGGTTATGGCTGATAATCCAGCGAAAAAGAAAGCCGCTGAAGACACCGCGCCGTGTGCAAGGGTGAAATCTTTGGTGAAGACCCCGACGCCCATTGCCGCTATAGCCATTAGAAGTAGCAGTATGTTTAAAGTCCTAAAGTTAGGTCTGCATCTCATAAAGTATGTTCCAACGAGTAATAATAGTCCCAAAAGGAAGACAGATGAGTTGAAAACTATGGCGGATGGTCCTACGCCGAGATCACTTATGTAATTGTTAGATACGCTGTAGCCTGGATACAACGCCTCTGCAATGGTGAGACATAGGACGAATTGTGTGGCTGCGACTAGAAAGATTACTCCTGCTACTGTTCCTTTTGGATGTGGCATGTGCTGCAATATGCTATTTGGCAGATAAAACTTTTCACGCACTCTATGCTACATCTGGTGAAGTTGAGCTTTCAGCGCATTTATCTATTCTTAGATGCTTTGAATTAGTAGGCTTATTATTGATAATGCCATAAATAATGTTAATGAAGTTATGTTTGCCATGACTTGTTTTGTTAGTGATTTTTGATTGTTTTCGTTTTTTAGTACAGAAATTATCGACGCAAATAAGGGTATGATTGAAAAGGTAATGAAGGGTATCCAGTCGATGGTCGGGTATGCGATTTTTAGAGTTGCCATTATTATGAAGTATATTGTTGCTGTTATGGTTGCAAGGAAAGTGATTTGTTTTGCAGTTGTTCGTCCATATTTTACTACTATAGTTTTTTTGTTTGCAAGGCTGTCACACTCTTTGTCTGGTAATTCAACTGTTATGATAAAAAACAGTCCGTAAATGGTTAGAGGTATGGCAAAGAAGAAAAAGTTGGCGTCGAGTTGGCCCTGGGCTATGAAGTAACCCATTCCAGTCATGAATAATCCAACGCCTATCATTGTGGCTATTTCTCCAAGTCCTCTGTAGGAGAGTTTTATTGGGTTTGCAGTGTAAAAGTAGCCCAAAAATCCACCAGTTATTACAAAAACTGTGAACCATAAAGTGTAGTTGTATGTTATTGTGAAAAGTATGTTTGTTATAAGTGAGATTAGTAAAAGCACGATTGCTATGTTAAGTGTTGTTTTTTGCAGTTCTGGGTGATTTTCTAATACTTTGCTACCTCCTGAGAAGGGGGTTTGACACGAATTTTTGTCTGCTTGTTGGTCAAAGTAGTTGTTGCTAAAGGATACTGAAAGGTGGGCCGTTCCGAATACAATGTACCCAAATAGGAACTTTGTTAAGTTGTGTTGGGTTCCTGCTTGAATTGCTATAAGGTATCCTATTAAATAGAGTAAAAACCCTAAAACTAGGAAATGTAACCGAGCAAGACGAAGAATTAATTTTATTTTTGACATTTTTTTAAGTTGTTCTCAAATTTTTTGTACGCGCTAATAAATTTATATGTATTCAAAATCGCAGTTTTGTGATGTTATTTGGGGTTTGGGTTTGGGGATTGAATTCCAATCCATTCAACCAAAAAATCAAAAACGGAATAATGTTCGCGCACATGATGTTATTAGGCTTCACAATTCCGACTTTACTACGTAATTCTTAAACTTAAAAGCTCATAAAGGAGTAGAGACTCCTTTTTGTTTAGGCATATTTAGGGGGCAGGAACTGAAATCCCTTCGAAAAAAACAATCGACAATCAGTACCTTTCTTTCTTTACATCAGCTTTCCAGAAAAACAATTCCAAAAGAGAATATCTCAAGGTGATCTCCGCATTGCTTATGATCATCGGAATTCTAGTCGGACTCGTAGTAATTGAAATAGTGTTTATCAAATCAGTGGACACGACGGATATCTATTTTGGGCTTACCATAGGATACGGAGATGAGCATACAGCTTTGGAGCAAATCGACAAAGTGGCCAGTTACGTTAATCTAATAATCTTAGGATCTCTTGATCTCACAATGGATACAGAGAAATTGACACGGGTATGTGATCACATTTACCAGAAAGGGCTTAATTTTATCGTCTACGTAGCGTTTGGTGAAGGGGCCGAGGACGCGCCGCCCAGAGGACCCAGCTCCAAGTTCTTCGTGAATGCGTTGGAAAGATACGGAGACAAATTCTTAGGAGTCTATCTCTTTGACGAGGTAGGTGGAAAACGTATTGATAATGATCACTCAATCGACGTTACCCTTGCAGACACGTATTCAGAA
>Ga0209536_100017375_pt1 | contig 10191 bp, 4 predicted proteins | sample DeeMarSeWOR28_12_FD_187461 | JGI IMG/M metagenome (GOLD analysis project Ga0209536, IMG submission 187461) | Marine sediment microbial communities from White Oak River estuary, North Carolina - WOR-2-8_12 (SPAdes) (version 2) | ecosystem: Environmental > Aquatic > Marine > Intertidal zone >... | reverse complement strand
TGAATTGACGTTAAAATTAATCAAAAAATTAGAGAAGAAATATTTCCCCTTAGCATTTCCAGAAGAAATTGGGGGTTTTGGAAAAGGAACAGTCTACAGAATGATTTTTGGTGAAGAATTATCAGCTGTTCACTATCCTACTGCTGTTATTTACGGTTGTAGCTGTAATCTTTTTGGAGTTCCTATTATCTACTTTGGAACACCTGAGCAACATGAAAAGTTCCTCAAACCTATAATGGATGGTTCAGCGTTGGGAGCCTTAGGAATAACGGAACCAACAGCTGGGAGTGATGCAGTTGGGGGTATGCGAACTACTGCCGTGAAAAAAGGGGATAAGTTTATAATCAATGGTGAGAAAAGATTCATTACAAATGGGAGTATTGCTCAATATATCCTTCTTTACTGTATAACTAATCCTAATGTACATCCCCGAGAAGGTATAAGTGCGATAGTCTTTCCTACAGATACTCCTGGTTTTGAAGTTGTAAAAGATTATGAGTTAATGGGACGTAAAGGGTGTGTTAATTCACATCTCAAATTTCATAATTGCGAGGTACCAATAGAAAATCTTATTGGAACAGAAAATGAGGGAGTGCAAGTTATGATGCGAGGGCTTGATGCAGAACGAGTTTTTGTTGGAAGTCAATATTTAGGCATTTCTCGTTCTGCGTTTGAAGTTGCGACGAAATACTCTTCTTTGAGGAAGCAATTTAAGAAGACACTAAGACAGTTTGAAGGGATTAGCTTTAAAATTGCCGAGATGTATATGAAAATAGAAGCTGGACGACTCATGCTTTTAAGAGCAGCCAGAATGATTGATGACAAAAAACGTGCTACTAAAGAAGCGGGAGCAGCAAAATGTTTTGCTAGTGATAATGCAGTCCAAATCGTCACTGATGCTCTCCAAGTTGTGGGAGGTATGGGTTATACCAAAGAATTTCCACTGGAAAGGTATTATCGAGATGTAAAAATTGCTCAAATTGGAGGCGGAACTGCAGAAATTCTTAGATATCTCGTTCAAAGAGAAGTGTACAATGACTTAGGCTTATAATTAATTATGATAACATTAGATTGCGAGTAAAAAATAGAGAACCGAATTCTTTTCATTAATTTATATATCTTTTTTTTCCATTGATTGTTAATTCGAACCCAACGAATAGTTTTTGAATCAAGCGATTACATTGGAGGATCAAATTTATAATTTAGGGAATAATTTTAATCTTTAATCCAAATATTATTACTGATTTGTAGAAAGTAATTTTTGAATTAGAATAAATTTCAATTTAGGAGGGAGTTAAAATGAGTGAGAGTGATGATCTTTACCGTGATCTTCAAATTCATTTAGATAAACAGACAGTTGGCTTCCCTGCAACGAACTCGGGCTCTGATATCCGTTTACTTAAACAACTTTTTCCACCCGAACAGGCAAAAATGGCAATGAAGTTAACATACAAGTATACATCCTTAGAAGAAATTCATGAACGTGCAAAGAAAGATGGGTACTCGATTGAAGAAGTAGAACAAATCCTCGATGCTACAGCTAGGAGAGGTGTAATAGGATATAGACAGATGGGCGATGTAAAGCAATACCGAAATATCCCATACGTTGTGGGGATGGCGGAAGCGGCAGCGTTCGATCCTTCTCCAGAGATGTTAGAAGCAATGGAAGCATATGGAACCGATGGGTTATTTTGGTTATCTTTTATACAGTCTAAAATTCCACAGATGCGAACTATCCCCATTGAGCAAAGCATTACCCCAGAACACCATATCAGTACGTATGATGAAATTGAAGATATTATCAAAACAACAGTAGATCCAATTGTTATAATTCCTTGTGTTTGCAGATTGGGATCTGAAAGACGGGGAGAACCATGTAAAAAAACCGATAGGGTCGAAACTTGCATGGTTTTTCGTGATTCTGCTAGAAATATGGTTGAAGTGGCATCAGGCCGCGAAATTACTAAGGGAGAAGCACTTGAAATTATGCGTAAAAATGAAGAAGATGGACTAGTACTACAACCTTCAAATGCACAGGGTCCTGATTTTATTTGTTCATGTTGTGGATGCTGTTGTGGAATTTTAGCCCTACATAAGGCGGTTCCAAACCCCGCAGGTTTTTGGGCAAGTAATTTTTATGCAGAAATAGATGCGGAATTATGTGAAGGGTGTGGTACTTGTGTTGATAGATGCCAAACAAATGCAATGAAACTCGATGAGGAAAAAGAAATTTCCACAATTGATTTAAGTAGATGTCTCGGATGTGGTAACTGCGTTCCCTTTTGCCCAAGTGACGCAATCGAGTTGCGACAAAAAGATCAGGAAATTGTTCCCCCCCCAACTGGGGAAGATATGTTCGAAGCAATTGTTGCGAGTAAACAATAGACAACTGAATACTATTTTTTTTTTTTGATTATTAATCAGAAGCTAACACCAAATTAGTTATAATTCTTCCTTTGAGTTTTAGATTTGTTTAAAGACTAAGGGTTAAAAACAAGGGATTCTATTTCTTTAAATGAAATACAGATATATCAATAAATTTAAAAAAAATTGGATTTTAAAACTATGAGCATTAGTAAAGATACTATAGCAATCGAAATCAAAGATCTTAAAAAACATTTCAAAGAAGTTAAGGCAGTAGATGGCGTGTCCCTAAAAATTAAAAAGGGTGAATTATATAGCATTCTTGGACCTAACGGTGCTGGAAAGACCACATTGGTACGAATGCTAACTACAGTATTAACCCCTACATTTGGTGATGCTACCGTCAATAGTCATAGCATTTTAACCAGCAAAAATGAGATTGTTAAGAGTATAGGAGTATGTCCACAGGTTATAACAATTTACGAAGTTTTACGGGCTGAGGAAAATGTTGAGTTTGTAGCATTAATGCATGGAATGTCGCGTAAAGAAGCAAAGGAGAAATCCAAGAAATTATTGGAAGACTTTGGAATAGCAGGAAGAAAAGACTGGTCTAAACGCTTTTCGGGAGGCATGCAACGTCGTCTAAACCTTGCAATGTCGTTAATATTCGAACCGGAGATTTTATTTCTTGATGAACCTACCGCTGGCCTTGATCCTCAGGCAAGGCGTCTTGTATGGGATTTTATTCGAGACCTGAAAAATAAAGATATTACAATTATTCTTATGACGCATGATATGGTTGAAGCAGATTCTTTAAGTGATCGTATTGCGATAATCGACCAAGGAAAGATCATTGCTGAAGGAACCCCAACCGAATTGAAAGAAAAATATGGGAGTGATAATGCGTTAGAAGTCTCCTTTCTTAAACAAGAGGACCTTGAAGTAGTGAAAAACAACATAAAAAACATTTCGTTTGTTGCGAATAGTCATGAAATCCACAGAAAGGATAGAAAAGCATTACTAATCGCTTTTCAGGGTGGTTTAAAAAACCTTGTCAAACTTATTCAACAGGGGCTAATAGAGAATATCGATGAAGTTGAAAATATAAAGTTTCGGCAAAATTCACTGGAGGATGTATTTCTAAATTTAACAGGGAGGAGGTTGAGAGATTAAGGTGAACATTTTAGAAATTAAGGCTGTCCAGATCGCAATTAAAAATATTAAAGATAAGATCCGTCATTGGCAATATATGGTTTTTTCTTTGGGTTTTGCTGTTATGTTTACACTGCTGTTTTACTTCTTTCTAGGTCGTGAGGCGTTCCAGTATGGGTTTCCGGGAATGATAATATATACTACAGCTGCAGGTACAACAAGTGCAGCTATATCATTTGCTGTTGATAAAACATCTGGTATGCTTGAACGATTGGATACCATGCCTACGGGAAGAAAAAATTTATTTTTAGGGGCTCTATTGTCTGAAACTTTCATGATATCACTTCAAATTATAATTATGTTCATTCTCGGTTATGGTATACTCCAAGTCCCCTATAAAGGGTTATACGAATTATTTATCGGTTTTTTCATAGCAGTTCTGTTTGGTATTTCATCTGTAGGGATAGGAATTATTATTTCAGGAATGGTAAAAACTCCAGAGATTGCAAATGCTGTTGCATTATTCTATTACATGCCAATTTTATTTCTTTCAGGAAGTTTGTGGCCTTTTGAGAGCCCTATTGTATTTTTCACTCCTCCTTACTGGGCTAAGCAGATATTTCTTCAAATAACGGTATTGGGAGACGGGTTACTTGATCCATTGTATAATAGTTCATTAATCGGTAGTACTGCTCAACAAATTCCAATTTCATTATTGGGTGGGCTTCTAATTGTTGTAGCGTTTGCAGCCGTTTTCATATTACTAGGTATCATAATATTCCAGAAAAAGACCAAATTCTAATTTTTACTTCTTTTTAACTCCAGCTTTTAAATAATTTCTCAATATGATTTGCAATTTTAGTAGAGGTTAAATTACACATTCCCAAGGTAACTGTAGAGTCGTAATGAAGAATTAAATATTCATTGTTTACAATTTCTTTAGTAATCACTTTGCATCCATCTTCTAACACTTGTATCGTAAGTGGGAGATCTGAATATCCTAGATGGAGTCTAATTTCTAATTCTTTTAAAGCACGTGCTATTAATTTAGGTGACAAACTAGAAAATATTTTATTTCCAGTAATGGATAAAAGCGCCGCTCCCAGTATCTCGTTTTCAGCGATTAAATCATTAGTCAAGTGCTCTACATCTTCATAATAGCTTCTATAACTATCTATTTCCCATCCTCCTGATATAACTGAGTCAATAATAGAATTCAATTCATCATTTTTTATTGCGACATAATCTTTCCTTACATCCCATACCGATTTGGGAGTACCCTTAACCCGATCTGGAAGTAAATCATCATAGACATTGTAAAAATGCGACATTATCATAATTAAGCTGTTCTTCAAAAACACTTTATTCTCATCAATATCAGACATGAGAGCAAAGATAAGATTTTCCTTAGGTTCTTCTAAAAAATCCTTGCTTGATATAAAAAGTAATTTCAGATAAACCATTTCAAGACTTTCCATTTTTTCTGAGGTAACTTCCTCTGCAAATGAAAAAAACGCTGCAAAGAAGTTTGTTACTAAATCGATATCGATCTTTTCAAATTTGTCCGTAAAATTTCTACTATAAATGCAAGTGCCAGAATCTCTGAGAATATATAAGGTATGGATCTTACTATCTGCTAATTTTAAAATTTCATCCATCTATTTACACCTAATCCCGTTTTATATGGTATAACCACATTGGTTCTAGCTTCAACAGATAATAAAAACCATCTTCATATTTAAAGCTTTTATATCAAATTGTCGGGCTATGTACAAAGTATTAAATCCTTATGAAGAGTTTCCCCATAACTTGGACATTTTCCGCAATAATCCCTACACTTTTATGTGACTTATCTCTATCGTGAGTTTTGAATCTTAAGGGAGCGTTTTGTAATTTCATTTATATATATGAGACGTTATGTTTTTTACAAAGTAGTATATCGATCGATCTATTGTTTTAGTTTATTTCTAATAACCAAGGGGATTTTAAGTTGAGAGTAAAAAGATATAGGATAGGATTTTTGTCAATTTTATTAGTTGGATTAATATCTAGCGTTTTTCTGAATATAAATAATATCGAAAATGATAATTTTAATTACACTCATGATGACAATCGAGAGGATTATTTCTCAAAGATTCAATTATCTGCCCCATCAGATAAGAATTGGTGGGATTCCTCATATAAATACAGGATACCTATAAATATAACCAACAATCATATTAGTAACCTTCCAAAGGGATATTCTGTGAATATCTCAATTAATACCACTAAACTTATTTCTACAGGGAAGCTAAGATCTGATGGGAAAGATCTTCGTATAGTCTGGTATAACTCTACCAGTACAACTTGGTTAGAACTCGATAGAATAAATGGTACTAATTTTGATACAGCAGACACACAAATTTGGTTTAAAACTCAAGCTTCCATAAACCCAAGCGCTGATGATATTAGTTATCATCTTTATTATGGTAATGAGAACGCAGATGACCCACCTACAGATAGGAGCAAGATCTATGATTTTTACGATGATTTTACCCAATCTGACGGTCCTGCCGCTGGTTGGACAGTCACTCAGGGGACTGGGTGGTCTGTTATAAATAATGAATATCGGGAAAATGAAGCAGCTACCGATAGGAGGACTATTTTGAATACGTATACCGTGGAAAATGCAACGATAGAGGTAAGGATCAAACATATTGGGGGAGGGGCTACTTTTGGAGGTGGAGTATTATTTCGTTATTCTAATGGAAATAATTTTTATACCAGTGGACCAGGATTTTGGGGAGATGAGGTGGCGACTGGAAGATGGACGGGGGGTGCCCCATTACAATTGGATGGGACTGCTACTTCAGAATCTATTCTATCTACAGATAAGTGGTACGATTTGAGAATTGAAATGATTGGAAATCAATACGATATCTATTTAAATGATTCATTGAAAAATAGTGTTACTAATAGTGATCACTTAAATGCCGGTCAAATAGGATTTATGACTTGGACGAATAATTTGGATGTCTATTTTGATGACTTAAAGGTTGGTCTATTAGTAGCAACACCACCAATTTTAACTACTGGTATTGAAGAAGTGTATGGTTCCTGGTATAATAAAGACTGGAACTATCATAAAAAAATCACGGTTACTTCAAACTCAGCTACTATCCCCGCAGAATACACGGTCTCCCTCACCTTTAACCATGAATCGTTAATAAGTGCAGGAAGGTCTCGTGTAGATGGTGATGATATTCGAGTGGTATATTGGAATGGTTCTGACTGGAGGGAGTTGGACAGGATGTTAGATACTGATTCCTCATGGAATAGCAGTTCAACAAAGATCTGGTTCAGAACGCAAGCAGCCATAGCAGCATCTTCATTTGACAACAATTATTATCTTTACTATGGCAATACTTTAGCAGGTTCACCCCCGACCAATAGTGATAATATCTTTTTCTTTTATGATGGTTTTGAAAGCGGGAATTTGAATGGATGGGATGCAAATAGCACAGGTTCTGCTGGGGATTCTATTATTGCGTCCACCGATCAAGCAAACACAGGGAATTACGGTGCTAAGTGCGACATGGACGATGTTGCATCTCCTCAGGCTATGGTTTATGAGGATTTTCCAGATGAAGAAAGCCTTTTTGCCCGGGTTCATATCTATCTTGATCCAAGTTTCTCAACTTCAGATAGAGTAACTGTTATGCAATTTATTGATACCTCCTCAGGTTGGCAAAACCTCATAAGTGTCACTATTGATGATGATTTGACCTTATATATGTGGAATGCGGTTATTGGGGAAGCCTATGGTTATGGGGGGGGAGGTACTATTTCATTGGGATCTTGGCATACTTTGGATGTACAAGTTAACGTTTCAGATAACTTTGGAGTAGCTAGACTATGGTTAGATGGTAACCTCGATATTGATAACACTTCGATTGATTTGGGAACTGAACCAACCGATAGGTTTGCCACGGGTATTTATTGGGCATCACCTAATGAATACAACACTCTTTATATTGACGATATCCACTTGAGGATAAGTGTGGATCCAGAACCTATACTTACATTAGGTAAGGAAGAAATTTCTAGACCTTCACTAAATTATTTTAATTATTATAAAGAAATAACAATCGATCATACAAAAGTAAGTGGTTCCAGCAATCTTACTGATTTTCCTGTACTAATTTCAATTTTGGATACAGACTTATATGATAAAGTCCAGCCAAATGGGAATGATGTCGCCTTTTATAATGGAACAGATTGGCTAGACCATGAAATAGAAGTATTTAATCAAACTTACAGTGGTACCCAAGCACAATTAATAGCATGGGTTCGAATTCCCTCTCTTTCTCCCACTACAGACACCAAAATCTATATGTATTATGGAAACTCTACCATGAGCTCACAAGAGAATCCGACGGGAGTATGGGATTCTAATTATCTTGGAGTGTGGCATCTATCAGAAGACCCCACTGGAACAGTTTATGATTCTACCACTAATAATAACGACGGCTCTTCTTCTGGTTCAATGGATTCTGGAGATCAAATTCTTGGGAAAATAGATGGAAGCATCAATTTTGATGGAAATGATGACAATATTGCTACAGAGGAAAATAATCTTTTAGCCGGTCGTTCAAGTTTTACAATGTCTGCGTGGATAAAACCCCTTAGCACTCAATCAGATTTTTGTGGAATAATTGAATATGATAATACTACTGATGGTAATAGTTTTGATGCAGCTATGGAATTACGATCAACAAGGGTTCCAAGAGTTAATATCTGGACAACTTCAGGATTTGAATATGTAGATTCATCTACAGTTTTACCTACAACACAATTTACGTATTTTGTGTTTGTATATGACGGAGATTTAAATATTTATTTGGATGGATCTTTTGACAGCTCTACACCTCATAGCGGAAATGTAAGGAATAATCGTCGGCATATAAATATTGGTAGAAATACTCATGATGGAAGGAGTTTTAATGGAATTATTGATGATGTTCATATTTCAAATATTGATCGTTCAGCTGATTGGATTACTACTGAATACAACAATCAGTATGATCCCAGTTCTTTTTATTCTATCGGGACTGAAGAAACGGTTGGACTTTCAATAGATGATTTTAATTATTATAAAGAAATAACAATAGATCATACGAAAGTAAGTGGTTCAAGTAATCTTATCAATTTTCCAGTATTAATATCTATTTTAGATACAGACTTACATGATAAAGTTCAATCAAATGGGAATGATATTGCTTTTTATAATGGCACTCAATGGTTAGATCATGAAATAGAAGTATTCAATCAAACTTATAGCGGCACAGAAGCACAATTAATAGCATGGGTTCGAATTCCATCTCTTTCTCCTACCACTGATACAAAGATCTATATGTATTATGGAAATTCTACAATGAGTCCACAAGAAAATCCTGTAGGAGTTTGGGATGCTAATTATAAAGGGATTTGGCATTTATCTGAAGACCCCACGGGAACAGTGTTTGATTCTACAGACAATAACAATGATGGAGCTTCTTATGGGACAATGAATGCTGGAGATCAGGTTACTGGAAAAATTGATGGAAGTTTAGAATTTGATGGTACAGATGATTATGTAGATTGTGGTAATAAAGTATCATTGGATATAACAGGAGATTTAACTATTCAGTATTGGGTTAAGGCGTATGATGTGAGTAATGATCCTGATACAATTACGAAGGGTGTATATACAGATGCATATTCTTCTTTTATTTATAATGATCGTACAATTTATTTTAGACTAAATGGGCTTGGTTCAACAAGTTTACAGAGTCAAACATTAATTTCGCTTGATAATTGGGTTAGTGTCGCCTGTACTCGAAGTGCTAACACAATGAGAATTTATATTAACGGGACTCAAGACCCAGCCACAGCCACATTTTCAGAGGCAATTGAAATAATAACCGATGCATTAACCATAGCTAGAAGTCCAGATAATTTGGATGGTATTATGGACGAGGCTCGTTTATCTAATATTGCTCGATCTGAAGACTGGATTGCAACTGAATTTAACAACCAATATGACCCTAATAGTTTCTATACCATAGGTAACGATACAGTTGCTCCTGAAATTACAATCATATCCCCAAGTGGTAATGAACTGTTTGGGAGTAATGCTCCCTCATATAACCTTACTGTTACTGATTCAAACTTGGATTCTATATGGTATTCCCTAGACGGTGGGGCCAATTCTACACCTGTTAGTGAGAGTGGAACCATTGATCAAACTAAGTGGAGTGGACGGCCAAATGGGACGGTTACAATCCGATTCTATGCAAATGATACATTTGGGAATCTAAATTATACAGAAGTAGTTGTTAGAAAAGATATTGTTGATCCTTCAATAGACAGTATCGATTCACCATTAACAGGAGCATGGTTTGCCAGTGCACCTCCAAGTTATAGTTTATCCATTACTGAAGCGAATCAAGATGAGATCTGGTACACGCTCGATAACGGTATAAATAATTACACCGGAGCAGTGAGTGGAACGATCGATTCTACAGCCTGGAGCAATGCGGGTCAAGGAGGTGTTACGATAATATTCTATGTGAACGATTCTGCGGGGAATTGGGACTCTATGAGTGTGGATATCAATAGGGATACCATTGATCCTTCGATAGATAGTATTGATTC
>Ga0209536_100017374_pt1 | contig 10192 bp, 9 predicted proteins | sample DeeMarSeWOR28_12_FD_187461 | JGI IMG/M metagenome (GOLD analysis project Ga0209536, IMG submission 187461) | Marine sediment microbial communities from White Oak River estuary, North Carolina - WOR-2-8_12 (SPAdes) (version 2) | ecosystem: Environmental > Aquatic > Marine > Intertidal zone >... | reverse complement strand
AATCGAATTTTGTGCTTCGGATTTAGGATTTAGCCGATCAGGGGAGCGGAGAGCGAGGGATTCGAACCCCCATGGGATTGCTCCCGGCGGATTTCAAGTCCGCTGCCTTACCAGTTAGGACTAGCTCTCCAGATACAAAGATGTATCGTGCAATTATATCGATTTTCAGTGTGTTTGTCAACTTTATCTCCTTGACGAGGGCTGAAACATCAGTATAATCAAGATGTTTCGGATATCGATATTCGTATTTCGTATTTGAGCAAGATCAAAGAGCTTGCTATTGGGGGATCGTTCAATGGTAGGACGGTTGACTCTGGATCAACTAATCGGGGTTCGACTCCCTGTCCCCCAGGTTCAGGCGACAGGCAATAGGAAACAGGCGATGAAAGGACGCTGAGACGGGATAGATAGAGATGAGGAATAAGATTGTTGATTATAAAGATTTGAAGGTATGGCAGAAAGCCCTGGAGGTGGTTTGTGATGTGATCGAGTTGGTAGACATGCTACCTCCTGGTTCTGCGAGTACTATAGTCGGCAATCAGATTCTTGGATCTTCAACCTCGGTTTGCGCGAACATTGCAGAAGGTCATAGTAGTGGGACGGCAAGGGAGTATAATCGAATATTGAGAATTGCCTACCGTGAATCGAAGGAGACGGATAACTGGCTGCAAGTTATTAAGACGAGTAAGAAATTTGCTTCGCCAAAAATAGTAGCGTTCGCATTAAATATCGAGGCTAAGAATATTGAAGGAATGAAAATGCTGAGCGGTTTAAGGAGAAAGCTTAAAGAGCATTTGCATTAATAATTATTATGCCTGTTTCCTAGGGCCTGTTTCCTATCTAGGAGAGGTGGCCGAGTGGTCGAAGGCACCCGCTTGCTAAGCGGTTTCTCGTCGAAAGATGGGACGGGAGTTCGAATCTCCCCCTCTCCGTTCCGCCTACAGCGGATAGATTACAGTGATGAAAATATTTGATTACACCGATACGTTTTACGCTATCCTTATTATGGCCCAAAAGGTGCGGGATGAAAAATGAAGTGAGAGTAAGAATGGCACCGAGCCCCACTGGATTCTTGCACGTGGGCAGTGCCCATACTGCGCTCTACAACTGGCTCTTCGCTCGGCATAATAAGGGAAAGTTCATTCTCCGCGTCGAGGATACGGATACTGCACGTTCATCCGAAGAGATGGTCCAGGTTATCCTTGACGGCCTCCAATGGCTCGGTATCAATTGGGACGAGGGACCCTATTATCAATCAAAGCGTTTCGATATTTACAGAAAATACATACAGCAGTTACTCGATAAGGGTATGGCATATTACTGCTATTGTAACCCGGCGGATCTAGAACGTGAGAAAAAAGCCGCATACAAACGGAAAGAAGACTGGAAGTACGACCGGAGATGTCTTCATCTTTCTGAAAGGGAGCGCGCGGAAAAAGAAGGCAAGAAATTACCCAAGGTTGTGCGCTTCCTAATCCCTGACAGTGCAGTTACCTACCATGATGTTATTCACAAACAGATAACGCGCGAAGCAAAGGACATTGACGATCTTGTGGTCATGAGGTCGAATGGGGCGCCGACCTATAACCTTGCGTGTGTTGTAGATGATCATGAGATGGGGATCACCCATGTCATAAGGGCGGTCGATCATATTACCAACACACCAAAACAGATCCTGCTTTTTAAGGCACTGGGATTTTCCCTCCCTGAGTATGCACATCTTCCCCTCATCCTGGGCAAAGATAAGAGTAAGCTTTCCAAACGGCATGGTGCCGTGTCAGTGATGGAATACGAAAAGCAAGGGTATCTTCCAGAAGCGATTTTCAACTATCTTGCGCTCCTTGGATGGTCACCCGGTGATGACCGCGAGATAATGAGTATGAGGGAAATTATTGAATCATTTGATATCGAGCACATAAACCCGTCAAACGCGGTTTTCGATGAACAGAAACTTGAATGGATGAATGGCCAGTACATATATGCAATGAGCAGTGAAAACTTGCTGGGAGCGCTGCGACCGTTCCTCCTGCAATTCGGTCTCACGAAAGAACAGGATATCACAGAAAAAAAGACCTGGTTTGTAAAAGTCTGCGAGCTCGTCAAACTGAGGCTGAAGAAACTTGCAGATATCAATGAGGTGGGACGGTATTTCTTTGTCGAGGATTACGGATTCGAAGAGGAGGGTTTAAAAAAACACTTCAACGGGGTAACGATTCAGACTATGGAAAGCTTCTTGCCTGAGCTGGAGCACATTGACAATTATGATGCTCGGTCCATTGAGGAATGTGTCCGAAGATATGCGGAATTAAACAATTTGAAAGCACGGCAGATAATTCACCCACTCCGTTTTTACATAACTGGCAAGCAGGGGGGTCCAGGCCTCTTTGAAACGATGGAACTGGTTGGCAAAGTGCGATGTTTAAGCCGTTTAAGGAGATCCATAAATGACTTCAAGAACCAGCAAGATGAAAAAAGGAAATAAGAAAGAGGCGGTTGGAAAAAAAGAAGAAAGAAAACAACTGGTTGCTTATCTTAGTTTTCCAGCATTTTTGACCATTGTCTCATCCTCGGTCGAAGTATTCAGGAAAGAAACAATTGGTTACCTGGTGGGTGTCAAAGCGGAAGATAAATTCATGGTTGAATACGCCATACCTTACCAAACGGCCGAGAGTGGATATGTACACGCGACAGTAGATATGGATAGAGTTGGCAGGATAAATGAGATTCTAAGCAAGGTGTCACAGGGCCAGGGGCTTGAATTCGTGGGTGATTTCCATTCACACACTGCTTTCGGTAAGAGTCTAGCAACAGTGGTGCCGTCGAACACTGATCTAGCATCGACCATACCCGGAGAGTTGAACATCATATGTGCGGTGAATATGAAAAAAAGGGCAGTGCGCTGGTATGAAAGCAACCGTGGCATTCTGACCGGCACGATCGGCATATATCGTATTGAGATAGGCGGTTACTTTGTCGAGGAGGCGGTTATTGGACGTCAGTATGAACGAATAGTGATAAAGTGTCCAGCGGTTACCGGCATCGTGGAGGAAAAAGAGTAGCATGCCGATAATCGGTATTGGTATTGACCTGGTGGAGGTCAGGAGAATCGAAAGTGCGGTGAAGAACCGCAAGAATTTTCTGGAAAGGATATATACACAGGAGGAGATCAAGGTTAACCCGCGGGGTGAATTTCGTTTTCAGGAACTGGCAGGCAGGTTTGCAGTTAAAGAAGCGTTTTTCAAGGCGATCAAGACCGGCTGGCGCCGTGGTGTTACATTCAGTGATGTGATCGTTCTCAATGAACCGTCAGGAGCACCGTACATTAAACTCACTGGCAAAGCAAAGATGATTGCAGAGGGGTTGGGCATAAAGGAGATCTTTGTCAGTATCAGTCATACCGATGAATTAGCCACTGGAATGGTGATTGTCACCAAGTAGGAGGGATCGTGAAAAATATCGTCTTCTTATTTGACGGCCAGGGTGCATCCCGGCCCGGGATCGGTAAGGAACTCTGTAACAAGTATTCCGTGGCTAGGGAGATATTAGAGAAAAGCAGCGCAATATTAGGGTATGATCTGACTGAATACCTGTGGGGGGAAAAAGCAGGGACAACAGCCGGGCAGACAAGCATTGCCCAACCAGCGATCAGTGCGGTTTCTCTTGCCTACGCTGCGGTCTTGCGGGATCTTGGTATCAATGGTAGCGTAGCCCTTGGTCATAGTCTTGGTGAGGCTACGGCTATTGTCTACTGTGGTATCGTTTCTTTTGATGATGGTATTCGAATGGTCAAGAAACGTGGTGAGGTTATGGAAGCAGGTGGTAAGCATGGTACAATGATGGCGATCCTCAATATTGACCAGCAGATCCTTGAGAACATCTGTACCGAAGTTACCAGTGAAGTTGCCGAACCCGTAGTTGTTGCCAACATCAATACGCCAAGCCAGATCGTCATTTCTGGTTCACATAAGGGAATAAGCATGGTTGCTCAGCGTGTTGCTGAGAAACATGGCAAGGGTATACCACTCAATGTGGGTGGAGCTTGGCACAGTCCATACTTGAAAGATGCCGCTCTCGATTTCGCGCGGTTCTTGGACGGTATTGAGTTTAAGAAACCTGAAACGTCATTCTATTCGGTCGTTGAACAGAAAGTATTAGAAGATGCGCCATTGATTAAGGAATCTTTGAAAAATCAGATGCTATCGCAGGTCAATTGGGTACAAGCCATAGAGAGTCTTAAGGCGGTAGGGCATGGGTCATTTCTGGAAATTGGCCCTAGCAAGATATTGAAGGATCTCGTTGGTAAAATAGATCCGCAGATCGCGGTGGACTCAACGGCGCTACACAGCGATCTGCAGGAACTTCTTTGACTTGTTCATGATCATGGGCAGCAATGATGAATGAGCAGACTTTCATAAGAAGAATACCGGTACGCGACCTGAGCGTTTTTGTAGAGATTATCGCTAATGCATATCCTGGATTCAATATTGTCACGGCTGATGACAAGAAGAAAATGAAGGAACGTTTGATCAAAATTTCAGGGGATCCGACGATCGGTCATTATGGTTTATATCGTGGTAGCAGACTATTGGGTGGCATGCGTACGTATGATTTTGCCATGAATCTTTTCACAATGGAGGCTCTTGTTGGGGGTGTTGGTCTGGTGGCAGTGGATCTGCTGCACAAGAAAGAGAAAGTGTGCAAAGAATTAATTCGATATTTCATTGATTTGTACAAACGTAAGGGTGCTTGTCTGGTCGCACTCTATCCGTTCAGGCCTGACTTCTACAGGAAAATGGGATTCGGCTACGGCACAAAATTAAATGAGTTCAGGATCAAACCTGCCGATCTGCCCCGGGTACCAAAAGGGCATGTACGATTTCTCACCCAAAGAGATAGAAAGGCTTTTAAAGAATGCTGCGAGCGTTATTTTCTGATGCACCATGGCATGTTTAGGATCAAGGAGCATGAGATCGATTACTTCTTCGGACGACCCGAAGCGAAAACGGTCGTATACAAGGATGGCCGGAGGGTCCTGGGTTACCTATCATTCGTTTTCAGAAGGAGGGACGAAAGGAATCTGTTACAGAATGACATAGTTATCAGGGAACTGGTTTGCGAAAACCCGCATGTATGCTCCGAGTTACTTGCCTTTTTGCAGAGTCAGGCAGACCAGATAATTCAAATTATCTTCCCGACACAGGACGACTCTTTTCATTTCGTGCCGTTTGACCCGCGTGATGGTTCGGACCACGTTATCCCGATTATCGCTCACCAAACGAATACTCAGGGTATCGGCATTATGTACCGGGTGATCGATGTGAAACGTCTTTTCCGTGCTTTGAAAAAACACAATTTCAATGGACAGAATTTTTGCCTAAAAATCACCCTCAAGGACAGTTTTTTCCCATCAAATGAAGGATCGGTCCTCGTTCACTTCAAGGATGGATATGCCACTGTGGCCAGTGCCGGCAAATATGATGCTGAAATAACAATGGATATTGCTGATTTTTCGGCGCTTATTATCGGTACTGTGGAATACAGAAAGTTGTTTGACTACGGACTATCAGGGATAACCGATGAAAAGTATGTGGATACTGTAGGAAGAATATTCAGAGTCGAGCAGAAGCCGATCTGCCATACGATGTTTTAAACACCTACTGCAGGTTTTTCCGTTACTACATCCCGTTTTTCTGCTTTATTGTTGACACAACTGTAAATATATGCTATCATTACTGATGAATGTTATCGTACCAGTTGCCGGAGAAGGCACAAGACTCAGGCCCCACACCCATGTTGTGCCCAAAAGCCTGCTCAACGTTGCCGGAAAACCAATACTCGGTCATATCCTGGATAATCTCCAAGCCCTGGATATTGATAATTTCGCGATCGTTCTGGGGGCAAAAGCAGATGCGATAATTGATTTCTGCAATAAATACCCGCGTGATTTCAGGTATGTCTTGCAGGAGAAGAGATTGGGCTTGGGACACGCGATCTATCTGGGAGGACAAGGTTTGGAGGGACCAACGCTAGTGCTGCTCGGAGACACGGTGATCGACGTTGATTATAACATGTTCTGCAAAGGGAAAGACAATATCCTGGCGGTCAAAGAAGTTGCCGAACCCAAAAGATTTGGGATCGTTGAGGTAAAAGATGACCTGGTGATCGATCTGGTAGAAAAACCCAAACAGCCAAAGTCGAACCTCGCGATCGTGGGTTTGTACTACTTCCGGGATATTTGTAAAGTTGTTGAATCAGTTGATCATTTGATGAAAAGTGATATCAAAACAAAGAATGAATATCAGCTGACCGATGCCTTGAAATATATGCTTGAAAAAGGCGAGAATTTCAGGATCATCAGAATAGAAAACTGGTACGATTGTGGTACTGCTGAATCGCTCCTGGATACGAACCGGCATCTTCTTAAGAAAACACACCATTACTTAAAAAGGACGAAAAGCATAGTCATTCCGCCGGTATATATCTCGGACACGGCAGCTGTTGTCGATTCAATAATTGGGCCGAACGTTTCGATCGGGGACGATGCCGTCGTAAAAACTTCAATTGTGAGGGATTCGATAATCAACAACGGAGCAAACGTTGAGAACGCACTGCTGGTAGAATCTATCGTTGGTGCTAATGCGACTGTAAAGAGTGGTTTCAAGAAACTGAGTGTTAGCGAATCGTCGGTTGTAGAATATCCTTGATGTCCGCATTCTTGCTCATTAGTTCATTCCTTACTAATCCACCCGAAGTCGAATCATTGACAAAACTGGGCCTTGAGTATGCCTATGTTGAGAAATTCGATAGCGCAGGAATCTATTTTGACGAGATCATTAGGAATCATCCTAACAATCCAGCCGGTTATTTCATGTCCGGCGCTCTGCTGCAACTGAAGATGATGGACGAGTGCCGATTTGATGAAGAGAAACAGTACTTTGCGCTGATGCGCCAGGCGATCAAATGTGCGGAGACAATACTCGAAGATGAATATGATCCATGGGCGAAATTCTACTTGGCTAGTTCTTATGTATACCAGGCTGTCTACAAGGGGTATCGTAAGGACTACCTTGAAACTTTCAAATTGGGCGTAAAGGGCGGTATGATGATGCAGGAATTGATACGGGAAGACACTACATTCTACGATGCATATCTTGCCGCTGGCACTTTTGAGTACTTCTGGGCACGTGCTGCGCGGTATTTGCCTTTTCTTAACCTGGGTGGTGGAGATATTAAAGGGGCAATAGAGAAATTGCATATTGCAGCCGAAAGGAGTCGATATTCAGGACCGACCGCAAGAAATTCTCTGGTTTTCATATATGGAGAAGAAAATGAGTACGAGAGGGCTGAAGCAATAATCGATAGTCTGCTTAATGAATATCCGGCATCCCGGACTTTCTTATGGAACAAAGCTGAGCTAGAATTCAAGAATAAGAAATTCAGGGTTGCCGCAGGAATTTACCAGGAGCTTTATGCCCGGTATGAGGTGTTGAACGATAAGAATTATGCGAATCTAGCACAATCCCGTCTCTATATTGGTAAATGCTTTGCCGAGCTTGGTGAAAAAGATGAAGCGAGAAGAAACCTGAAAGAAGTAATAAGATATAAAGAATTCTCGGACATGTATCCACAGATCAACGGGTATTGTCGCGAGGCATACGCACTCCTCAACCGTCTTCTGTAGTAAGATATCTCCAATAATGATGGCTAAATTCATGGAGTAGGTTATCAAGAGAATACTGATCATTACCTATTATTGGCCGCCATTAGGCGGTCCGGGTTCACTGAGACCAGTCAAATTCGCAAAATATCTGCCGAACTATGGTTTTGAACCGGTTGTACTGACGCGGAAGGAAATTGCATACCACAGTTATGATCGCGATATGGCAATTGACGTGGCCGAGGTTGAAGTTGTAAGAACCAGCAGCCTGGATCCGGCGCGGTTGCTTTATATGCTCGGCATGAGAGAATACAAGACCAGTCGGTGGCACAGCCCGATCAAACAGGCAATAAACTTTCCGGATAACAAGACACCATGGGTTCCATTCGCGTACAGCGCTGGTATCATCAGTCAGTTCGATCACATCTTTGTCACAGCACCGCCTTTTAGCGCTTTTATGACAGGCTATTATCTGGCAAGACGCACGGGTAAGCCTTTGATCGTAGATTTCCGCGATGCCTGGCTCGAGTTCCCGTTCATGCCCTATAAGGGGAGCCTGCAGAAGGCTTTTGTGCGCAGCTGGGAGAAGAAAGTCATCGGCATGGCCAGGTTGATCGTTGTGGTGGATACTAACATAAAGAAATCGCTTCTGAGTAGATACCCGGACATTCACGAGAGGATATGTGTTATTCCCAATGGCTATGATCCAGATGATTTTGTGCGGACAAGGATTCCCGATGTTTTCACGATATCATACCTCGGGACGATCAGAGAGGAGAGAGATCCGGAAAATGTACTGCGTGCAGTCGAGCGTTTTATGAATGCGTCCGGTATCAGTAAAGAGAATATTAGATTCAGGTTCATTGGGCATGTTGAGGAGCGTTTCTCGAACAGAATGAAAGATTACCCGTTTGTCGAGACAACCGGGCATCTACCTTACAAGCAAGCAATAAGCGCTTTCTGCAATTCGCATCTGGCAATACTCATCACTACTGGTAGCGATTACTTTTTCCCGAGCCGGCAAAATGAGTATCTCGCATCGGGGTTACCGATCATGGTCTGTGGTAGATCAAAGGGGATACACCTTCTGAGTGATGCATTCAAAAGTGGCTATCCAGGGTGGATCTATGATTTTGGCGATGTTGAGGGGATGAAAAGAAAATTGGGAGATCTATATAAGAAGCATAAGAAGGGTATTTTTGTTAGAGGCAAAACACCATTTGTGGAATATACACGCGAGAAACTCACTCAACGGCTGGCTGAGCAGATAAAGAGACTGACTTGACGAATATGAAAGGCACCTGCGGAGCCAGCCTCATTGAAATCCGAAATCCTAAGCACGAAATTCGAAACAAATAACAAATCCTAAATTCTAATGACCAGAGCAGTCCTTTAGTCAGCCAGTGCAGGCATTGTAGTTGTCCGATTGGGAACGTCGGATTCACGTTCGGAAAAGTGGAGGACACTTGATTGTGTGGTCGCATTAGGCATTTGGGGAAATTCGGAGATCCCTCGTCCGCCTGAGGCGGACTCGGGATGCTCAATTTGGCAACCAAATCAAGATTTGGGCCAATTTGGCATGGGCAGGGAAGGATTCGAACCTCCGAAGGCCTTCGCCAGCAGATTTACAGTCTGCCCCCGTTGTCCACTTGGGTACCTGCCCTTAAAGATCGTCAAACGGTAACGGTTACGATGCCCGTACCGTATTAATAGGATTTTCTGTTCTTATTACCGAAGCCGGCGGCCAGATTCGAACTGGCGACCTGCTGTTTACAAAACAGCTACTCTACCACTGAGTTACACCGGCATCATTCTGCAATTGCGCCCATAATAATACCGAAAAACCGAGGGAAGTCAATATTCACTGGATGGGTTTTGGTTACCAATCATCTGCCAAACCTGCTGGCGTATGAGGGATATTGATTTTCACAATCGCCTCACACAACAGAGGCGAGTGAAAATGGTAACGGTTTCGAAAAACGATCCGGCTTTGGGCTCGTATCTCCTACTCGTTTCTCGAAAATCGAAACCGACCTCCGACCAACGTATCGCCTTTCGCAACCGACAAACGTAACCGGTTATTTCAAAAGCACCGTCTTCGCAACACTCTGATAATCGTCGGTCACGAGCTTCACAAAGTAAACACCAGCCGGCACACGACGACCCTGCACATCACACCCGTCCCAGATAACCGACGACAGATGAACATTCACCGCTAACTGATCCGATAGATCACAGATCATACGGCCCGTCGCATCGTAGATGCTGAGGCGCGCCCGGCCAAAATCCTGAAACGCTAAAGCATAGTCGATCCGCAACTGACCGGCAAACGGATTCGGCACCACCTGCGCTAACACCGTCGGCAAGACCAAACCACTAACCTTACCATACTCCTCAATACCCACATAATCCGGACTATAGGTCGTATACAACAAAGCAAACGAATCGGTCACCACCGCCGCCCACTCATGATACACACCATCACAATAATACTGGATGCCAACATCCTCAGCATAATTCTCGACCCCAAACGTC
>Ga0209536_100017373_pt1 | contig 10192 bp, 8 predicted proteins | sample DeeMarSeWOR28_12_FD_187461 | JGI IMG/M metagenome (GOLD analysis project Ga0209536, IMG submission 187461) | Marine sediment microbial communities from White Oak River estuary, North Carolina - WOR-2-8_12 (SPAdes) (version 2) | ecosystem: Environmental > Aquatic > Marine > Intertidal zone >... | reverse complement strand
GTGGTCGTCGAAGGGCATGTCCCGGGCGTCGAACAACTGCAGCGGAAACCGCTCGCCGTAGTGAGCCCGAGCGCGCGCCAGGATGGGCTCGGACAGGTCGCCCGCCTCCAGCGAGCGCGATACCGCACCCAGCAGCCCGAGGCCGGGGCCGGCACCGCAACCGGCTTCGACGACGTCCTGATCGTGACAATAGCCCGCCGCCCACAGGTAGCGGCTCAGCAGACGGTCGATCTGCAGCTGCGAGACCGGCTCGCCGGGCAGCTCGGTGACGATCTGGAAATCGCTCTCACCTGTGCCGGGCGCGTCCAACGCAGAATGGTCGGCTTTTATGTCCGGTTTCATCAGTTCATTCAGCCGTGCTTGTGTTCGCGATGCGCCTGTCTACAGCACTTCCGCCACTTGTTGCAAGTAGCGGCTGTAATTCGCGTAGACGGTGTTGGCATCGAATTCACGGCTGAACAGCGTTGTTGCCGCTTCTTCCATGGATCGCATTGACTCCGGGTCATCGACCAGCCCCGCGATCGTGTCGACCAGGGTGGCCGGCTCCGAGCTTCGATAGAGAGCGCCGACACCGTGATCTCTTATCAGTGCGCCAAGCGTGCCGTCGATGTTCGACAGGAAAGGCAAGCCTGCGGACATGTATTCGATCGGCTTGTTGGGAATGCTCAGCAGGAAATCGTCGGACGACGGGTACGCTGTCAGGCCCATCTTCGACATCCTCATCAGCGCGGCAATCTGGTTGCCATCCACCCAGCCCGGGAAGTCGACATTGCGCAAGTCTTGCGCCATACGCTCGTAGAGGGGCAGTTTCTCGCCGGTACCGCAGAGAATGAAACGTACGCGGGGCAGCGAGTCCTGCATGGTTCGAGCCGCCGCTATGACCGCATCGAACCGCGTCTGCTTGCCGATCGCGCCGAAAAAGCAGATATTCCAGTCGTCACCCGTGACGCCCCGCGCGCGCCAGAACGCCTCCGCCGCCGCCTGCTCCGACGGCTGCAACTCGCGCCTCAAGTAGCCGAACGGAAAATCCCGGTCCATGGGACCGGCGACCCTGCCGGCTTTGGCCAACCCCCAGTCGCGGATACCTGCAGTAATCGCAACGATCGCGTCGACCTCGCGCAGGGCCTTGCGCGCCAGCCGGTCGTAAGGCATCAGCAGCAGCCTCCCGAGCGGCCGCAGTGCACGCGGCAATTCACGCGCGAAGATGTCTGGCCAGAGATCCCGGATATCGACGACCACCGGCACGCGGAAGCGCCGCCCCACCGCAATCGCCGCCCGGGTCAACTCGATGGTGGGGTATGACACGAGGATCACGTCGGGCCGGTCAGCCGACTCGGCCATGCGCCTGAAGTGCCTGGCGCACAGCATGTGACTCGCGATGCGGCGCAGCGAGACCGATCGGGAGTAGCCGGGTTCCGGGACGAGCACGATCGTCTGGTTGGGACGCAGCCGCACTTCGGCATCGCCGACCGCTCGCTGGGCCCGCCGCGTGTGATTGAAGGAAGAGGTCCACCACGTGACCTCGTGGCCCTCGTCCGCCATGTGATCGCACAGAATGCCGCTCCGGTACAGGCGCTCGTGCTCGCCGTCGATTGGCAGGGGCTCACCCACCGTGACGATCCAGACCTTCAGCTGCCGCTTGCCTTCAGCCATGCGACGGTGTCAGCAGTTCCGCGTAGAAGCCGAGCAGCTTGCGCTCTTCGGCCGGCCAGTTGAACTGCTGCTCGACGGCGTGTCGCCCGTTGGCGCCCATTCGCCGGGCCTTGTCCTGGTCTGTGAGCAATTCGTCGATGACAGCGGCAATCGCATCCGGGTCATGCGGGTCGACGCAGAAGCCACACTCGGCCGCGCTGACAATTTCCCGCCACAGGGGGATATCCGAGGTTATCACCGGAATCCCGGCCGACATGTACTCGAACATCTTTATCGGCAGCGCCTCCATGTGGTTCGGTGTCCGGTGGAGTGTCACCAGGCCCGCGGCGGAACGGCCAAGAACGGCGCGCAGTTCATCGCGGCCGACGTAGCCGAGTGCATCTGTCCTGTTCCAGCCAGGCATCGCCCGGACCTGCTCCTCGATTTCCCTTTCGGCGAAACTGCCGGCGAGCAGCAGCCTCGCCGGCGACCTTGATTTGCCGATGGCCTCGACAATCTCGCGAATGCCCCGGGTTTCAGATATCGCACCGACGTAGCAGACCGCTTCCCGGTCCTGGTCCCAGGTCAGCTCGCTTTCGAGTTCGTCGAGAAGTGGAAAGTTGCTGACGACGACGCTCCGTTCATTGATAGCGCGAAACTTTTCGCCGATGGTGGGTGTCGCTGCCACGATTCCCGCAAAGCATGCGCACGCGTAGCGCTCCAGGCGCGCGTAAAGCCAGGAAATCAGCCGCAACCGGCGAGGACCGAGATATTTCTTCGCGAGTAGTTGCTTGGGTACGTCCTCGTGCGCATCGAATATCACCCGCTTGCCGCGACGCGTCAACGCGAGTCCGACGGGCAGCAATTCCGGGTCGTGGAGGTGATAGATCGCAGCGTCCAGGGCGATGGCGCTTTTCAATATGCGCCGGGTCGTCATCACCATGCGTGCCAGTCTACCGCTCGATGCCCCGACGTCGAGTATCTGCACGCCGTCTTTCGTCTCGTCGCCGTTGCCGTCCGCCACCAGGAGCGACACGTCATAGCCGTGTGCCGCGAGACTCCGGCATTCCTTGAGAAATATCCGTGAATCCCGTCTTGGGTGCACTGAAGTCAGATGCGCGACTCGTATTGCCACAATCTATGTCCAGCAACAGCTTTACTTACGACTCGTCACGAGATTTGGACGTCATAAACAGACTCCCATAACGCAATGAGATACAGTACCCAAGTGCTCGTCGCGCCAAGACCAGAAGTGTTCATCGCGATTTCTCCGATGAGCGCCGAGTTATCGATCGCCCGCTGCATCTCATGACGGTGATCGCGCAACCAGTCATTCGCAGGCGCCTCAAATCCAAACTTGATCTTTCTCCATGAGACTTTCGACGGAAGGATGTTTTCAGTCGACGCGCGCAGAATGTATTTCGTCCATCCATCCCTGATCTTGAGGTTGCCGGATAGAGAGATAGCCATTTCTACCAGCCGGTAGTCGAGGAAAGGCAACCGGCTTTCTATGGAGTGTGCCATCGAGTTACGATCCTCGTAACGCAACAGATGCGGCAGCTGCGTCTGGGTAATTTCCAGCCTCTGCAATTGAACAATGTCGCGGTATGCCTTCGACAGCTCAGTCAGCCATGCCCAGCTAACGCCGTTGAGATACTCTTCCTTGAGGAATCGGTTGCGCCGACGCAGGTATCGCTCCCGGGAACCCGCCGAGAGAAAGTACAGCATGTAGGACAGCGTCCTCCATGTACTCAATCCGGAATTTTGCGCCGAACGGAGTAACCCGACGACGGCCGAGGCCGGCGACAGCGAACAGACGTAGGAAGGATAGTAGCGCTCGTAGCCCAGCAGCGTCTCGTCGCCTCCCTGGCCATCCAGCATAACCTTGCAGCTCAGTTCACGGGCTTTCCTGAAAACATAGTATTGCATGACCAGCGACGGGCCGCTGAACGGCTCTTCCTGAATACGTACTACCTCTTCGATACTGTTTACAAAATCTTCCGTTGTCGGAGTACACAAGTTCAGATCGAGACCAGCCTTCCTCGCGACCAGCTCGGCGTACGCACTTTCGTCGTTCTTCGGATTCGTCGAGGCAGCCGTGATCGCGGCGATCGGTGGCGCACGCACGGCAGCATTTCGCGATGCAGCAATCGCCGCAATCGAGGAGCTGTCCAGACCACCGCTAAGGCACACACCGACGCGCACATCCGATCGCAGCCTCAGGCGGACGGAATCCTCGAGAAGCTGCCGATACTCGGCAATTGCGGTTACGTCATCCGCGTTTCGCAAGGCCTGGTCCGGCTGCAATTCGTAATAGCGGGATATGACGAATCGATGCGCGGACATGTCGTACACAAGATTGCATCCGCCCGGCAATGAATGAACGTTGGCAAAAAAAGTCTCAGAGCTCTGCTCGCTCAAGCCCAATACGAGATAGTCCAGCAAGACAGGAAGATTGACGACGTTGCGGTCAAACGACGCCAACGCCTGCTTGATTTCCGAGCAAAATACGAAGTCCTCGGCGTTATCGGCATAGTAGAAGGGTTTGATTCCGAATCGGTCCCTGCTGCAGAAGACATGCTCCTGGCCATGGTCGTACAATGCGAATGCCCACATGCCGTTGAATCGGGAAACGCAGGCGCGCCCCCACTTGTCGTACGCCGCGAGGATGACCTCTGTATCGGTTTCCGTAGTAAATCGATAACCGGACGCGGTCAGTTCATCTCGCAGTTCGACGTAATTGTATATCTCTCCGTTGTAGACGATCGTATACCGATCATGCCAGGTCATCGGCTGATTTCCGGCGCTGGTCAGGTCCAGGATAGCCAGGCGCCGATGCCCCATCGCAAAATTGCCTTTGAGGAAGTACCCCTCCGCGTCCGGCCCGCGGTGACCGGCCAGGTTATTGATCGCCTTAATTTCCTCGGCGACGATCGGCCTGCCGGACTTGCGAATGATGCCGCTGATTCCGCACATTCAGGACATATCCCTATTGCACTCGTCAATCCCCAGCGCCCTGTAAGTGTTCTTAAGAACCTCGGCTTCCTTAGACCAACTTAGTGACCGCCTCGCCGCCCCGACGCCGGCGGCTTTTCGATTCACCGCGTCGCGATCTATAGAAGCCAGCAGTCTGCCCAGAGCTTCTTCATCGTCCCCGACGACCCAGCCGCAGTCATACGCTTCGATGAGTGCCCGCTGCTCCGGCAGGTCACTGGCGATCACGGGTATACCGCTACCGATATACTCAAAGAGCTTGTTCGGAAGGCAAAAGTAGTTGCTGAGGCATACGGGCTCGATCAGGCATAGCCCTATATCGGCGCTGGATGTGTACTCGGCAAGGTCGTGGGGCGGAACGGCTTCTCGAAAATGCACGTAATCCGATGCTGCCGATACCCTGCGAATCTCGTCCTCCAGAACCCCGAAGCCCATCAGGACCAGGTGCCGATCGGGATCCAACCGTTCGAACGCTTGCACCGCTGCATGGATACCTCGCCCCGGCGACAAGGCGCCCTGGTAGAGGAAGATCAGCGCATCCACGGGGATTCCGAGCTGCCGGCGCAGGGCATCAGAACCGGACGACAAGCCGAATTCCCAGTCGGGCACGTTCCTGACAACAGCGGGAGGCGCGACGCCGTAGTGTTCTTCGTACCAGTCGGCAATCGAATCGCAGACCGTGACAACGCTGTCCGCCCGCTTAATCAGGAAACTTTCCATCCATCGCGACAGGCGCCGCTCGAGAGAGCCGATACCGTATGCTTCCGTTTCCAGTTCGTGAGCATCGTAAATGAGTGGCGCCCCCGTCATCCATTTCGCGACGACACCAACAGGAAGAGCCCCGAGGCTGTGCGCGTGGATCACGGCCGGTGGTTCTAATCGCATCTTCGCTGCAATTCGCCACAGCCATTCAAGGTACTTCACAACCTGCACGACGGATAAGCGGGGCCAACTACGCGTCCTGAGTCTGGGCCGCCATACGCAAATTCGCTCATCGATGTATTCCTCCGTCGCGAGGCCATCCTGCCACAGCGCCGCAACCTTTATCGGAGCCTGGCTATCGATTTCAGCGCATACTCGACAGGCTTTCAGGACGCGGGAGTCGTGCTGAAAGGAATTCATTACAATGTGCAGAAACAAATGGAATTTCCAGTACCAGAAAACGAAGCGAATCCTACCATTCCCGCAAAGTTTCGACAGACACTTCTCCTGCGAATTTGCGCGATCGGTCACGCAGCGACTTCCGGGGTGGTATCCGCTGTGGGAGACCGGGTATGCTAGCTTTAGAGTAGACAATACCCTTACGGATACCGAATCGCCATGGTGATCTTTGTATCGAGTATTGGTCGTTCGGGTACCCGATATCTGGCCGACCTGTTCTCACATTGCACGGATGTCATCGCGCAGCATGCCGCGGAACCACTGTGTCACGGCGACATCATGGTCGATGTGTACAGTGGTGTGCGTAGGGATGAAGTCAGACAGAAAGCAAGATGCGTCAAGGCGGAGATTGTATCAGGTGGCGCATACTTCGAGTCTACGCAGGTCTTTTTACGCGTCCTCGCAGAGGTCTTTCTCGAGGAATTTCCGTCTGTCTCGGTGATACATCTGTTGCGAGACCCCCTCGGGGTCGCATGCAGCTATGTCAATCGTCAATCCTATCCGAGCCATCCGGACAGGCCTTGGCGCATGCCATTGAACCTGAAACGGAGTCTGTTCAACTTTCCACTTCCGCTCACTCCGATGCAGGAGAACCTCTGCGACTGGCTTGAGAACGAGCTCCTATACATGGAACTTGAAGCTCGATTCCATCGGACGGTCGAGTTTTCATTTGGCGATCTAGGCTCCGCCGAGCAGATCTGCCGGATGTTCGAGGAGCTCGGAGTCCAGTATCGACAGGAAGACGTCATATACCATACGAGCAAACAAGACCTGGATCGGAACGCCAATCCACGAAAGACACGCGTATCGCGCAGGCACCGCCGGGAAGCCGAGAGTCTTGCCAGGCGCCTCCTCGACCACGGCTTTCCTGGCGAGAAATTTCGGCGCGAATGCTACCAGCCTTTCGACTTTGTGCAGCGACTACTGGCCACATGATTCTGCAACATTCGTGAATGTGGTTACCGGTCATGCGACCGATTTCAGTATTTCCCTGTAGAGTGCGCGCTGGTTGCGTCGCGTCAAATTGTCGTTGTGCCAGAGAATCGTAAACTGTCCATTGAATTTACGACAAACACTGGCCAGATACGAAACTCGGTCGGCGGCGTCGGTACCCGAGAGCTGCATATATCGGTCGCCCAGCAATGAGGCTTCCATCACTATCAGCGGTCGTTCGCGCAAGCGCAGACGCGTGCGGGACAGGATGTCGAAGACAGGATACTCGTAGCACGTTCCGGAGCGGAAGCCGGCTCTTTCTGCGTAGGTCAACGTACTATCGTATGCCAAGCCAGCCGCCTCCCAGTTTCGCCAGGTTGTGGCTGCGTCCCATCGCAGATAGTGCTGCCTGCCACCTCGAAAATTCTGCGTAACTCCTTCCTCACGCCCTACCAGACGCAGATTCGACAGCTCGGTGGATAGCTCATTGCCATCACTGAAAGACTGGTAGCTGCCATGCAGTCCCAGCTCGTGACCCCGCTCATCTATCCGGCGCAACAGGGCCCTGACCCACGGCATGCCGATGGAATAATCGCAATTCTCAAGCTCCGGCTTCTTCCGTGATATGAAGTAAAAGGCACTGGTAAGGCCAAGTGCCTCACTCGTATCCATTATGAAATCGAACGTATTGCTCGGCTCATGTCGAAAGTCTTCGCGGCCGGATATTGCCCTCGAATACAGGCGCTTCGAAGCAAGAGCAAAATCACCCCGTCTAAACAGGTCCCCTGCCACATTCCTCGCGACAGCACTCCAGGACTTATCGCGAGTATCGAAGAGTCGGTCAACATCGTGACTGGGCGCACACGCATATCGTTGAGTCTTGCGCTGCAAATCAGGCTTGATCAATTTCAGGCATGCCCAAAGTACCTCGAGGTATTCATTGACAATTGGCCGGTCAATAATGCCAGCCTGGGCAGACAACGACGCGACATATGGGAACCGCCCGTATTCATCGCGGTCAGCAACACATAGCTCTTCATATCGTGACAACATGAAGAATGCTGATCCGAATACATCGACTCCCATGTAAATTGAGTCACCCTGTCTTTGAAAGAAATTACCGGATTCGTCAGGTTGGCCGAACAGGATCGGGATGTCGGCACAGCTGCCGCAGGATATCTGGCGTAAGTCCTCTGGTAGCGTGAAGTCTTTCAGAGGAATCGATGGCAAAGAGCTGGCTTGCAACCAATCACTGGCTGGCACAGCGAGAAAAACATCTGCTACACGTAGCTCGCTGCTATTGTCGCCGAAAGAGATGAGAATATCGTGCCGATTCTCGGCGATACATTCTATTTCGATACCCAGAAATTCGTTGAAGAGGACGTCGAAAATATACGTGCGTTCTTCAAGACGCCCGTCTGGATGCCTGACGGTCAGCTTCATTGTTTCGACTTCGCGGTTACTCGAGCGGTGATCGCCTTCCACGAAATCGCTATATGGGCGAGATATGTCAATGTCCCGGCCGTACTTAGCGAGATAATTGCTGTCTCAGCGCTAAGACCCCGCAACCCGACAAACAGGAGGACTGAGCCCAGAGACAACAGGCGAATAAGCTCGCGCAGCAATGCCAGATCGTGGCGTTCAAGCACCGTCAGCGTTACGCCAAACGGTGACGATACGAACTGTAGGAAAATCATCGGAACGAGGATTAATGCATAACGCCCAGCTTCCGCCCACGCCTCCCCAAATATTAGTGGAAATGCATAGGGGGATAATAGTCCGATTGGAATTATGGTTCCGCAGCCGATCAGCACGAGTTTCTTTAGCAACCGCAGGAACAGGCTAGCCAATTCCTTTGGCTCCTCCCTGGCTAACCGGGCAGACTCGGTGAAATAGACCCCCGTAATAGAACGACCAAGGAGCGTGATGGGTGCGCCGAGCACTCGCTGCACGAGAGCGTACCAGCCCACGACGCTGGCCCCATAGAATGAGGCGATCAAGAGTGCTGGCCCCATCAGGCCGATGCTGTTGAGAAGCGCTGACCAAGTGAAGACCAGCGGAAACCGACGATATCGCCGCGCGACGCGCGACAATGAACGTGGCGGGTTCCCATCCAATACACCTGACCAGCCATTACGGAACACGCGCAAGAGATTGGATATTCCAGCAGATTGGCCAATGACCTGACCGATGATCAAGCCGAGTGAACCGGCCCCGAACGCGCCCAACGTCAACTGTGTCGCAGTAGCCCCGGACCCCTGCACAATGGTCGCTTGCGCGATTGGTTTGTACGACCCCTTACGCAACGCCCAGCAATACAAGACCTGATATGTAGTGGCCAGAAGCACTCCGAGTGGCAACAGATACACAAAATATCGATCGATGTCGATATTGAGTTGCCGGGAAATCATTGGTGCAAGCGCGACTGTACACACAAGCACCAAGACGCTGCTGGCGACACCGACCGCGAGTGCAAGGATCACGACGTTCGATGCAACCCGGTCGCTCCTCGGCAGCGGTATCGCCTGCTCGAAGCGCAGGCTTGCAACGACGCACAAAATGCCGAGCAGCGAAGCATAAATACCGAGCGCCCCGAAATCCTCCGGCGTATAAAGCCGTGTCAGGATGGGTGCTGCCAGTATCGCAATGCCTTGCCCAATCGCTGTGGCCGACGACATCACGGCTATATTGCGGGCGAATCCGGAGCGCGGGAACAATGCGGCTACGGTAGACGAAAACTTGCCCACGGGCGGGTTAAGTTATTAGTGCGGTGGAGACCCGAACCACCTCTTCCGTCGACAGGTACGGGTGCATCGGTAAACTGAACACCGACGCCGCGCAACGCTCCGCCGTCGGATATTGCCCTTCGCGGCCGCCGAGATTTGCAAATGCCGGCTGCAGGTGCAGCGGCTTGCCGTAGTAGATGGCGGACGGTACGCCGTTATCGGCAAGCCGCCGCAGGTAGGTTTCGCGGTCGCCCTCACGTGGCCGAATCGTGTATTGCGCCCACGCTGATCTCACGCCGCCGGGCATTTGCGGCACGATGAACTCGTCCTGCAGTCGAGCACTGTATTCGTCCGCCCAGCGCTGGCGCGCCTCGAGTTCCGCCGGCAGTTCGGCGAATTTAGCGAGCAGGATCGCCGCCTGCAGCGTATCCAGGCGGCTGTTAAGCCCGATACGAATGTTGTCGTACTTGTCCTTGCCCTTGCCGTGAACCCGGAGCGATCGGATCTTCTCGGCCAGACTATCGTCGTCGGTAAAGACTGCACCGCCGTCGCCGTAACAGCCGAGCGGCTTGGCGGGAAAAAAACTCGTCGCGGCCATGGCGCCGAAACTGCAGGCTTTCAGGTCGCCGAGCGCCCCACCGTAACTCTGCGCCGCATCCTCGATCAGTACGAGGCCGTGTTCGTCGGCGAGCGGTGTGATCCGGGTGTAATCGGCCGGCAGGCCGAAAAGATCCACGGCGATGATG
>Ga0209536_100017372_pt1 | contig 10192 bp, 7 predicted proteins | sample DeeMarSeWOR28_12_FD_187461 | JGI IMG/M metagenome (GOLD analysis project Ga0209536, IMG submission 187461) | Marine sediment microbial communities from White Oak River estuary, North Carolina - WOR-2-8_12 (SPAdes) (version 2) | ecosystem: Environmental > Aquatic > Marine > Intertidal zone >... | reverse complement strand
TCAAGGATGCCACGGCCGCCGCCAGGATCCCCGAAGGCGACGGCTACCTCGCGGCCATCATCAACTTCCGCTACATGGCCAACGCGGTCTGGTCCACCGACGGGGAGCAACGCCCGGTCACGGTGGTCGCCGAACGTAGAGCTCCAGGCGGGCAGTGGTCGGCTCTCGCTGGGCTCCGCTTGGCGGCCATCCAGCCAGAGGGCGTGCAGTCGCTGGAGACGACGAGCGCCGCCTCCCACGGAATCATGAAGATCATCAGGATCGACAACCAGAAGGCGACGGCGCGCAGCGAGAGGGACTGCACCGGATGCGCTCAGACCGGGAAGAGCGTCTCGAGGTAGCGGTCCACGACCGTATCGAGCGCGTAGGGCCGCCAGCTCTCCGGCTTGGGCCGCGGCGTCCTGCCCTCCAATGCCGCGAGAATGGTCCGGGCCAGTGCCTGCTCGTCCCGGACGGGAACGAGTGCGCCATGGCGACCGCCCGCGAGGATCTCCTGCGGACCGTTCGGACAGTCCGTCGAGACGATGGGAAGGCCGCAGGCGAGTGACTCGATCAATACGGTGGGCAGGCCCTCCCAGCGGGAGGAGAGCACGAATAGCGACGCGCGGGACATGTAGGCGTAGGGATTGGCGGCAAAGCCTGGCAGCCGAACGGATTCGGTCAATCCGAGCTGAGCCACCAGGGCCTCGAGAGCCCCTCGCTCCTCGCCTTCGCCGAGGATCAGCAGCCGCGCGGTCCGCTCTCGCCGGACAGCGGCAAAGGCTCGCAACAATGTGGGGAAATCCTTCTGGGCGCTCAGGCGACCCACTGCGAGCAGCACGGGCGGCTGCCCGGGTGCCAGCCACGGATCGGTGACTTCGGCGCGCTTGAGTTCGTGTAGCTCCGGCGTGACCACCGGGTTGTGGATCACGTCGATGCGCGCGCGGGGTAGCCCAGTGACCTCACAGAGATCCTCGGCGACGCCTGCGGACACGGCCGTGATTGCGTCCGCCCAGGGGTAGAAGCGACGCGCGAGCCCGGGGACCCAGCGGACCCGGCCCCTCTCCTCCATCCGGAAGGAGAGCGTGTTCTGTTCGTTGGCGACGATCCGCACGGGGACCCCGGCGAGCCGGCGCGCCCAGAGTGCGATCAAGTTGACGTAGTCGATCGAGGAGAGGAGGACCTGGGGCCGCTGCTGGCGCAGGTGGCGCACGAGGGCGGGCAGGCTGGCCAGTGTGCGCGAGCACCCCAGATCCACGGTCCGAACCGACGACGGGATCTCGGCGAGGTAGGGCCCCTTCGCCCGGGCCAGGATCAGCTCGACCTCCAGCCCGCGCTGGGCGATGCCACCCGCGAGCTTGAGCATCGAGCGCTCGGCGCCCCCGCCAGCGAGCGAAGACAGGAAGATCGCGAGCTTCCGGTCGACGCCGCTCACGGAGCCACCTCCAGGCGTGCCCTCGTCATTCGGACTCCTGGCGACCCAGTTGGATCATCTCCAGGAACTGCGGCAGGACGTTGCGGACGTCGAAATCCGCGGCACGCGAGCGACTCGCTTCCGCCATGCGCTGCAGCCGATCCCGATCGCCAGCGAGCATTCGCAGGGCATCGGCCAGTGCCTTCGCGTCACCGGGCGGGACCAGCAGACCGTTCACTCCGTCCTCCACCAGCTCGGGCAGGGATCGAAAGCGGGTGGTGACGACCGGCAGACCCGCCACCATCGCCTCGATCACCACACCGGCGTGGCCCTCTCCCTGATAGAAGCTGGGAAAGACCAGCGCGTCGTAGCGCGCGAGCGTCGACCAGAGCTCGTGCTGCGGGAGGGTACCGCGATAGCGCGCAGTCCCCGTCTCCCGGAGCTTCGCCTCGAGCTGCTCTCCGCCGCTCCCGTAGATCGGCCCGAAGATGTCGCAACGAACGGGCTCCCCCTGCTCTTCCAGCTCACGAAGGCTCTCCAGCAGCACTCCGACACCCTTCTCCTCCCGCACGTGGCCGAGGAAGAGCACGCGCAGCTCGCCGTGCCGGCGGCGCGCATCGCGCGAAGCTTCCGCGTTCGGCGAAATCGTTCGATAGCCCGGGAGATACGTCACGGATCGGCCGGTCACCTCGGCAAGCCGGGTCTGCAACAGACGGGTCTCGGCGATCACGCCATCACAAGCGCGCAGCGCCTGCAACAGGCGCTCACGGCGCGCAGGCAGGAGATCCTCGCAGAACTCGGCGAGCGACCCACCGAAGGGGCGCACGTAGCATGGCGTGCGCGCGAGCCGGGCCAGCCCCACGATCGGCGGAGCCATCCGCGCCAGGAAGCCGTTCGATCCGAACAGCACCAGACGGTCCGCACGCCAGACCCGCAGGCCGACCCGAGCGATCACGCGCACGGCCCGCAGCGCATCCCAGATCGTCAGGGGAGTGCCTTCCTGCTTGAGCCGCTTCGGAGAGCTGTCGACGACATGGACGTCGATCTCCGGTCGCGACCGCGCGATCTCCCGACACAGCAGATCGAAGCTCACGCTCGTGCCATCGAGCGGCGGCGGAAGGGGGCCGATCAGCAGAAGCCGCGGAGAGGCTTCGCGCCGGCTGCTGACCTCCAGGGTTCGCTTCGGGTTCATGGGACGGATCCGCTCCTACGGTTTTGCGCCCGCCCTAGAGCGCGCGCCAGATCCAGGACTCGGCAGCCGACGACACCTCCGAGCGTGGGCGCGATGCGTCCACGACGCAGACGCGTTGCACACTCCAATCCCGCTCCCAGATCTCGCCGGCCCGAGCGCGCACCGAGCTGGCATCGTCCTCGGGCTTGCGCACTACCGCGAGCTCTGGATCGAGTCGCAGAACGAGCGTGCAATCAGGCGGGGTGATCCCTTCGTAATAGCCGCGCTCGAGCGCGATCAGGCGGTTCACGAGCTTCGTTCTCGCTTCGGGCGCCACCAGGTGCCCGATCTGGGGACCATCCATCATCGCGATCTGCGAGGTGGGGAACCGATCGCAGATCACGAGACCACCCGCGTTCGCGAAGCGCCGCGCCCGCGAGAAGGCAATGCGACGATCCCGAGCCGCGCAGAGCTCGCGGAGCAGCACCGGATAGCCTGGAAAGGCTGGGGCTTCCCCGGGGCCGGCGTAGCGCACCGATGCCGTGGTGACATACGGATAGAATCCGAGTGCACGGCCCAGCCTCACGATGCCTCGGACGACGACGGTTGCGAGCGACCACCTCGGCTTGCCGAGGTGTATGCGGCGCAGATCGAACGACGGGGCCAGCCAGCTCTCGAGGGCTTCGATCGTCGTCGTCTTGCCCGAGCCGTCGCCCCCGAGGACCGCGATCAGCGCTCCTCCGCTCTCCAGCCTCACGCCGCGCATGCGGCCGGTGCGTCGCCTCAGGCCCAGCTCCAGCCGGCGCCAGAACTTGAGCGCCAGGTCGACGGGGTACGAGCGTCGTGTATGCGCGCGCAGCTGGCGCTGCAGACGGGCCCCGCAACGCGCTCGCTGCCACCAGGAGGCACCGGGCTCCAGCGCAGCAACGCAGGCATCGATCAGGCCTCGGCCGAACAGGGGTGCACACTGCGCCAGCGCATCCTCGAGCCTTCGCGGGTCGAGCCGGGAGCGGAGGTACGCGAGCTCGCGGCGCTCGGCGGGAGACAGCCGGCCAAACCCCTCGAGCATGGCGTCCCAGACCGAGTGCTTGAGGATCATGCGCACCACGAAGACGACGAACTCGAGCTCCGAGGCGGGCGTCCGGAACAGCTCGCCCCGGGCCGAGGAATCGAGCAGCGGGTCTGCCAACGGGATGCGGTAGTTCTTCGTGCGATCGTCGCCGGCCACCAGCTGGTAGTGGACGTGCAGGTGCACGAGCTTGCCCGATTCCTCGTCGCAGCCGTAGTAGTCGAGCACGCCGGGCATCTCCCGGTAGCGGGGTATCCGCACCTGCTTGAATCCGAGCCGATGCACGACCTCGCAGAACGCCGACTGGTGCGCGCGCCGGACCAGGAGGTCGAGATCGTTCTCGCCGCTCGCCGAGCGCTCGAGCACATCGTTGCTCTTCCAGTGGCAGTACTCGACGCCCTCGTCTTCGAGGCGCTCGCAGAGGTCCCTCACCAACCGAAGCGTCGATCCGCTCGGTGCGGTGACCGGCTCGAGCGACGGATCATCGAAGTCCAGCGAAGCCCCGGCCATCTCAGCCTTCGTCCCGCTTCTCGCGAACCAGCTGTTCCATGATCTGCTCCAGGTCGCCGAAGTGTTTCTCCCACGACCAGTTGCGGACGATGAAGTCGCGAGCGGCCCGTCCGAGCACGGCCCGCCGTTCGGGGTCGCGCAGGAGCTCGATCATGCGGTCGGCGAATTCTGCGGCCGTATCGCCGAGCAGGATGTTCTCTCCGTCCACGGCCTGGATCCCCTCGTTTGCGACCGAGGTCGCGACCATCGGGAGGCCCATCGACATCCCCTCCAGGACCTTGTTCTGGAGGCCCGCGCCGATCCGGATCGGCGCTACCGCGATCTCCGCTCGATTCATCGAATCGCGCAGGTCCGGCACCCTGCCGGTGACCTCGATCGACGGATCCTCTGCCAGCGCCCGCACCTCGCGACCGGGATCCGCCCCCACCAGCGACACGCGGACATCGGGAAGCGCCTCCCGCACCAGCGGCAGGATCTCGCGGCAGAGGAAGACCGCGGCGTCCGCATTCGGAGCGTAGTTCATGTTGCCCGTCATGATCACCGAGCTCGGCCGCCTGGGAACCGTTTCGTCGGCGTGGAAGTAGTCGAAGTCCACGCCGTGCGGAATCACGGATACCCGCGCCAGCGGGCCACAGTGCTCCTGCGCCTCCTCCACATCGTACTTCGAGATGTAGAGGACACGGTCGAATCGGCTCGCAAAGCTTCCCTCGAAGTGCTTGAGCTTGTGATACTCGAGACGGTTGAAGAGGCGCGCCAACGGCCGTCGCGAGTGCTCGGCCAGCCGTCGGTGGTTCCGGGTCATCGAGAGGTTGAATGCCGCCACGCGTGTGATTTCGCGATGGGGCTCGCTGTACTGGGACATGCGGATGAGCTGCGAGTAGAGCACGTCCGGTTTCTCCTCGTCGATCACCCGACGAACCGTGTCGCGCATCGCGGGATCCCGGTAGTAGCGCATCTGCACCGGGGTCGCGCCGAAGATGCCGATCGCGGCGTTCGCCGCCGCGCGAAGCCGGTTCAGGGGCACGCATTCGATGCGCTTGCAGTACGGCTCGACCTTCTCGACCCAGGCGGGATCCTGGTCGGGCTCGAGAAAGCAGACCAGAGACACCCGATGACGGGCGGACAGGTACTTCACCAGATGGAACACGGTGAGCCGGTCTCCCTTGTCGAGGGGAAACGGGAAGCGCGGCGACAAGACGACGATGTTCATGCTCTCCTCGGCGTCCTCGCGTGGCCCGCGCACATCGGGGCCGCGCCGGCGCAGAGGTCGCGCACCGCGCGCGCAGCCCGAGCCTCGAGCACACCACATCTCACCCGTGTGCAACCAACACGCAACAACGCAACTTCCATGCAACATTGCCGCAGCTTCCAGGCAACGAAGCTGCAGCTTCCACGCAACCAACGCGCTTGCGGGACGACGGCGCGCTCAGCGCGGCCGAACCCTGCGTAGCAGCCATTCATTATGCTCGACAAGAGCGCGGAGTAAAGAGAAACTCGGTTGCTGCCAACTGAAATCGCCGTCGCAGGCGAGCATCGGCTTCGCCAGTCGCTGGCGCCTCGGCGATCACCCGTTCGTCTGCTACACCGCTGAACCTGCTCCATCTGTCCGCAATGCTGCCGCGTCGAATGCCCAGACTGCTCCGGACACTGCGAACCGCCCGCCACCTGCGGCCGGTCCAGATCGCGGCGCGGATCTCGATGCGCCTGCGAAGGGAGCTCCTGATTCGGTCCGAGTGGCTGAAGGGCCGAAACCGGCCCACACCGGGCGCCACCTCCGGGGTCGCGCCGCTACCCCTTCCCGCCAGGCTCGAGTCCCGGGCGCAGAGTGCGATCTCGGCAGGCACCTTCACCTTCCTGAACCAGACCGTCGCACTGGGGAGGCCGATTCAGTGGCAGCCCGAAGGCGTCGACCAGCTCTGGCGGTATCAGCTCCATGCTTTCGAGTATCTGCTGCCGCTGGGCTCGAGTCTGCGCGACCGGGGCGATGAGTCGGACGCCCGGCTCTTTCGCGAGCTGGTCGAGGACTGGATGGCCGCGTGCCCGATGGGTGTCGGCACCGCGTGGGATCCGTACCCGACCTCGCTGCGCATCCGCAACTGGATCTACGCCTACACGCTCGTTTCGGATCACGTCTCCCGAGACGGCGAATTCGTACGCAGGTGGCTCGACCACCTCTATTCGCAGACCTGCTACCTCGAACGCTTCCTGGAATACCACCTCTTGGGGAACCACCTGATCGAGAACGCACGCGCGCTGCTGCTCGCGGGACTGTTCTTCACGGATCGGAACGCCGAGCGTTGGCGACTGAGGGGCGAGCGCCTGCTCTGGCGGGAGCTCGAGCGGCAGTTCCTGCCCGATGGCGGGCACCAGGAGCTGAGCCCGATGTATCACCAGATCATGTTGCAGCTGTACTGCGAGGTGGTGGAGCTGCTGTCCGCGCTCGGCAGACCCGTCCCGCAGTGGGTGCGCGACCGCATCGGCGACCTGCAGGAGTGGCTGGCGGCGATGCTCCACCCCGATGGCGAGCTATCGCTCCTCAGCGATGCGGCACGGGGCATGGCCGGCGCCCCCGGGCCACTGATCGGCGCGGCGAAGTCCGTCGACGGGCTCCAACCCCTGGCCGATAGCGGATACGTCGTGTTTCGCGACGAATCCAGCGGAGATTTCGCGGTCTTCGACTGCGGCCGGATCGGGCCCGACCACCAGCCGGGCCACGGCCACTGTGATTGCCTGAGCTACGAGCTCGACGTCGCCGGAGAACGCATCCTGGTGGATTCGGGCGTCGGAACCTACTACGGAGATCTGCAGTGGCGCGATTACTACCGGAGTACGCGCGCCCACAACACGGTTCAGATCGACGGAGTGGAGCAATCGGAGATCTGGGACCGCTTCCGTGTCGGCCGACGCCATCAGCCCCGGGGCGTGCGCTGGGCCGACGAGGATGGCCTGCTGTGGGCGAGTGCCGCACACGACGGCTACGAGAGCCTGCCCGACCCGGTCACCCATCGCCGGTGGATGTGCTGGATCGATCGTCGCTTCTGGCTGATCTGCGACCGCATCAGCGGCAGCGGTCGCCATCGCGTGGAGAGCTTCCTGCACTTCCACCCGGACGCGAAGCCGACCGTTTCGCCGTCGCTGGATGGTCGCTTCGCCGGGACCGTCCAGCGAGGAGACGTGTCCGTCCGGATCCTCGCGTGGGGTGCGCAGGATCTTCGCGAGATGCGCGGACAGTCCCCGATCCACCAGGGCTGGTGCGCCACCGAGTTCAATCGGCCCACCGCCAACTCCGTATGGAGCTTCGAGACCGAAGGAGAGCTCCCGGTCTGGCTCGCGTACGTCTTCTGGCCGGACTCCGGCCGGCTGACGGCGAAGTTCTCTGCGCATTCCGTCGATCGTCTGGAGGCCGCGATCGAGACCGACGTCTCCGGCTACCGGATCGTCTGCTCGGAGACCGAGGTCGAGCTGAGCAGAGCCTGAGGCGGCGAGCGAATCGCCACGCGGGCGAGGATTCGCTCGGCCGGAGCCCCCTCTTCGTGTTCCGGTCAGGCGGCTAGGCGGCCAGCCAGCGATCGAGCAGACCGCCCACCGTCGTCCACTGGAAGTCGTCGAGCAGACGCGTCCAGCGGCCTTCGCAGCGCTCGAGATTCAGGTAGTGGCGGAAGGCGTGGCCCCGGCTCATGCCCGCGAGGCGCGGCTGTCCGGGGTCGATCTCCCAGGGGTGGATGTAGAAGACGTACGGGGCGCCCGAGCCCAGGATGTGCCGAACGCCTCGTCGGAAGATCGGGTAGGGAAGCAGCCTGAAGTAGCCACCTCCGCCCCAGGGAATGCCGCGTTCACCGAGCAACAGGCACGAGATGCCGATCTCGTGGAAGCCCGGGCGGAGCTCGCTGACCGTCGCGCCGGGGGTCACACCCTCGAGCTTTCCATAGCGATCGTGCGCCACCGTCGGGAAGGCGGAGGAGTCGAACGCAAAACCGAGCTCCTGAAGCTCGTCGATCGCCCACTCCGTGATCGAGAAGCTGGGTGCCCGGTAGCCGAGAACCGGGCGTCCCCCGAGATCCTCGAGCAGCGACTTGCAGCGGCCCACGTCCTGCCGAAAGCGCTCGGGGGTCAGGTCGTAGACGAGATCGTGCTCGCAGCCGTGTGAGGCCAGCTCGTGACCTGCATCGGCTATGCGCTTGACCAGCTGCGGAACGCGTTCGGCGACCCAGCCGAGCAGGAAGAACGTGCAAAGGATCCCGCGCTCCTCCAGGCGTTGGAGCATGCGCTCGGTATTGCGCTCGACGCGCAGCTCCCGCTCGCTCCAGGACGAGCGTCCGACCACGGATTTCAGGTTCTCGACCTGAAACCAGTCCTCGACGTCGATGGACATCGCGGCAGGGGGCTGAGCGTCGGGTGACATGCGGGGTTCGGGCTAGAGCAACCGGTGGCCGCGTCGCCGAAACTTCCTCACGTCCGACGGCCCCGGGAAGGAGAAGTAGCCGGCTTCGGAGGGGTCGATCTCCCGAGGCTCCGTCTTGCCCTCGCGAATCCGTTCGAGCACGTCGATCATCAGGCTCGCGCCCGCGGTCTTGGTCGCCGTGATCACCCGGTGGAGGCTGTCGCGCTCGTTCAGCGGAAACTCGAGGGTTCCGAGGATGCGACCCATGTCCAGCTCGACCACCATCTCGTGAACGGTCACCGTGACCGCACTCTCGCCGGCCAGCATCTGCCAGAAGACCGGCATCATGCCCCGATAGGCCGGCAGCCGGCCGGAGTGGATGTTCACGCAGCCGAGCGGAGGGATCGAAAGCAGCTTCTCCCTGAAGATCTGGGGTGCGGCGACCGACACGATGACGTCCGGCGCCAGGGCGCGGACCTGCTCGTGGTAGCTCGGCGCATTCACCGAGTCGGTCTCGATCAGGGGGATACCCGCCTGGTCGGCGAGCTTCGAGATCGACCTGCCCGAGACCCTCGTGGCGACGAAGCGCAGTCCCTGCCTCACGAAGTCGACGGGGCCGTAGAAGCGAAGCATCCGCTTCACCGTCGCCGTGAGCGGCTCGTGGAACGCGCGGTCGACGGTGATGGCCGCGATCTCGATGGTCTCGGGAAGCCGGGGGAAGAAGGCTTCGAAGAAACGGATCACGTAGAGGGGATCGTCCTCGGTGATCACGAGGACCCGAAGCGGTCCAGCCTGTACCGTCATGCTTGCGACACCGCTCCCAGATCTCCGGGGCTCCCCGCAGCGACGACCGGGGCCGGGGATTGCCCCCGGGCTCCGGGCCGACCGCCCGCAGCGAAAACGCACTATACCAGCTGGCGTCGGGTTTTTGGGGGGATGAAGCCCCACCGGCCCAGGGCCGGACCGGCTCAGGCCAGGACCAGCCGCCGGCCGAGCTCGATCAGCAGTCGGTCGAGACTCCAGTCGCGGTCGACCACACCGAACACGTAGCGGTCCGGGCGCACCACGGCGGCCGCGTGGCGTTCGAACAGCCGGTCGGGGGCGCCCTCGGTCGGCTCGAGTCCCTGGAGCGCCAGCCGGCGACCGCCCACGCGCTCGAGCACGTTCTCCGCGTCCTCGCCCAGCGCGAGGTCGCCCGGCGTGCGTCCGACGACGGCGAACCCGCGACCGAGCAGGTCGTCGAGCCGGCGGGCCACGCCGTCGGCACCGCGCAGCGTGGGCTGGCGCAGCAGGTTGCCCACCGCCGAGTCGGCGCCGCCCTGGGCGTCGACCAGCACGCCGCCGCGCAACGGAGGCGCCGAACGCCCCTGCCCGTAGCCCGCACTCGAGTCGACCCGGGGATGTGGATCAGGCTGACCGATCTCGCGAGCTGCCAGCGTCTCCATCAGCTTGCCCACCGCGACCGCCCACTCCACCAGATCGCGGGCGTGGGCATCGCGCTCGGCCGCGTAGGTCGCGAGCAGACCGGGATGGCACGTGCCCGCGCAGACCAGCGGCAGCTTCCAGCCCAGGTTCACCGCGTCGCGGAAGCCCGAGTTGAGCCCCTGGCCCAGGAAGGGAGGGGTCTGGTGCGCCGCGTCGCCGGCCAGGAAGACGCGGCCCGACTGC
>Ga0209536_100017371_pt1 | contig 10192 bp, 8 predicted proteins | sample DeeMarSeWOR28_12_FD_187461 | JGI IMG/M metagenome (GOLD analysis project Ga0209536, IMG submission 187461) | Marine sediment microbial communities from White Oak River estuary, North Carolina - WOR-2-8_12 (SPAdes) (version 2) | ecosystem: Environmental > Aquatic > Marine > Intertidal zone >... | reverse complement strand
TACTCCTTACCATGTACGATGGCCGCACCAATTTGTCTAACGACGTGGTGGATGAAGTTCGACGACATTTCAAGGAGCTGGTTTTTTCATCAGTTATCCCTCGCACAGTCCGTCTCGCAGAAGCACCTTCTTATGGGCAACCCATCTCTGTTTATGCTCCCAGTTCCACTGGCGCCGAATCTTACACCGCGCTTGCCCGGGAGATCCTATCGGGTGATGGAATTCAAATACCAGTCTTAGAAGCTTAGAAAATATTTACCATTGACAGGAACTTATGGCGAAAAAAACAGGGCTCGGAAAAGGATTGGATGCTCTGCTTCCAGTCGCAGAAGAAAAAATCCAAGAAAGCGGTATCAAGCAGATACCAACAGAAAAAATATCTCCCAACCCTCGTCAACCGAGGGCAGATATTGATTCCAAAGAACTTGACGAGTTAGCTGTATCCATCAGCGAGCACGGCATCCTTCAACCCCTGATCATCACTGCTGGAGATACCCCGGGCAGTTATATCTTGATCGCTGGAGAGAGACGGTTGTTAGCAGCCAAATCGATCGAAATGGACACGGTCCCGGCAATCATTCGAGAGGCAACAGACCAGGAGCTGGTGGAACTCGCCCTGATTGAGAATGTACAGCGCGAGGATCTAAACCCATTAGAAGCTTCCGAGGCTTACCGCCAGCTAAGCGAAGATTTTGGTCTTTCACATGAAGAAATAGCCGCCCGGGTTGGCAAAAGCCGCACGACTATCACCAATTCCCTGCGCCTTTTAAATCTGCCAGATGAAGTCAAAAAAGCCCTAGTTTCGGAAAAAATAAGCGAAGGTCACGCGCGAGCTATTCTTGCACTACCTTCCTCGAAAGCACAGGTCGCCGCACTGAATTCAATCCTGAAGTTAAATCTCAATGTCCGCCAAACAGAGGACCTTGTTCGAAAACTAGGCGGTGAAAAACCAAAATCAAAACCCATAGCTAATGTAGATCCTGAAATTAAAGCCTTGGAAGAACAGCTCCGCCAACGTTTAGGCACGAAAGTCGCCCTAAACCAAAAGAGGAGTGGGGGTACTTTAACCATCCACTATTATTCAACAGAAGAACTAGATACTTTACTGGCAATCCTCCTCGGGGATTAATTAAGTTAAGATCGATCCAAGCCGTATAATTTTTCCTACAACCCCAATAATCAACCGCCAAGGATATTCATGAACCGTAATTCTGATAGGCTTTTACTATTCAATGCCCGTATCTACACGATGGATAACAAGGATCCAGTAGTCTCAGCATTGGTAATCGACCACGGAGTAATCATCCTCATCGGCGACCAGGAAAACATTCTTTCTCAATATAAAGACAGTAGTCATCACATTGATCTGAGAGGTAAAACGATTCTCCCGGGTTTGGTTGATGCTCATATCCATTTACAGCACTTTGCCCTGAGCATGCAAAGAGTCGAATGTGAGACATCTACCCGGGAAGCATGTATTGAGAAAGTCTCTGAGAAAGCAGTTCTAGCAGGTGATGGAGATTGGATTCAAGGGCATGGATGGAATCAGAACGATTGGCAGGCTGGGTTTGGTGATGCAGATCTATTGGACCAGGTTGCACCTGCAAATCCAGTCTACCTGACTGCCAAATCACTGCATGCTGCCTGGGTGAATTCAATCGCCTTACAGAAAGCTGGAATCACTGAGCAAACGGTTGATCCACCTGGTGGGCAAATACAGCGAAACGAGGACGGCTCACCAACCGGCATACTTTTCGAGACAGCCATGAATTTGGTTTCCGACTTGATCCCAAAATCATCAACCAGCCAGGTAGTAGGAGCTATTGAAGAAGCACAATCAATCCTATGGACACTAGGGATCACCGGGGTTCACGATTTTGACCGGCGCACTTGCTTTGTCGCGCTCCAGGATCTCCATGCTGCCAGGAAATTGAAACTCCGGGTAACAAAATCTATACCCATCGAAGCGCTGGAGGAGGCAGTTAATCTCGGTTTACAAACTGGTTTCGGAGATGATTTTTTGCGCATTGGCTCTATCAAAGCCTTTGCAGATGGAGCACTGGGGCCGCGTACAGCCGCAATGCTACAACCATACGAGGGGGAGCCCGAAAATCGTGGCTTGCTGATGCTTGATGCTGAAGAACTTGTGGAAAAGGGAACCAAAGCCGTGGATAACGGCTTGAGTTTAGCGATACATGCAATAGGAGATTAAGCCAATCACGAGGTTCTGCTGGCATTTAGGCAGCTGCGAAAGCGAGAAAGAGAACGAAGTGCAAGGAAAGAATTTCTCCTGCGGCACCGCATAGAACATGTGCAGATCATTCATCCTGATGACTTACCGCTTTTATCACAATTAGATGTAATCGCTTCCATGCAGCCCATCCACGCAATATCTGATTATCGAACTGCGGACCGTTTTTGGGGAGCTCGCTCAAAAACAGCTTATGCCTGGAACTCTCTTCAGGAACAAGGGACGCGTATGGCTTTTGGTTCAGATGCTCCTGTCGAATCCCCGAACCCTTTTTGGGGACTGCACGCGGCTGTTTCGCGCAAACGTGCAGACGGCACACCAGGTCCTGAAGGCTGGTATCCGGAACAAAGAATTTCATTAATGAACGCAATTCAGGGATTCACCAGTGGTGCTGCATATGCCGCAGGAATGGAGGATCGCCTTGGAAAACTCGTCCCAGGATATCATGCAGATCTAATTATCCTGGATCGAGATCCGTTTCATGTCTCTCCTGATGAGATCCGGGATATGCTGCCAATGGCAACCATGGTTGGTGGAGAATGGGTTCACCAGGACACTGAAATCGAAGAGATCATTTCAGCTTCCTGACATCACCCTGCCTGATTGTCACCCCGATCTCATCCAGGTGCTCAAGAAGTGCCAGGACATATCGTCGACTAGTATTGAAATGATCCCGTACCTGGGCAGCACTAACTGTTCCCATTTGCTGGATTAATATCATAATTTCCCCCACCATTTGATCGTAATCACCTTTTCGAAATACCACCTCAGGTGCGACTGGAACCAGGAGTTTTAAATCTACCATGGCTTGGTAAACATCTTCCCCGACTGCTGACTTTGAATCCTTCACTGAAGGGGGTGAATAAGGGGAATTGGAGAACTCATGGAGGAGATTATTGACGCTCTGTTCCTGTTGGGGGGAGAACTTGATTTCATGCCCAGGCTGATAAATAAGCGGTCCATCTTCGCGCAGCTTGCTTTCCCGGATTAATTTCTTGAGTAATCCCGAGAAGACCCGCGCAGATACCTTTAGCTTACTCTTTAGCTCTTCTTTCGGCATGCCTCTCCGCAAGGGATATTCCCGATGATAATCCCCTACGATAGACAGGGCAGAAAGTGATATTTGATTCCAATATGCTTGCGAAGAAACAAGAATATCACTGCTAACCAATATATCACCATCATTGTTTTCCAAAATTATCAAATCACCGTTATCTACCAGTTTCTCGAGTGCATTTTGCGCGTCATCCGTTTCAAGGTTTGATTGCTGTGCTACTTCACGCAATGGGGCTGCTTGCAGCGTGGCTACGGACTCCAGGAATATATCTTCTGGGGAGCCTGTTGATAATGATTCCAAACGTTGTACCAATCCAGGGGCAAATCGTTTGTGCCGTCCTTCAGGATGAGGATCAACCACCCTTCCTCCTCCCAGGGTCTCACCAGGTGATGGACGCCTTAATATGTAGTGATCGCCCCGGATGGCAACGACAGGATCACGCATTTCCAGCTGCAACCAGCCTTCCTCGCCAGGTTGGATTATCTCCCTGCCTAAAGTACGCACCCTGGCGAGTACCTCAGCTGCCCCAATAAATAGCTTGACCTCTGTATTATGTTTCAAACCTTGAGAAACATCTGGCAGGAGCTTGAATCTTAAATCCATGCGCCTGGAAGGTTGGTAATCACCCGGATGGGTGACAACTTCACCACGATTGATAGCCTCAAGCCCGACCCCTGAGACATTAACAGCGGTCCGGCTCCCAGGAATTGCCAATTCTTCTTTTTGTTTGTGGGTTTGCAATCCCCGGATGCGGCCATGAGCTCCGCCTGGAAGGATCTCCACTTCATCACCAACCTGCAAATGACCATCACTAAGCGTTCCAGTCACTACTGTACCAAACCCAGCAATGGAGAACACCCTATCCACAGGCAAACGTGGACGTCCCAAATCTTGCCTGGGCGGCTTCTCTTCCAGTACTTTCTCCAGCGCTAACAATAATTCTGAAAGCCCCTGGCCAGATTTCGCTGAAACACGCAGTATTGGTGCATCCTGGAGGACTGTATTCGATACGACCTCGTGTACTTCTTCCTCTACTAAATCCAACCATTCTTCATCACCCACCAAATCTATCTTGGTCAGGGCAACAATGCCCCCTTTAATTTGTAAAATATCAAGGATAGCCAGGTGCTCGCGCGTTTGCGGCATTACACCCTCATCAGCCGCGACGACAAACAAGGCAGCATCAATACCACCGATACCGGCTAACATGTTTTCAATAAAATCCCTATGACCAGGGACATCGACAATCCCTACTGGTTCACCCCCTGGTAATTCCAGCCAGGCAAAACCCAGATCGATGGTCATCTCTCGTTCGCGTTCTTCTTTCAATCGATCTGGATGGATCCCGGTTAATGCTTCGATCAGGGTAGATTTACCATGATCCACATGCCCGGCTGTGCCAATTACTCGCATTTGCCTACCAGTTATTCGAATTCTACCGGGAAGTTATCGCTTGCTGCCAACACTGCGCTCGTAAGCAGCTACCCAGTCATGAGCCAGAGATAGTAGAGTTTGCAGTCGTTTCTCCGTCTCCTCGTTCATCTCTTGAATCAAATCCTGGGATTCCTGCTGTCCAAGCTTCATATCCATGAGCTGATCAGCTAATTGTTCAAGGCTTCTTGAAAGCTCATTGCGCTGTTCTTCCTGGGTAAGCGTGTAATTCGTCCAGCGTTTTTGATCATCAGCTTTGAAAGTGACCCATTCCTGGCGAAAGCGCTCATCGGATAAGCGCTGAACCTCAGTGATTTCATTAATTCGCCTTTCAATCCTGGATTGAAGTTCCTCGATTGTGTTCTTTACCCGTTTTACTTCATTATGGGTGCTGTCCAAAGCTTGGAACTGCTGTTCAACATCACTGGATTGGCGGTCAATTTTTTCAATATGTTGCTGCCATTCTTTCCAGGTGCGTTCAAATTCTACCTGCTGCATGGCTTGCTTTTCAACAAATGCATCTTGTGCGTCTTGGCGATCAGCATCTTTTGCTATAGCTTCAGTAAGCCGGCCTTCATTTTTTCGCAGATTCGAGGAGACAACATCTAGTTGACCCCTTTGTTCATCGCTTTTTTTCCGTAACGCAGCTACCTCTCCCTGTAAATCCACCAATCTTTTGGAATCCTGGCGGCGTCCGTCTTCAATCAATCGGTAAGTACGAGTATATTCTTCCTCGCTGCGCTGCAAATCCTGAATCTTGGTTTTTAAATCATCGATTATCTTTGCTAATCTAGCTTCTTCTTCAATCCGGGCATTTATACTGCGGTTGATGCCAGAAAAGGCTTCCAGTTCTTTCCGGATTTCCGCAAAACTTGTGTCTGCAGAGCGCATCTCCACGCGGCGAACTTTCTCCATTTCCTCTTCCCGCTTCTTAGTTTGCTTATCCAGCTCTTCTATTTGTTTGTTAATCTCAAGTCGAAGTTGCAGCAATCCAGAATCGAAATCATCCATGCGACCGACTATTGTTGTCAAACGCACTATTTCGCTGTTTAGGTCTTTGATTTGTTGGTTGGCTGCCGAAATACCACCCTCCAAAGCAATCAAACGCTCTTCTTGCTTTGAAATTATGTCCTTATCTTTTCGACGCTCATCATTTAACCATTCCAGCTGTTTGAGAACTTGGTCAAACTCCATGTCTGGCCTCCATGTGAAATATTCCGCTATGGAATTGTAAATCCGAGGGTTCGCGAATTATAGCATTAAGCGTTCTACCCCAGTGAAGTGAACGCTCCAGGAAACTTGCTAATCAATTGAAGAAATATATTTGGGAATAACCCGATCAAAAATAACAATCCGACCCCCACCAGCAGGAATACAATCAACAATCTTGACTCAGGTTTTCTATCATCGCTAACATTTTCACTAGAAACCATTGAAATTAATAACCGAATGGTCCCAATGATCAGCCCAAATGAACCCAAAATAACCCAGATGGATATCACCGGGGCTTGGGAGGAGATGCCTTCGATTATGCCAAGTTTGAAAGGAAATCCAGCTAGCAATGGCAGGCCGGCTAGACAGAATAAAGCTATTATGATGCTTGTGGAGGTTCCCGGGAATATCTTTCCCAAGCCACGCAGATCATAAATTCCAAAGCTGCTGACCCTACGATTTAGTGATGACATTGCCAGAGCGAGTATGCCAAGACTTATACCGCGCGGCAGTAATCCGGAGAGGAATATCAGTCGGTAATTCACAGGATCAGTACCTATGGCTAAACTAATTGCCAGCAATGAATAACCAATATCCAGCAGAACGGCAAATCCTAACATTCGGGATAGATTCCCTTCAACTGCAGCCCAAACACCAGCTATCACAACCATCAGTGCCCCAATTAGTTGAAGTAATAATAGCGTGTTTGGATCTTCCCTGATCCATACATAATTATCAAGAAAACCAAGACCAAAGAGTAAAACTGCTATTGGCAGCAGCAGGAAGATGAACACAGCCGGGTAAGGATGTGAATCTTCAGCAAGCATGGGAATCCAGGTATGGAAAGGGAATACACCGAGCAATAATGCAAAACCAATGGCGAGTAATGCAATTGCTATCGCAGCAATAACCGGGTCACCCGGACCACCTTCAAAACCGGTGAAAAAGAAACCAGATATCAACACGAAAGGCATTCCCAGCGTTTGGAAGGTTAGATACCGCAATACACCACGACCAGCTGCTTTACCAGGGAAGGAGACTAAAGGGATACTCAGCAGAACTGCTATCAAAATTAATACTGCTGCGAAAAGGAATGGCTCAACGGCGATAGCCGCCGCAAAGAGAGCCACAATAGCCATCCCCAAAGGTAGGAACAGCCGAGTTGGACGGGCAAGTGGTACTCCAACAAACCAAAGCGCAACTGTAAAGTAGAGCACGACAAGAGTTGGACGATCTGCAGCAGTAAGCTCAAGCTGCCGGCCAAAGAATAGAAAGCTTTCTGAAAATGGAATCACCCACCGCCAAATAACAATCTGTTCCTGTGCGGGCAGCCAGGCGGCCAACGCAGCCAAGATTAATGCAGTTATTGCAGCAACTATTGAAGACAAAGTTCTCCACCTGATAATAATCAGGAGGACACCTGCAACTATTACTGGAAATAAGATCCAAATAAAGGCGGAGTTCACTTCGCCTCCTCTAAAGTTGGGCTTGTCAATAAATATGCACCCACGATAGATAAACTCAGTGTGATTACTGCTAATAATCCGGTGATAAGAATGCTGCTCTCTACAACAGCCTGGATGACTCCAAATCCACTTAATACAGTCAGCAATCCAACCACCACCCTTAATGGTTGCTCGGTTAATCCTAGCTGTAACAAACCAAGGGTTACCAGGATCAGGGCACCGTATGCCTGTTCAATGGATATCTCAGCGAACAATTCCACAAGCTTTGTAGCACCTGTCAATGCAAACAAACCCGCCAGAATGGCAGCAATCACCCGAAATATGATTTCAGATGTCGCTAATCTGTTTTGGTGGGTGTAGTCCTTCGGCAGATTGAATAATGCCAGACCCAATACAACACATGCTATCAATCCAGCCACCAATTTGACAGCCGCCGTCTCTATCGGCCAGCTGAAAGCGACCATGATGAAAACACAGCAGTATTGAAGTGCCAAAGAAACCACACTGAATCGCCACTCCCAGCTGACCAGCAATATTGTGCCAGTTAGAAATGTTAGGATCACAACTGGAATACTGATTAGTTCGATCATCATTTAGCTACCAAGAGTAATCAGTAAAACCGCTAAAAACAGCACTATCGATAACAGAACCCACAAAACACCACCTTCTCCTTCTAATACACTTGAGACGAATTTCAACAATCTCGCCAACAAATGGAATGCTGAAACAAAAAAAGATCTCAACCAATTCAACCCAAGAAATGTGTTGACACCACCCACCACTCTCCTTGGAATGGTTCCGCCGCGAATTTGCCAGTAAAAAATGAGACCCGCGATAACAAGGATTAGTAAACTAGCAATCCATCCCGAAAGAGGGACCTCACCGAGCTCAGCCCTGTAAAGGCCTCCAAGCCCCAATTGGATTAGTGGGAGCACAATTAATCCAATTGGATAGACTACTCTGATCCAGCGTTCCAGACCATCTGGTTCAGGAAGCGCATTATTTGCATGTCGAGCAAAACCTGCGATTAATAAGCTAATTGAAATACCATAGAGGAAAAGAGAAATATGGAAGGGAGCGGAAAACAATCCTAAACCAGACCAGGCAGCCGTGAAAGGTAAAGTGCTTAGACCTATTAACCCTAGCATAACGATCCACCTGCTTACCCTGGATCGGACCGAGGCAAGAAATAGTAAGCCGCCGGAAAGAATTGCTGCCAAAGCCCAGGACAAACTTGAATTCAATTCACCACGCATGGTTGAGGCGATGATGAGCATTCCAAAACTCATAATCCAGGCCTGGCGTCCTTCTAATTCACTTTTTGAGAAGAACCATGCGAAGCCATATATTAAGGCTATCAATCCCGCCAGGCTGAATACCAGGGACCCCAGATATCCTGCCTGACTCACATTATCCACGGCACCAGCAACTCGAACAAGCAGGCTGGAGACAATCCCCATCGAAACCAGGGATCTTACCGTTCCAAAGCTTCGTCTGCTGTCCGGAGCTTCCTGCAACCTGGAGTCTATCGGCAATGCCCCAAAACGAAATCCTGCCGCAAAAACAATAAGCAGAGCAGCCATCGGGGATGCCTGCTCTAGAAACACAGAATTATTGTCGCTTGCGGATATAACCCCGGCCAACAACAGACATAGAGTCCCCATAAGATGAATGAAAAAAACCTGAACCGATCTGCGTCGCAATCTTTCCTCTTCTAATTGGAACAGCAAGATCAAGATTACGACCAGGTCATATGCCATCCATATCAAAATAAATGTCAGCAGGTTAGCGGAAAAAATACCCACCAAACCAATGCCAACAACCAGGAGGCTACTCGCCCAAATAGACCAGCTGAGATCATACGCTCTGACAACATCACTGAGTAAGGTCCCCAGAAGCAATGTTCCCAAAGCAGCTGCGAACGGCCAAGAAATTTGATCGAGGGATATGATGATGGAATTCATATATGAAGTTTGAGGTCCCCAAGCCAATACCAGCACGCTGTCCGGCAGCATCGTGTAGCTGAACAGCACCATCAGCCAGGCTGCAAACGCTCCACCCGTGGCGACCAACCAATGAAAACCAAAATCCGGGCGCCAAACACGTAAGACGATCATCAGCACAGCGGTAAGCAGTAAGATTGCGATGGGTACTAGGAATAACATTAGGCTTTGTTGACTCGGGCTTACAGTAAATTCCTACAACAAGACCGGTTTCGGTTTCCGATGTAGATATAATCCCCCACCAGGTTTTCCAAGCCATCGATCCCCATCAACGATCAGATTACCCCTCAAAAAAACCTTCTCGGGAAAACCTACCAATTCCCAATTCTCAAAAAGATTGTAATCCGTCCGGTGATGGGAAAATTCAAGACCATAAGTCAGCCTGCGATCCGTCTCCCAGATGACAATGTCCGCATCAGCTCCAGGCACCAAAGCTCCTTTTTTCGGGTAGAGTCCAAAAATTTTCGCTGCATTTGTGCTGGTCAAGGCAACAAATTGATTGGGAGTAAGTCTCCCTGCACCAACACCATATGTCCACAGCACGGGAAGTCGATCACCCACACTTGGGAGACCATTGGGGATCTTGGTGAAATCATCTTTACCCAGTTCTTTTCCTGGAATCGCGATTTGTTGACCTTCATACTCAATAGGTTGGGTTCCATCATAGAAGAATGGGCAGTGGTCCGTACCGATGGTGTGCAGGGTCCCATCTGTCAAAGCATGCCACAAACCATCATTATCTTCCGCTGAACGCATGGGTGGTGAGCAGATC